>Ga0194138_10000262_pt1 | contig 25583 bp, 23 predicted proteins | sample TARM_MetaG_T2_14_FD_134022 | JGI IMG/M metagenome (GOLD analysis project Ga0194138, IMG submission 134022) | Freshwater microbial communities from Pennsylvania, USA, analyzing microbe dynamics in response to fracking - TARM_MetaG_T2_14 (version 2) | ecosystem: Environmental > Aquatic >...
ATGTAAATAGTACAGTCTATCCCAAATAGGGCACATACTGTTGCTGTGGCAACCCCATGCTGTCCTGCTCCGGTTTCAGCAATAATTCTTTTTTTACCCATACGCTTTGCTAGAAGAACCTGACCAACCGTATTATTTATTTTATGAGCACCTGTATGATTTAAATCCTCGCGTTTTAAGTAGATTTTAGCGCCACCGATATTTCTTGTTAATCCTTCAGCAAAATAAAGGGGATTCTCTCTTCCGATGTATTGTTTTTGATAATATTCAAGCTCCTTAAGGAATTCTGGATCAACGATATACTTGAAGAAATTATCCTCAACCTCCTTTAAAACCTTTTGTAATTCCTCAGGTACAAAACATCCACCAAATTCTCCGAAATATCCATTGTTATTTTTCATTTTAAATTCCTCCTATTTATTTATATATTTAAAATTTATAATTTTAAGCAATAAAAAACGCCCTTTACATGTGCAAATGAATACACATATAAAGGACGGTTATAGACCGCGGTGCCACCTTAGTTGGTAAAAATACCCTCTTTTATCTGGTACGGGATAAATCCGATACCATATCTCTATAACGGGAGAACCCGTGTTGCCTACTAAAAATTTCGGCTCCAACTCTTAAGTCCATTCAGTATGATTGTTACTGTCAGGATTCCACCATCCCTGACTCTCTATAAGAAAACCACATACCTACTCCTCTTAATCATCGCTTTAAATTATATATTTTTATTAATTCTATAGACAAATAATCCATATGTCAAGTATTTAATAATAAATTCAGAAATTTTTTAATATTATGTGTATTTTAATATCTATAGACAAATTAATAAAAATGTTAGAAAATATACTTAACGATTTAGTGTGTTAAAGTGAAAAAGCAAAAAGATGGGGAGGCAGACAAATGTTAACAAATCCAGTGGTATTATCAGTTCTTATTATGACAGTGTTATGTTTATTAAAATTAAATGTTATTATTTCTCTGATTGTCGCTGCTTTAGCAGGGGGAATGCTAGCAGGAATGCCAATTAGTGAAGTAATGAAAACCCTAATAGGTGGTATGGGTGGCAATGCAGAAACCGCATTAAGCTATATTTTAATTGGGGCCTTTGCAGCAGCAGTAACTACGACTGGCGCAGCAGATCTTTTAACTAGAAAAGTAGGGGGCTTAATGAAGAAGAAAAGCTTTGTACTAGTTTTAATTATTGCAGCAGTAAGTTCACTTTCACAAAATGCTATACCAGTACATATAGCATTTATTCCAATTTTGATTCCGCCGTTACTAGCTCTATTTAATAAATTAAACATTGATAGAAGAGCAGTGGCAACAGCGTTAACTTTCGGACTAAAGGCACCATATGTAGCATTACCTGTAGGCTTTGGACTTATGTTTCATAATATAATTAGAGATGAAATGAATGCAAATGGATTGGAAATTACAACATCAATGGTTTATAAGGTTATGTGGATTCCAGGGTTAGCTATGGTACTAGGATTACTAATCGCTGTGTTTTATACTTACAGGAAACCTAGAAGTTACAATAATGATTTAGCTATTGCAGAGATTGCTGTTACAGTAGAGAAGGAAGTTAACAGAATAGGAGTAGTTGCTTCTTTAGTTGGTGCAATTGCCGCACTATATATTCAGATTGAACTAAAGTCGTTACCTTTAGGGGCATTAGTTGGACTATTAATTATACTGATGTCCGGCGCAATTAAATTTAAAGATATAGATAAATTTATAAATAGTGGAATTGGTATGATGGGCTTTATTGCCTTTGTAATGTTAGTTGCTTCAGGCTATGGATCTGTAATTAGAGCCACCGGTGGAGTGGAGCTATTAGTAGCAACTTTATCTGGTGTAATGGCAACAAAATTTATTGGCGCAACTGTTATGATTATTTTAGGTTTAATTATAACTATGGGAATTGGAACTTCCTTCGGAACAATTCCGATAATAGCCGCTATATATGTACCATTGGCAGCAGCATTAGGATTTAGTATACCAGCGACAATTCTTTTAATAGGAACAGCTGCGGCATTAGGGGATGCAGGGTCACCAGTTTCAGATAGTACACTAGGACCAACAGCAGGATTAAATGCAGATGGACAGCATGATCACATTTGGGATACATGTGTACCAACGTTTATTCACTACAATATACCTTTGGTAATATTCGGTATAATAGGTGCACTTTTATTGTAAAAGATTAATATGATATAGGTAAACAACCAGTTTTGATGAATGAAACTGGTTGTTTTTTATATATTTTTTAGCAAAACTATGAATATAAATAATTTGCTAAGGAAGAATATTCGTGTTAGAATATATTATTATAAAAAAGGCCTTTAGAAAAGGAGGGTTTAAAATGAACAGAAAACTAATATTTAATATCGTTATTACGGGTTTATTAATGGCTTTAGTTACAGTTGCAACAATGCTGATTAAAGTTCCAATCCCTGCAACGAATGGATATATACATGTTGGGGACAGTATGATTTTTTTAACAGCTATTATTTTTGGTAAAAGAAAGGGTGCATTGGCTGGTGGTATTGGTTCTGCATTTGCGGATCTCTTTTTAGGTGCACCACAATGGATAATACCAACCTTAATTGTTAAGGGATTAATGGGATATTTAGTAGGAACAGTAGCAAACCAAGAAAGTGAAAAATTGATTAATATAAGAAATGTTCTAGCTATGGCAATAGGAGCTATTTGGATGGCAACAGGATATTTATTTGTTAGTTCAATGATGTACGGGAATTTTATGGTTGCCTTAGTAGAAGGTTTTCCAATGGACTTAGTCCAAGGATTTGGTGGAGCAGCACTGTTTATACCAATTGGCATAGCTTTTAAAAAGACAGGCTATTTTAGAAATTACGTGTTAAAATAATAAGAAGACATAAAAAAGATATAGTTAAGACTATATCTTTTTCTCTTACGGGGGGAAGGATATATGAGAAGTAACAAGCTGTATTCTATAAGCATAATTCCTATGCTTTTAATAATGCTATTTCAATCATTTACTGTTAATGACGTCCTTTTTAATACAAATATTATAACAGAGCATAGTCATAGGCAAATTGCTAAAGAGACTGTGAAGAATATGACCATTGAAGAGAAAATCGGGCAAATGTTCATAGTAGATGCCTCTGTTTATAATGGAGATCTTCCCATTGGTGGCGTAATCCTATTTCAGAACAATCTAATAGATACGGACCAAATTGTTAAGCTTACGGATTCGATACAGAAAGAAGCTAAAATCCCATACTTTGTTGGAATAGATCAGGAGGGTGGAAGAGTAAATAGACTTTCCATGGCTACAAATTTACCTGGGAATATGGCACTAGGTGCAACGGGATCTAGTTATTACTCATATACTACGGGTAAAGTTATAGGGACGGAACTAAGCGCACTGGGAATCAATGTAAATTTCGCACCAGTTCTCGATGTAAATAACAACCCAATTAATCCAATAATCGGTGTTAGGTCATATAGCTCTGATCCAGAACTAGTCGGAAGGCTTGGTACAGCATTTATGTTTGGCCTTAGGAGAAGCAAGGTAATACCTACGGGTAAGCACTTTCCTGGACATGGGGATACTAGTGTAGATTCACATATAGGATTGCCTCGGATTTCCCATGGGATTGAAAGGTTAACTGAGGTTGAGCTGAAACCATTTAAAAGGGCTATAGATAGAAGAATAGATATGATACTGACTGCCCATGTTACCTTTCCAACCATAGATAACACCACTGTTATGTCTAAGTTGGATGGACAACCTGTTAATATTCCCGCAACCCTTTCATATAAGGTTATAACCGGTTTATTAAGAGAGGAAATGGGCTTTAATGGAGTTGTAGTTACGGATGCCTTCAATATGAAGGCCATTGCAGATCATTTTGATGAAAAAGAAGCCGTTACTTTAGCCATTAATGCTGGGGCAGACATAATATTAATGCCTCTGAATTTGGACAAAGTATATAATTGGGTTTTAAGAGAGGTCAAAGTAGGTAATATTTCCGAGGATAGAATAGATCTGTCCGTATTGAGAATAATTGAACTTAAAAGTAAGTATGGGATATTAACCTATAATAAGAAGAGCGGTAGTTATGCAGAAAAAGCTAGATATGCGAAGGGTATAGTTGGGAGCACTAATCATAAGGAAATAGAGCAGGTTATATCAGATGACGCTGTAACAGTACTTATAAATGAAAACATTCTTCCATTACAAATTAAAGAGGAAGACAATATTACATTAGTAATGCCAAACTTTAAGAGCCGAGATAGGTCATTGAAGTACTTAAATAAAATATTAGAAAGCAGTAATATTAAAGTTGATATAGATAGCATAATATATAGAACCGATTCACAAATTAGCCCATCGGATAGAAGTAAACTAGATAGGGCTGACTATATAATACTCGGAACAAATAATATAAACCCTGAGGATTTACGTACTAATTATGTTAATAATATTATTAGTTATAGTAATAATAAGGATATCCCATTGGTTACAATGTCTATCGGTAATCCATATGATATTATGTATTTAAACGATGTAAAAGCTTATGTTACTTCCTATGGGGATTTTGAAGCAAATATACAATCACTAATAAAAGTTATTCTTGGTGAGAGTAAGCCCCAGGGAAATTTACCCGTTGAGATTCCGAATAAAGAGAATACTAAGCTATTGTTTGAACTGGGACATGGCCTTAAGTATTAATGATTCATTGACATGACTCATAAAAAAAGATAAAATCTATTTGTTGTAAAAATATTCTTTAGAGAAAGAGGATAAATGGTATGACTGTTGATAAATTTATAGATGAAGTAAATAGAAGAAGAACCTTTGCTATTATTTCCCATCCCGATGCTGGTAAAACAACATTGACTGAGAAATTACTCTTATACGGGGGTGCAATTAGATTAGCCGGTTCTGTTAAATCAAGAAAAAGCCAAAAACATGCGGTGTCAGACTGGATGGAAATAGAGAAACAAAGGGGTATTTCTGTAACTTCCAGTGTTCTGCAATTTGATTATAATAATTATTGTATTAATATATTAGATACGCCTGGACATCAGGACTTTAGTGAGGATACGTACAGAACCTTAGTTGCAGCGGATAGTGCCGTAATGGTAATTGACTGTGCAAAAGGGGTAGAGGCCCAAACTAAAAAGCTATTCCACGTATGTAAGATGAGAAATATACCAATATTCACCTTTGTAAATAAATTAGATAGGGCAGGTAAAGATCCCTTTGAATTAATGGAGGAGATTGAGCAGGTATTGGGAATTCGCTCATATCCTATGAATTGGCCTATTGGAACAGATGGCAACTTTAAAGGTGTATTTAATAGAGTTGAGAACCAAATAGAGCTATTCCAAGGCGGAAACCATGGGCAATCTGTAGTATCATCGGTTTCAGGTGATGTTTCGGACCCTGCTTTTAAAGATTTACTAGGAGAATCCTTACATAAGCAATTGATGGATGAAATTGAGCTTCTAGATATAGCTGGAGATGATTTCGATTTAGAGAAAATACTAAAGGGTGAACTAACACCTGTATTCTTTGGAAGTGCCATGACAAACTTTGGGGTTCAACCATTCCTAGAATCTTTTTTAGAAATAACCACTCCACCCTTGGCCAGACAAAGTAATTTAGGTCTAATTGACCCATCAAATCCGAAGTTTACTGGATTTGTATTTAAAATTCAAGCTAATATGAACCCTGCCCATAGGGACAGAATAGCGTTTATACGTATTTGTTCAGGTAAGTTCCAAAAAGGGATGCCGGTTAACCATGTCCGAGCTAAAAAAATAATAAAACTATCACAACCGCAACAGTTTTTAGCACAGGATAGGGCAGTTGTAGAAGAGGCATATCCAGGTGACATTATAGGGGTTCATGACCCAGGTATTTTTAATATAGGAGATACCCTATGTGAGGATAGCTCTAAGATTAAATACGAAGGTATTCCAGTATTTGCTCCAGAGCATTTTGCTAAGGTGTTTGCTAAGGATTCTATGAAGAGAAAGCAGTTCCTAAAGGGTGTAGAACAATTATCTGAGGAGGGTGCTATACAAGTCTTCAAAAGGCCTCATGTTGGAGTCGAGGAATTAATTATTGGAGTAGTTGGTGTACTGCAGTTCGAGGTTTTAGAATATCGTTTAAAAAACGAGTATGGCGTAGATATAAAAATGCAGCAAATTCCATACAAATATATAAGATGGGTTGAAACAGATAAATTTGATCCAGATACATTTAGTATAACTATGGATACATTAATTGTAGAAGATGATAATAGTAATCCGGTTCTATTATTCCAAAATGAATGGTCTATTCAAAAGGTTGAAGAAAGAAATAAAAACGCTAAATTAAAAGATATATCCTCTAGAAATAGTGAAGATTAAAATAAAAACCTCAGTTTAAATACTGAGGTTTTTTTGTGGGTTATATTAATATGTTCACTAGTACAAGTCATCGAAATAAACTAAAGTCCTTATTTCTGGCATTTGGCAGTCTTTAGGCGTGTGGTGATTTTTAATTATACACAAGACTCTTTCATCAGTAACTATATTCTTTAGCAAATTATATCCTAATTTGGCGTGATTTTGCTTATAGTACAGGGCTTCTCTTAAAAAGGAGGGCATATTATTTTCCTTTAGATTAAGGGCCATGGCAATAACAACAAAGGATTTATTAATCAAAGTAAGATTACTTCCAATTTTCCCTATATCATGTAGGAGTGCAGCCTTAATAAACCAAGTTTTATTTGGTATATCTTTTTTACAACCGTTGGCAACGTTTAAGCAGTGTCGTTGTTCACTAATACGCAATTTATAAAATAAGTCCTGTTCCTCATTGGTTAGATACGAATTTATAAAATTAGTATCATCTGAACTTATGGTTGCATTAATTCCATGAAAAAATTGTCGTATTCTATAGAGCATTGTAAATTTCCCCCTATTCAATACAATTATTATATAACAAATTTCTCTTAAATAACACTCATAGTAGACAAATGAGGCATAACAGAATTGTTTTCATAATATACATTAATTAAGCATATTCGAAAATTATAGAAAAAGGGGGAGATATTTTGTTGACTTGGATTGCATTAATACTAATGATAGTTGGTGCAATTAACTGGGGATTAATAGGACTGTTTAAGTTTAATCTTGTGGAAAAAATATTTGGTAGGGGCAAAATAACTAGGCTAATATATACGCTTGTAGGTATATCGGGGTTATATACATTGGCATTACTAATAATTAAGAGATAGAAGAAGCGGCATATGTCGCTTTTTTTTATTTTATTTATAACCAAAGTTACAACGTAAGCATATAATGGCATTGAGAAGTAATGAGATTAATGAGAGGAGGATAAAAGTGTATTATTACGGAATGCCATATTATATGAATCCAATGATGAATACAACTCCAGAACCTTCTGCTTGTCCGGGAGGGTTTACCTATACAGTACAACCTGGAGATACAATGTTTAGAATTGCAAATAGATATGGGGTAAGTTTACAAGCCCTAATACAATCAAATCCGCAGATTCCGAATCCAAACGTATTAGTAGTTGGACAAAGAATTTGTATACCTACTATTGCGGCACCCCCAACACCACCACCAGGTACATTTTGCCCCGGAGGAACAATATATATAGTGCAACCAGGGGATACCTTATTCCTAATAGCAAGAAGAGTAGGAGTAACACTACAGAGATTAATTGAAGCTAACCCACAAATACCAGATCCTAATATATTAAATGTAGGACAGCAGATTTGTATTCCTACAGTTACGCCAGTACCACCCGTACCGCCAGTGCCACCTGTAGTGTGTCCAAATGGAACAATATATATAGTGCAACCAGGGGATACAATGTTTATAATTGCTAGACGATTTGGTGTAAGCTTGCAAAGGCTTATTGATGCTAATCCACAAGTTTCTGATCCTAACGTAATAGTCGTGGGACAAAGAATTTGTATTCCTGCTCCTGACGTACCTCTTCCAACGGGAATTTGCAGAGTTACCTTAAATCCAGAGCCTAATATTCCAGCCTTAGGTGGAGTTGCATTTGTTAACTTAGTTGACCCTACCCTTTGGATTACAACCTTTGGTTTACCTAAAGCTTCAGAACTGGATAATGAGTACTGTGGCTACTTTGCATGGATCGTAAATAGAACTACAGGCGCCTGCTTTGGTGTAGAGTTAAAGGATTGTGTACCAGGAATACTAGCAGGTTATGGCAAAACAACTGGAGACTGGAGAATGTATGACGAGATTATTGTTACCGCTGAAAAATATTCTAAACCTAAGGGTCCAGAGGGTACAGTTGTATTAAGAGGAAGTTTAGCTGAGTGTAGATAAAATAAGAATCCTGTAGAGAAATCTACAGGATTTTTTTGCAGTGCGCCCAGCATGGGCTCGAACTTGTCGGTGAAAGTCCGATACGGGGGCTGGTAGTGCCAACCGTTAGCCAAGAGCAAGGGTGTCCATCGTGAGGTGGAATCTGAAGGAAGCTGGAGGCAAAGCACCGAACCGAGGTACACGAATCACATTCGAGGCTCAACCAAGTGGATAAGGTTGCTGCTCAAACCAAAGTCCAATAACTACCCGAAACTTGTAGAGTAAATGTGGCGGTTACATGGTGTGAAAGTGCGTGCTCTTACCTGGGGAGATCTCAAGGATAAGTCCTAGAAGTTTATGAATTTTTGGATAACCTATGCAGGGATGTATAGCTGAACCTTGAGAAGTCAGCAGAGGTCATATTAGCTAAAGGGTCATGAATCTTTAGTGAAGGACTGAACATTAGGAGGTTTTCAACTTTGAAAGACTTAGAACAATCACAGAGAAAGCAGACAACTAAATATTTAGGTCACCTTGAGGAAGTAGGAGTGGAGCTCTTAGATAATCAAGGGGCGCTGAGTGATGTTCTTGAAAACTCAAAGAGAGAAAGAGAAAACGATGAACTAACTGGTACTAGTGACCTACTCGATAAAATTCTAGCTAGAAGCAATATGATGAAAGCTATGAAAAGAGTAATTGCCAATAAAGGAAGTCATGGAGTAGATGGCATGGGGTGCGATGAACTTCGAGAGAGTGTCATCAACAACTGGCTGAAAATAAAGGCGAAGTTACTAGAAGAGAAGTATATCCCATCCCCCGTAAGGAGAGTAGAGATACCAAAACCTGACGGGGGAATTAGATTACTAGGAATACCGACGGTGCTAGACCGAATGATTCAACAGGCAATAGCACAGGAGCTTAACAAAATTTACGAACCAACGTTCTCTAATAATAGTTATGGATTCAGACCTAAGAGACAGGCTAGAATGGCAATATCAAAGGCAAAAGAATACATTAATGAAGGAAACCGCTGGGTCGTAGACATGGACTTAGAAAAGTTTTTCGATAAGGTTAATCATGACATACTGATGGAACGCCTATTAAGGAAAATAAAAGATAGGAGAGTCCTTAGATTAATAAGAAAATATCTAGAGAGTGGCATTATGATAGAAGGCTTAAAAGTTAGTAGTGAAGAAGGAACACCTCAAGGTGGACCCCTTAGTCCTTTACTTTCAAACATAATGCTAGATGAAGTAGATAAGGAATTAGAGCATCGAGGACACAAATTCTGCCGATTTGCGGATGATAGTAATATATATGTCAAAAGCAAGAAGGCGGGGTTGAGAGTCATGGAAAGTATGACCAGATTACTAGAAGGAAAACTGAAGTTAAAAGTCAACAGAGAAAAGAGTAAGGTAGACCTAGTAACTAGAAGAAAATTTCTAGGGTTTTCATTTTACTTCGACAGAAATGGTGTCCAAGTAAGAATACATGAAAAATCATATAGGAGATTTAAGGAGAAGATTAGAGAAATAACGAATCGGAATAAAGGTATAAGTATGGAGTACCGCCTTAAAAGATTAAATGAAATCACAGTCGGATGGATTAACTATTTCAGTATCGCGAAAGCGAATGAAAAAATAAAAAGCCTTGAAAAATGGATAAGACGACGATTGAGGGCATGTATATGGAAACAATTGAAAAAGATTAAAACTAAGTTTATTAATCTCAAGAAGTTAGGCATTAATAAATATAAAGCTTGGGAATATGCAAACACAAGAAAAGGCTATTGGAGAATATCCAACAGCCCAATCTTATCCAAAACGCTTACAAATACATACCTAGAAAAATTAGGTTATAAAAGTATAAGCATGCGTTATCAGTTAATACATAGTTCCTAATGAACCGCCAAGTACCGAACGGTATGCTTGGTGGTGTGAGAGGTCGGTGGATAAAATAATTATTCACCTCCTACTCGATTGTTTATGGTTATTTTCTAATTCTTTATTAAATGTAGTATAATAGGAATATATGTAGAAAAATTCTCTGCTGCTCAATAAAAGAACAAGGGGGAGCTTTAATGGGAGATAGTAATGTTATGGTATGTGTTACTCAACAGAAAACCTGTGAGAGACTAATTAAGGCGGGTTTAGATCTGAGTAGTGACAGTAGTAGATTATATGTTGTACATGTTGCTCCAAACGGGTGGAACATATTAGGTAACTCGAAGGAAGGGGAAGCACTAGACTATTTATTTGAGATGTCAAAGGATGTCGGTGCAGATATGACCGTAATCAGATCAAATGAAGTAAGCAGATCAATTATTGAGTTTTGCAAGAAAAATGATGTAAATATAATTGTTTTTGGTGAGTCTAGGGAAAACATTCAAGGGAAAAATATAATTACGGATGTTTCTAAAAAATTAAGTAAGATAGAAATAATGGTTATTCCAACATAAGTATGATTATAAGAAAAAGTGAGCTGAGAATCGATAATGATAAATGATAGAGAATTATATAAAACATATTCTAATTACCTTAGGGAGAAATACGGGAATAAGGTTTATAAACTCCCGGTTAATTTACCCTTAACTTGTCCAAACAGAGATGGAAAAATAGGCACAGGAGGGTGTACTTTTTGTGCAGACGTTGGGGCTGGCTTTGAAAGCTTATGCAATACTATTTCTGTTAGGGAGCAGCTTTTGAAAAACAAAGAACATATTGCAAAAAAGTATAAGGCTAAAAAGTTTATAGCTTACTTCCAAAACTATACAAACACATACTTGCCATTGGAGGACTTTAAGAAATATATAAGAGAGGCGATTATTGAGGATGTAGTAGAGATAGCTATATCCACAAGACCTGATTTTATAGATGAAGAGTATTTACAGTTCTTAAAGTCGATTCAGGAGGAAAAAAATATATCAATTTCAATTGAATTAGGTCTCCAGACAGTTAATTATCATACCCTTAAAAAGGTTAATAGAGGCCATGGATTATCGGAGTTTATTGATGCCGCTCAACGGATAAAAAACTATGGTTTTGAACTATGTGTACATTTAATTCTTAACTTACCATGGGATAATATGGATGACGTCATTGAAAATGCAAGAGTATTGTCAGTTTTAGGAGTTGATCAGGTTAAATTGCATGCCCTCTATTTAATGAAAGGGACAGTAATGGGTGATATGTATGAAAATGATGAAATAACCCTTATTTCGGTGGATGAATATAAGGATAGGGTTATTACTTTTCTAGAGAACCTACATCCGGATATAGTAATCCAAAGATTGATAGGTAGAGCACCGGAGGAAAATAGTTTATTTGTTAACTGGAATACAAGTTGGTGGAAGATAAGAGACGATATACACGAAGTAATGGAGCGGATTGGAAGCTATCAAGGTAAAAATTATATATTCAGAAAAAAGCAGTGAAAAAAGAAGGAAATAAACTGGAAATATCGAATATTTCATATATAGTGAACAATCACTCAATTAATGAAGGGGGCATTTATCACAATGATAAAACTCATCGTAGGCAAAGAAGGTGGAGGGAAAACTAAGGTCTTAATAGATCTAGCAAATGAGACGTTAAAAAAGACAAAGGGTAATATTGTATACTTGGATTATGATAATAATAATATGTACCAAATAGATTATAGAATACGTTTTATGAGTGTTACTGAGTATAAGATTGTTGACGAATCTGGGTTATACGGGTTTATATGTGGAGTAATCGCGTCAAATTATGATGTAGAAAACATATATATTGATGGTATATATAAGCTTACAAATAAGGAGATATCTGAGCTTAAGGATTTCATAGACGCACTGGGAGAAATTGAGATTAAATATAACGTAAACTTTATCATTACTGTTAGTGGTTTAGCAGACGACTTACCTGACTTTCTTAATAAATATATAATTGAAGCTATATAAACTCAATCCCTGTATATGTGCAGGGTTTTTTTGTGCCCGTTACTATAATTTAAAATTTGTTGATTTAATTAAGGTAATTAATGTTATAATAACATTTGGAGTAACAATTATAAACCTAGTATGATATGGGGTGATAGTATGCATGCTACTGAGTGGAGAAGGTTTTTGATACCTTATGAGAATGCAGTAGAGGAACTTAAAGTTAAATTTAAGAGTATTAGAACTGAGCTACGGTCTATAGGAGAATATTCACCAATTGAATTTGTGACCGGTAGGGTGAAACGGGTCTCTAGTATAATTGAGAAGGCTAAAAAACTAGGTGTGGATATGGACAATATACAAGATGGTATAGAGGACATTGCCGGAATTAGGATAATGTGCCAATTCGTTGAGGATATCTATACAGTAGTGGACTATATTAGAGAGAGAAATGGAAGAGACTTAAAAATTGTATATGAAAAGGATTATATAAATAACTATAAGGATAGCGGGTATAGGAGCTATCACATTATTATCGATTATCCAATTCAGACAGCCCTTGGTCCTAAAGTAATTCTTGCGGAAATACAAATCAGAACTTTGGCCATGAATTTTTGGGCTACAATAGAGCATTCTCTAAAATATAAATATAAGCAGAATATACCGGAACACATAGAAGAAAGAATTATTAAGGCGGCTGATGCTGCATTTAAGTTAGATCAAGAAATGTCGGTTATACGCCATGAAATCCGTTTAGCACAAAAAATGTTCGAGGTCAGATCTAAAACAATATCGAATATTTTAAGAAATATATATCTGCTTCAATCCTCCGGAAGGGCAGCAGAGGTAGAGCTGTTTCAAGAAAGACTAAATAAGGTATGGGATAATAGCGAGGTAGTTGATCTAAAACTATTAGATCAGGAAATTAGTAACTTAATCGAGAGTTATGATTTGAAGGTCTAATTTATTTTAATATATAAAGGTGATGATATGGCACTTTATGCAGTAGGAGACTTACATTTAAGCTTCAGTAGTGATAAACCGATGGATCTTTTTGGAAATCAGTGGGTAAATCACTATAAAAAAATAGAAGAGCATTGGGATAGTATTGTTTATGAAGAAGATACAGTTTTAATACCTGGGGATACTTCCTGGGCTATGACTCTAAATGATGCAATGGTCGATCTAGAATGGATAAACAGAAGACCTGGTAGAAAAATTCTTATTAAGGGTAACCATGATTATTGGTGGGGATCAATTAATAAATTAAATAGCTTATTTGATAATATGCATTTTATTCAAAATAACTTTTTCAATTATGATGACTATGCTGTTTGTGGAACAAAGGGATGGAGTACACCGATTGATGATCATAGATATACTGATAAGGACGAAAAGATATATAATAGAGAAGCAAATAGATTAAAATTATCCCTGGAGTCAGCTAAAATGGCCGGGTATACTAAGTTCATCACTATGCTTCATTATCCACCTACTAATGAAAGTTTTGAACCCTCACTGTTTACAAATATAATGGAAGAGTACAGGGTTGAAAAGGCTATTTATGGTCACCTCCATGGAGAAGAATCCTTTGAAGTTGGAATAAGTGGATTAATGAACGGGATAGAGTACTATTTAGTATCTTGTGATTATTTAGATTTTAAGCTACTTAGAATTCTATAGTAATCTGAAATCTGAAATCTGAAATGATTTAAATATTTTGTTTAAAGATCAAAAAAATGATTTTAGTCTAATATGGTGTTATAAAAATTCATATTTTAATTTATTAGTTAAAAATCAAAGTGGGGAAATCTTCCCCACTTTTTGTTAATTTATATTCTATTGTTTGCTCCAAGAACATTTACAATTTTATGACGTACCATTTCCTCAATTGCAGTTCTTGCAGGAGCCAAATATTTACGTGGATCAAAGTTCTTTGGATCATTATGTATCTCTCTTCTAACTGCTGCTGTCATAGCAAGACGTAAATCCGTATCGATATTTACTTTACAAACACCGAATTGAGTCGCTTTACGTATCATTTCTTCAGGAACCCCTTGAGCTCCTGGAATATTTCCACCATATTGATTACAAAGCTCTACAAATTCAGGCAGTACAGTAGATGCCCCATGAAGCACTAATGGGAAATTAGGTAAAAGTTTTGCAATCTCCTGTAGTCTTTCAAAATCAAGATTGGGTTCACCTTTGAATTTATATGCACCATGACTAGTTCCTATAGCAATTGCTAAAGAATCCACTCCGGTTTTTTGTACAAATACTGCAGCCTGCTCCGGGTTAGTGTATATAGCATCCTTTTCACTAACGTTTACATTATCCTCAACACCCGCTAATCTTCCTAACTCAGCCTCTACAACAACCCCTTTACTATGGGCGTATTCAACAACCTTCTTAGTAATTGAAATGTTTTCCTCGAAGCTATGATGGGAAGCATCAATCATTACTGAAGTAAAGCCATCATCGATACATTGTTTACATATTTCAAAATCCTCACCATGGTCTAAATGTAATACTATAGGTAGATTTGAGTCTTCAACTGCTGCTTCTACTAACTTTCTTAAATATATTGGGCTAGCATACTTTCTTGCCCCAGCGGAAACTTGAAGTATAAGCGGAGCTTTTTCTGTTTTTGCTGCGGAAACGATGCCTTGAATAATCTCCATATTGTTAACATTAAATGCACCTATGGCATATTTATTTTCATAAGCCTTCTGGAATAATACTTTACTTGTTACTAATGGCATAAAACGACCTCCTAAACTAATATTTATAATAATATGCTTTGAATTTTCAATGAAAATTATATCACTTTTTAATAGTTAATACTATGAATTTTTGGTATTTTACAGTAGAATATAAATAGTGTGCCCAAATTATAAAAATGTGTACGGAAACTAAAAAAAATATTAATATTTTAACGATAACTATGATAAAATATATAAAAGAATTGAGGTGATTATTGTGCGAGTAAAAGCTCATATACCGAATATGTTTACTTTCTTTAATTTAATACTTGGAATACTAGCGATTATAAATATTTTAGGAGAAGATTATGTTGGTGCATCTTTGCTAATACTTTTAGCTGCATTTATGGATCGTTTTGACGGGACACTGGCAAGAAAGTTTGATGTAGAAAGTGATTTTGGTAAGGAGCTAGATTCACTATGTGATTTAATTTCCTTTGGTGTAGCACCATCGGTTTTGATATGGAGTTTTCAATTAGGTGAACTTGGTATTTTTGGTTTAGGATCTATACTTTTATTTGCTGTATGTGGAGCTTATCGTTTAGCTCGATACAATATAATGGAGTTTGATGGAGTTTACATGGGTATACCTATTACAATGTGTGGTGGGATTGTTGCCCTCATGACACTGTACTCTATAAACTATAATTCTAATGCATATGTTGTTAGCATTATCATGCTATTTTTATCCTATGGAATGGTAAGTAAAAAGATAAAATTAAAGAAAAGATAATAGACAATATGAAAGGCTCCTCAAAGGGGTCTTTTGCTTACAGTAAAGGGTGTTGATATTGAAATACATACATGGCGAAAATATATTTGAAAAGTTTTCAGATCAAAGAGAGGCATTAATAGAGCAGTTTAAAAAGGGTGATATTTCTAAAAAAGAATTTATCGAGCAAAATTACAGCTATATTAAAAGAATGGACCTAAAACCGTTCAATAACGTTGACAGCTTTGATAAAGCCATTTTTAATTATCAGTATTACAATATGATGGCAAAGTACTGCTATTTGCAGTCTAAGGAAATGAGAAGGAATACTAAACATGTGGATTTGACAAAGGATTTAATGGGTAAGGTTAATTACAACTATAGAAAAAAAGATGATAGTACATTAAAAGCAATTGAATTATTAAATTATTCTAACGTAGAAGCATATTATATAAAGGTCTCCTCAGAGAACTTAAAAGAGCAACTTTTCGAAGTGGTTTTTAAGGACTATCCTCAAATCATACTGCACTCAAGAAATCAGTGGTTAGTTAATCGACTACGGGATGAGATGGTCTTTAAAGAAGGAGTAAGAAGGTCATTAATTGATAATTATATAAATGAGAAATACTAATGAGAGATAAAATGGAGGTACATTAAATGGGAAAAACCCTAAGATTAGATAAAATACTAGCCAATCTTGGCTATGGGAGTAGAAAAGATATAAGTAAGATTTGTAAAAAGGGATTAGTATTAGTAGATGACAAAATGGCTAAAAATAGTTCAGTGCATGTTGATCCATATGAAAGTGAAATTAAAGTAGGGGATGAAATAATAGAGTATAAAGAATATGTGTACCTTATGATGAATAAACCTGATGGGGTTATTTCTGCAACTTCAGATTCCATGCATGAGACGGTTATTGATTTATTAGAGGTAAAACATCAAGTATTTGAGCCTTTTCCTGTTGGTAGACTAGATAAAGATACTGAAGGATTACTTTTATTAACTAACGATGGAAAACTTGCCCATCAATTACTTGCACCGAAAAAGCATGTTCCAAAAACATACTTCGCTCGGGTTAACGGTAAGGTTACTGATAGGGATGTATCTAAATTTAAAAAGGGTGTCAAAATAGAGGATGAGTATACAACCCTTCCTGCAGAGTTGGTTATTTTAAAATCTGATGATATATCTGAGATAGAACTAACTATCTACGAGGGCAAATTTCATCAAGTAAAAAGAATGTTTGAGGCAGTAGATAAAAAAGTTGAGTATTTAAAAAGGATATCAATGGGTCCATTAAATTTAGATGAGAGCTTACCCCTCGGAGAGTATAGAGAGCTTACAGACGAGGAACTCGATGCATTATTCCAAATGAAGATTGAAATTTAGTTCATCAGGGTAAAAACTTAATTATATAGATAGATTATAAAAGCAATCCATAAAAGGAGGGATCTTATGTATAAAATTATTACTGCAGAAAGATTTTTTTGGGAGGGGATTGATTTAAATAATAAAGTTGTACTCGAAGGTGGCACAAGTTGGGGAAATACAACGAGAATTATAGCTAATAAAATTATTGAAAATAACTGGAATACAAAGTTAATCTCTGTTGATATTGATGACAGTCACTTTAATGAAATTGAGCAAGACGTAAAAAAAAGCTATGCCCAACTGGAGCTAAGGAAGGGTGATTTAAGTAACCTTGACTTTATTCCAGACCAGTCTATAGACGTAGTTATATGTAATTATACAATGTCCTCAGTAAATCAGTTTCCCCTAAGGGTTGTTAAGGCTCTAAAAGAACTATATAGAGTTCTTAAGGTAGGAGGACAAATTTTAATAACCGAAGAAATGCCTCTTTGGTCTATAGATAATCGGGAGTACTCCTATTGGTCCAAAAGGTCAAGAATTATTAAGAGTATCAGTGTTCTTAAGGCAATGGCTCACTTTAATGAAATATATCCTAATGACCTAGAAGAGTCTTTAAAGATAGTTGGATTTAATAATATTGAATGTCAACAATTTAAGGAAAAGATAAATGCGGAGCTTGCTACTAAGTTTTTGGATAAAAGAAAGCAAACTTTAATTAAGGGTTCGAACGATCTAGAGAATGAGAATGTTACAAAGGGTTTTGTTGAGATAACTGAAAAACTTGTTAAGGAATTCGAAGGAACAGAGGAGTTCCCAGCCCCTGCTTACATAATTAAAGGAAAAAAATAGTTTCTAAATGTTGGCTAGCACAACTTTTATAGGTTATAATATAGTGACTTTTAAAAAGAGTCACTATATTTTTTATAAAACTACAAATTATATATAAGATTACTTAAATAAAAACTAATGATGTTCATAGGAGTGAAGATATAATGCCTAAAAAGAAGGAAATAGTTGAATTTATAATAGATGAGAATGAGTTTGGTGGGAAGGCCTATGGTTATATAGATAATACTAAAATATCAGTTAAAAATGCAATCAAAGGACAAAAAGTTAAGGCTGTAATTTCTAAGGTTAGAAACAATAAAGCTGAGGCTAAGATAATGGAAGTATTAGAGAGATCACCATTGGAGAAGGAAACTGCATGTAATCACTTTGGCATATGTGGAGGCTGTTTTAAACAAAGTGTTTCATATGAGGACCAGCTAGAAATGAAAGAAAATCAGGCCAAGAAACTATTTAAGGAACTAAATATTGAAGCCGGCGAGTGGCTTGGAATTGCAGGGAGTCCACTTACGTATAACTATAGAAATAAAATGGAATTTTCTTTTGGAGACGAGGAAAAGGGAGGACCCCTTACATTAGGTATGCATAAGAAGGGAAGACATTATGATATAGTTACCGTTGACAAATGTCTTATTATGGATGAGGATTTTAGAAAAGTGCTTACACTTGTACTAAATTACTTTAGAGAGAAAAAGGTACCTTACTATAATAGTAGAAGCCATGTAGGATACTTAAGGCATCTAGTTGTAAGAAAGACACACTTTACAAAAGAGATTATTGTTAATTTAGTTACTACCACACAAATGGAAGTAAATATGGACGGGTTGACGGACATAATAAAGAAAGCTGATTTCGAGGGTACTTTAGTAGGATTACTACATACATTCAATGATAATCTAGCGGACACTGTACAAAGTGATAAAACAGATATTCTTTGTGGACAAGATTTTGTAACAGAAGAACTCTTAGGCCTCAAATTTAAAATATCTGCATTCTCCTTTTTTCAAACTAATAGTTCTGGGGCTGAGAAACTTTACTCAATCGTAAGGGATTTTGTTGGAAATTCAGCAAATCAAACGGTATTTGATTTATACTGTGGTACAGGAACTATTGGTCAAATAGTAGCTCAAAATGCTAGTAAAGTTATAGGAATAGAGCTTATATCAGATGCAGTAGATGCTGCTAATAACAATGCTAAGCTAAATGGCTTAACCAATTGTACTTTTATTGCCGGTGATGTTAAGGAAAAGATAAAAGAAATAAAAGATAAACCGGATATAATAATTTTAGATCCACCAAGAGCGGGAATTCATCCACAAGCCCTGCAAGACATTATAGCCTTTAATGCACCACAAATAGTATATGTATCATGTAATCCTAAAACACTAGTTAGAGACCTTGCTGAACTTCAAGACAAAGGTTATACTGTAAAAAAAGTAAAATGTATGGATATGTTTCCTCATACACCCCACATAGAGTGCGTGGTAGAAATACAGAAGATAGGGAGATAGGGAAAGACGTAGAAGTGGCTGAATATCAGAGGAAACGGTATGTTGTTATGAAATTTTTTCATGAGGAAAAACACGTGATTTTCAATCCAGCTGGAGCAGGTAGAAGGAAAAAAGAAATAAGTGATAAGATTCGGGTGGTTGTAGCTATAGTAGGGCAGGGATTTGGGATTAAAAAATTAATGTGAAGAAAAGAAGAAACAGAGACACTAAAAGATAATTTACATTTTAGTATCTCTGTTTTTTAGTGTTTTTCATATTTTAACACAGGTATGAACCTTTATTCTCTTGGCATTTCATCAACAATTCCAAACGTAAATCATCATGGATAGATTTTAATTGTTGTTCTAATTTAATAAGTATATTCTTAATTTCTACTTTTTAAAAAATTGTTCTTACTCCATTAAACCAACAAGATTTATCACAAAAATCGAACTTATAGTACTTAAAAAGATAAAAAAATATAGGTTTGTAGGTAAATATGTGGAAAATCAAGTGACAATTTTCCGTTGACACAAATATAGATATTTTGTATAATGTAGTTACATTTTGTCTAATATGAAGTATTTTATAATTGTCGAATTTCCGTGGGAGGTAATACATTCGTGCATAGTGATATTAATAAAGAAAAGTTTATGGAATCTATGGTCAATAATCTTGTAGTACTAAGAAAAAAGCTTGGTTTGACACAAGCCCAACTTGCGGAAAAAGTAGGAATCAATAGGCAGACATTAATAGCAATTGAGAAAAAGAGACGAGCTATGACATGGAATACCTTTGTAGCGTTGTTGTCAGTTTTTCGAGCAAATAAAGATACAAGTGATTTGCTTGATTACTTTAGTATCTATACGGTTGAGCTTAACACTTATCTTTCTTCATCAGAAGTCATTAACAATGATTAAAGATTCTGAAATTACGAAAGGAGTCCAAGGAATGAATGTAATAGATAATCTAAATGTTTTACAAAATTCCAATGCCACACATGCTTCCTTGGCAACTGTTTCAATGCGAGAAGAGTTTAATAAATGGCTTGTTGAAGGTAATGTAAAGAAATATCCAGTAGGGATTATTCTTTCTTGCATAGACAAGGTTTCTGATTATGCTATACAAAAGAAAATTAGTCCTGTCGGCATTTGGGGATATATGCAGTTCAAAACTTTTAAGCCAGTATACAACAAACTATTGGAAGCAAAACTGTTGAGAATTACGGACAAGAGTACATATAAAACATTTATTATTTCTGGTCAGCTATACTTAAAGTTTCTGAAGGAAAAGCCTTGGGTGCAAAAAGTGTCGTTAACAGATGAAGAAATAGATAAATGTAAAGTTGAAGAACAAGTTAATACAGAAAATAAGCCAATTAAAGCTATGGATCCTGAAGACGTGATTGCATGGTTGGTAACTCAACCGAATGCAAATGGAACATTATACTTAGAACACGTTGTACGTCAGTATATGCGCAGTTTATACTCTGCTCCGATGAAGTTATCTATGCTCTCAGTAGAAAATAGGAATGTGTTCGATTGTCACACAGTTCCTGAGTTGGATAAATTATGGGACATCTTCAAAACTGCACAGAATTATAAAAAAGTAAATAGTGATATGAGCGGTATGTTTTCTGCCGGGTTAGGAGTATACAGACGATACTTAGATAGCATTGCAGATAATGATAATGATAATCATGGCGTTGTTGTACAGTCAGTAAAAGCTTCGACACAAGAGGTTGCTTCTTCTTATAATGCTGTATTGTTGAAAACATTGGAAGGGCATTTCCAAAACGGTTTTAGGAGTAATTCTCCAATCGAACTGCGGCGTTTCCGTAGATTTGCAATGGAGGATTATGGCGAAGAAATAATCCTGTCCGATGTAGAACTGAACAATTTGATTTTATCTTTCGGCACATTGTTTGAGGGAAAAGTATACGTTGTTCAAACAGATGCTACAGAAAGAATCAAAAATGTAATTGATTCGGCAACCAAAGATTGTACTGAGATTATCTTCTACAGTGCTCTTTACGAGCAAAATGAGGACTGGCTATTCCCTGCAGGAATTATCTCAGATGAAATGCTAAAAAATACTCTTATGAGCCTATATCCTAATTTTGTGCATAAAAAGAATTATCTTATGCTTGAAGTACGGAGTGGAACTGAGATTGTAAAAATCGGATGTGAGGTGCTTCGTGTATGGAGCGATGATATTATATTAAGCTATGAACAGCTTTCAGAACGACTTCCATATATCCCTATTGACAAGATAAAGTATGTCTTGTCACAGAGTGGAGATTTTATATGGAATTCAGAAGGTGTTTATGCATATATCTCTAAAGTAGATATTACCGATGAAGAACACGCTTCAATTGCTGATTTTGTAGCGAGAGCCTACCTTAAAGATGGCTACGCCTCGTTAAGTGATATTCCACTCGGTGAAATCGCAGAGCGAAACTTTGAGTTATCATTTACTGCAGTTCAAAATGCAGCATTTGCCATTGTTCTTGCCGACAAGTATGATAAGCGCGGTAAAATCGTAATACGAAAGGGCGATATTCTTGATGCACTATCTATTATGAAAGAACATTGCCGTTCTTTGGAGAAATGCTCGTTACGTGATCTCCTTGACTTTGAGCGTGAGCTAACGGGAGAATCGCACCGTTGGATACCGATGGAGGCTGGTTATACAACAATGATTCGTGCAGATGAGAACACCTATCTTGCTGAAAAATATGTTTGCTTCAATACACGTGAAATAGATAATGTTCTTGACCAATTTATAGAGAATAATTACCTGCCACTTAGGAGCATTACTACCTTTTCGGTATTTCCTGATTGTGGACAGGTATGGAATTTGTTTTTGCTCGAAAGCTACTGCCGTAGATTTAGTGAACAATTTCGTTTTGAGGTATTGGCAGTAAATTCAAAAAACGCTGGAGTTATTGTTCATAAAAATCATAAAGCATCCTACATTGAAATAATGGCTGATGCCGTTGCTGTTTCAGACATAGAATTTGAGAAAACAGCAATTGAAGACTTCTTGTGTAGCAATGGCTATATTGGTAGGAGGTCATATGCAAGGGTCGATGAATTAATTGAAATGGCGAAAGCCATACGAGAAAGGAGGGATTAGCCGTGTACTCGTATACTTACGATAGAAAAACAGGTGGAATACTGCTTAATTCCTCGCCTACAGTTTTTTCAAAAGAACCTCGCCCTGTCTATGCTGCTGAGCTTGACACACTGGGATTTCATGAATATTGGAAATACGATAAACAGAATGATGTTCCGTATATGTGGGCTGAAGCTAATAATTACTGGTATCGAGGTGTGTTAATAGCAAAATTGAAAGGAGGGAATTTGTATACAGCCCCTGAGATACAACTTGCTTATTTGTGCAGTGAATACAGGGAAACACCAAGTGGTAAGACAAGTGAGAAGGCATTATTCGATTCGCCCGATAAACAGCCGACTTTTACCGATAACAAGGGGAATATATTTAGTATTGTTAAACCAGAGCCAAATGGTAACTTCCTTCGCCCTATTGATATTACGGCGATGATTGAAGCAAACCGTGAGATGCTTGAAATCATAGAGCAGACAACTGTTAAAAAGATATTAGCGGTTTACACTAAATACAAAAATCTTGATTGCTTCCATGTGGCATTTAGTGGCGGTAAAGACAGCCAAGTACTTCTGGACCTTGTTAAAAAGGCATTGCCGAAGGGTAGCTATGTTGTAGTATTTGGCGATACAGGCATGGAGTTCCCTGACACCTATGACGTTATAGAAAAGACACAACAACAGTGTATTGAGGAAGAGATTACGTTTTATATTGCCGAGTCACATCTCAAACCCAAAAAATCATGGGAGTTATTCGGTCCCCCATCACGAACTTTGCGTTGGTGTTGCTCTGTGCATAAAAGCACACCGCAGACATTAAAGCTAAGAGAGGTTACTGGGAAAAAGGATTACACTGGATTGGCATTTGTGGGAGTTCGTGCTCAAGAAAGTGCTACCCGTGCAGAGTATGATTACTTTAATGATGGCAAAAAGATAAAGGGGCAATACAGTCATAATTCCATTCTTGAATGGACTTCCGCAGAAGTGTGGCTTTATATATATGAAAATGATATTTCAATTAATGAGGCTTATAAAAAAGGTAGTGCAAGGGTTGGTTGCCTCTGCTGTCCTATGGGTGGTGGTAAGGCTGGATATGTTGAATTTAAAAACTATACTGCCGAGGTAAGTAGATACTTTGACTTCATAAAACAATCGAACGGCAGAAGCAATATAAATGTAGAGGACTATGTAAAAAGTGGTGGATGGAGTGCAAGAAAGAATGGTAGGGATTTAGCTGATAATCCAAACCGTTGCTCTGAACGCATAGAAGATGGATTTTTAATTATTGAAATCGAAAATTCTGCTTCCGATTGGCAAGAATGGATTAAAACTATTTCTATAGAAAAAGATGATTATTCAATCCAAGAAACAAAAACGGGATATGTTGCTCGACTAAAAGAAGATGTTATAAAGAAAAATCCGTTGTTGGGTAGGCTATTCCGCCAAGTGTTCCATAAAGCTGCTTGCTGTAATGGTTGTCGAGTATGCGAAGCCAACTGCCCAAATGGAGCAATACGATTTGTTGGTAACCGAGTAAGTATAAATGGCTGTGTTCAATGTCATAAGTGCCATGAAATAGATAGCGGATGTTTACGATACCACTCATTACGTCATCCGCAAGGAGGAGGAAAATCAATGAGAAGTTTAAACACTATGTCAAACCATGCTCCGAAAACCGAATGGTTGATGGCATTCTTTGAAAAGAAAAATAATTTTTATGAGGATAATTCTCTAAATAAGAAAAACCAACTGGGACCTTTCAAACGGTTTCTAAGGAATGCATCTTTAATTGCAGAAAGGGATCAAATTACCCCGTTTTGTGAATTAGTTTCTTGCATTGGTTGGGATACCAACACTGCACAGGGACTTATTCTTATCAATCTTGTTTCTTCAAACCCGCAAATTGAATGGTATGTTGTGAATCTTAATATTAGAATCATATATCCTCGCAAAACGGTATTAGAGATGCTGACTTCTTTTGATGTGAGGCCAGAAGGTGCGCAGTCTATCTACGGAGCCTATAAGCGTCTGGTCGAAACACCGCTCGGAACAAGCTTAAACTGGGGCTATGTTACCGAAGAAGGTGACCTCGTACGTACAAAATGTTCCGTGACTGACCCGCGGGTTGTTTTGTACGGTTTATTTAAATTTGCAGAGAAATGTAATGACTACAAAGAGTTTACCCTTGCTACTCTTCTTAATGATAGCATTGATCGTGATGGGATAAGCCCTACTCGAATTTTTGGACTTGACCGTGAGGATATGACCCCTATATTGTTGGGGCTTTCAGCAAGGCATCCAGAGTTTATTACAGCATCATTTACAAACGATCTTGAGAAAATAACACTTTCAGAAGATAAAAGATCTGTGGATGTACTTGATTTATTTAAGGAGGTCATAGCAAATGGCTAACAACAAGTATCGTGAGTATTTTGACATTGATGAAGCATATTTTCCTTGCATTGATGACTCTGCAATCAATGCAGGTGCTCCTTGGGATAATACATATCCACACGAAACATTTATTAGTCTTTTAAAAAAGACCGAGTATATGCTTGGAGGTAGCACAAAGCGTTCTCTTTGGATTCAAGGTGCATATGGTACAGGTAAGAGTCAGTGTGCGTTGGCACTCAGAAAAATCCTTGAAGCTCCAGAAGATGAGCTTAGAGATTATTGGAATAAATATGAGCCATTACAAAAGCATAGTGATTTGCTTCAAAAACTGCTCGGACATAAGTTACGCGGTATAGTGACAGCACATCGCTATGCTTCTGGTGGCATCAGCACTCCACGAGAGTTCTTCTTTGCAATACAGGAGAGTTTGAAGGCTGGCCTTATTTCAGAAAATAAGAAGCGTTCAAGTGAAAACCTCCTAGTATAATAATGTTATAGTCACTAACGACTATGCAGTAAATACATTTCTTAAAAAAACATTTCTATTATTTAGTAACAGAAGAAGGAGTTCTTCCTTCGTCAGATGTTGCTTTTCTA
>Ga0194138_10000263_pt1 | contig 25516 bp, 36 predicted proteins | sample TARM_MetaG_T2_14_FD_134022 | JGI IMG/M metagenome (GOLD analysis project Ga0194138, IMG submission 134022) | Freshwater microbial communities from Pennsylvania, USA, analyzing microbe dynamics in response to fracking - TARM_MetaG_T2_14 (version 2) | ecosystem: Environmental > Aquatic >...
AGCTTGTCGAGATTATGCGTGACGGTGAAGCGCCTCATGCAGCGAGAGTGGCAGCGACCAAAGAGGTTCTTGATCGCGGCTACGGCAAGGCGCAACAGTCCGTTGACCATTCCAGCTCGGACGGCAGCATGACGCCGGTCAGCCTTGCGCACTTCTACGGGGACGTTAAGACGAAGGAGCCCTGACCATGAGCCTGTTGAACCCAAATCTGAGAGGGTTCTTCGAGGCGCGGGGAATTCGTAACTACGTCCTGTACGGTGGCCGGGCATCAAGCAAGACCTATCACACCGCAGCGTTTTGCGTGTATCTGGCCGCCAACTATCGCGCCAAGTTTCTCTGTGTCCGCCAGTATCAGAACCGCATTGCTGATTCCGTCAAAACGGTGATTGAGGAATGCATCTACCGGCTGGGCATCGAATCAGAATTCAGAATTACCGATAACGAGATCACCCATAAGCGGACTGGATCGACGTTCGCGTTCCTTGGCATTCAGCGCAACCTGAAAGAGATCAAGGGTATCGCTGGCATCGACATTCTGTGGATCGAAGAAGCAGAGGATCTGACCGAGGAACAATGGCGGATTCTGGAGCCGACAATCCGTGCGGAAGGCTCGAAAATCTTCATCGTATTTAACCCGCGCTTCTCGTCTGACTTTGTGTACAAGCGCTTCGTTGTGAATCCGCCACCTGCCACGCTGGCCCGGCGCATTAACTACGACGAGAACCCGTTCCTCTCCCAGACCATGATCGACATCATCAAGGCTGCGGAAGCGGAAGACCACGGCGAATACGAGCACATATACCTCGGCGTACCGCGTAACGACGATGAGAGCGTCATCATCAAGCGGTCGTGGATCGAGGCGGCAATCGATGCCCATAAGGTGCTGGGCTTCGAGCCATCAGGCGCTAGGCGTATCGGCTTTGACGTTGCAGACAGTGGCAGCGACCTTTGCGCCAACGTGTTCGCACACGGCTCTGTCGTCTTATGGGCTACTGAGTGGAAGGGCGAAGAGGACGAACTGCTCAAGTCCTGCATGAAGACCTATGAGCAGGCTCGCCAGCGCGAAGCCGAGATCATTTATGACTCGATCGGCGTAGGGGCATCAGCCGGCGCCAAGTTCGCCGAGCTGAATACAGCCAGCCCGAAGCTGCGCAAGCTGGTTTACAGCAAGTTCAACGCGGGCGGCGCGGTCTTCCGGCCGGACAGCCAGTACCAGCCCGGCATCACCAACAAAGACATGTTCTCGAACATTAAGTCGCAGGCGTGGTGGCTGGTCGCAGACCGGTTCCGCAATACCTACAACGCCGTCCGCAAGGGTGAGAAGTTCCGCGATGACGAGCTGATCAGTATCGCCAGCGATTGCCCGCATCTGGACAAGCTAATCGACGAGCTATCAACGCCCAAGCGTGACTACGACGCCAATGGGCGCGTGAAGGTCGAGAGCAAGAAGGACATGGCCAAGCGTGAGGTCGCATCACCCAACCTCGCTGACGCTTTCATCATGTGCTTTGCGCCCGCCCCGAACACCTCTTTCAACTGGTTATAAGGATCTCACGCTATGAGCGCAAACAAGCCGCGCCTGCGCTCGTATAGCAACGGGCAGACCATCGCCAGCAATGACGGGCTATCGAACGTCATCAGCGGCATGGGCACCGACCGCGACCGCAGGCAGTACACGCAGTTTCAGTACGGCAGCGTGAATGACATTGCCGAGCTGGAAGCGGCCTACTCCACAAACTGGATTGCCCGCGAAGTCATCGATGCGCCGGTGAATGACGCCACACGAGAATGGCGCACCTTCTCGATTGACGAAGGCAGCGACATACGCAAGGCCGAGAACGCGCTAGGGCTCCAGCAGGTCACGCAGGACGCATTTAAATGGGCTGGCCTATACGGTGGGGCCGGTGTGCTGCTTATCACTGACCAGCCGTTCGAGAAGCCGCTAGATCACGGCAAGATTAAAAAGGGCTCATTGAAGCGCTTGCTGGTGCTGGACCGGATGCTGATCACCGGCCAGGACCACAACGTCACTGACCCGACCGCGATCAACTATTTGCAGCCGAACTACTACCTCGTCAACGGCGGGCAGCAGCGCATCCATCACAGCCACTTCATTCGAGCGCCTGGGGCTAAATTGCCGCTACGCCTGAGAATGATTAACCAGGGCTGGGATGACAGCCAGCTCCGGCGCTGCATGGAAGACATCAAGGACGCGGTTTCGGCCAAGTCTGGCATTGCCTCACTGATCCAAGAAGCCAACGTCGACATCATCACCAAGGAGGGGCTGTCCGACGCCTTGTCCAGTGGCGATATGGATCAGGCCGTTGCGTCCCGATACCAGATGTTCGGCATGATGAAAAGCATGTTCCGCATGGGCCTGCTGGATTCGTCCGAGACGTTCGACCGCAAGGCAGCATCATTCGGCGGCTTGGGCGAGATCCTGTCCACCCTCATGGAGTGGGTATCGGGCGCTGCTGGTATCCCCATGACTCGCTTGTTCGGCGTCCAGTCCAAGGGCATGGGCGATTCCGGCGCGGGCGACATGAACAATTACTACAACGCGATCCGCTCGAAGCAGGAAAGCGACTATCGGCAGTTCCTCGAAGCTATCGACGCCGTACTGATCCCGTCAGCGCTGGGGCATACGCCGGACGACTGTGAATTCGATTGGAATCCTCTGAGCCAGCCAAGCGACACCGAACTGGCCCAGCAGCAACTGGCCTTTGCGCAGTCCGACGATATCCGTCTGGCTCAGAACGTGGTCAAGCGCTCGCAACTGATGCGCAAGCTGTCCGAGCAGGGCGTGTACGCGATCACTGATGAGGATATCGAGGCAGCCAAGGCAGACGAAAAGGCGGAACGAGATGGAGAAGACTACATCCCCCTTGATGGCTTTGGCGGAGACGAACCAGACACTGCTGAAACGCAGGTCGAGGAAAGCGAAGCCGATAAAGCCGAGCGATAAAGTCGAGCGGCGCTACCGGGGCCAGCTCCGGGCGCTCGTGCGGGAAATGGCTCAGGCCGTGGATGCCGAGCTAACGCCGGTCCTGCGCGCTGGCTATACCGCTGACTCACCTTTGCTGGATCGGATACTGGCAATCATTGCCCGACTGACCGAGCGCTTCACAGGCATCGCATACGCCAATCAGGCCTACAGGCTCGCACAGTCAACGCTAAGCATGGCTGAGGCAGAGACAACGGCGGTCTTCGTATCGTCCGTCAATCGCGCCGTGGGCGTGGATATGACGCGGATGATCGGGCAGGCGGGTATTGCTGACTATCTCGATGCGGCTGTGGCGGAAAACGTCGCCCTGATCAAGTCCATCGGCTCGGACTACTTCGGCAAGATCGAATATGCCGTGCTGAATGGCATGCGGTCAGGCGAAAGCACAACGGTCATTGCCAAGCGCATCCAGAAGGCGACAGGCGCGACGTATCAGCGGGCCAAGTTCATAGCCAGGGATCAGATCAGTAAGGTCAACGCCGACATATCCCGAAAGCGTCAGCTAGACGCAGGCATCACCCGCTTCAAGTGGCTGACTGCCAAAGACGTGCGCGTATCTGGCAACCCTGCCGGCAAGTATCCCGCTGCAAAGATCAAGTGCTTCGAGATCGCAAGGCGCGATATCGGATACGGGCCGGGCGTGTATCTCGTCAAGCAGGGCGCGAGCTATGCCGGCGAGACGGGGCTGTATCCGGGCAAAGCGCACGTGAACTGTAGATGTGCAACCTCGATTTTGGTTGAGGGCTTCGATTATTAAGGATCAGCGCATGCGAATCATGATTCAAGACCGCGCCGCGATCCCCGTTCCATCACACAGAGAATTCACCGAAAACGGTTATCTCAAGGTGCCGGGGCGGGTCGCGCTCGCGGGAAATGTACAGCACTACACAGCCGGCGAGCTGGGGCTGACTAACAGGCCGAACAACGAGGTTATTGCAGTGTACCGGCCACCAGAGGCGGTATTCGATCCGGCCTCGCTGGCGACGTACCTGAACGCTGATGTGACGGTAGAGCATCCCACTGAAATGGTGGATGCGAACACCTATAAGCGCGTCAGTGTGGGGCATTCAACGAGCCCCGGCAGGCAAGACGGAAACGCTGTTGTGGCGGATCTGTTAATCAAGGATGCCGATGCTATTCAGGCCATCGAGGCGGGCATGTGTGAGCTGTCTGCCGGCTACATGGCTGAGTACATCGAGCGTGCTGGTATCGCGCCAGATGGCACGCCTTACCAGTTTGTGCAGGACGGGATCGCGGTAAATCACATCGCAATCACGCAAAAAGCTAGAGCAGGCCGAACGGCCCGCTTGTTCGACACCAATAAGCCCCTGGAGGCTGTTATGACCCATAAGGTAACGCTGGATTCTGGAGTAAAGGTTGAAGTGGCTGATGAAGCTACTCAGACCCTGATCCAGAGCACCATCGACGGCCTCCGCAAGCGCGTTGCAGATGCCGAAGAAGAAAAGACCAAGGCTGAGCAGGCCAAGGACGAAGCCGAAGCGAAAGCCGACGCGAAGGATGAGGAAAACGAAGAGCTGAAAAAGCAGGCTTCGGAAGACTCGATCAGCAAGCGTCTGGCAGAAGTGCTGGCCGTCACTGATTCAGCGCGCAAGGTTGCCGGCGATAAGTTCGTCTGCGACAGCGTCTCCCCCGTCGCCATCATGCGCGCCGCTCTGGATGCTGCTGGCGTCAAGTGCAAGCGTCACGAGAGCTGGGACGCAGCCCCGGAAGCCTACGTTGTAGCTGCTTTCGACATGGCCGAAGAGAAGAAAGACACCGAAGACGAGGAAGAGGAGGACGACAAGTCCAAGACTACCGACTCTCACCGCAAGCTGGGCGAGGATCTGAGCAAGGTCAAGACCGGCGACGCACAAACAACCCTCGATGCGGCTTACAAGGCCCGCATGGAACGTACAGCCAACGCCTGGAAGGGGAACTAATCCATGTCCGTCACTCAAGATACCTTCGGCCAATACGCCGGCATTGGCTTTCACGGCCAGCAGAACACCGACTACCCGTCGTGGATCAGCTCGCAACACGCTGAAGGCGGCGCAATTCCGTTCGGCGTAGCAGTCAGCTTCGGCACTGCCGACCATCAGGCGGTTATCGGCGGCGCTGCATCGGCCGACCTGATCGGCGTGACCGTCCGTACTCAAGCGGTCGAGAACAACGCTGCCGGCGAATCTGTTTACGCAGAAGACAAGGCCATGTCCGTGATGGAGAAGGGTCGCATGTTCGTGACCGTCTCCGATGGCGCGACCCGCGGCGCTCCGGTGTACGTGGTTCCGGCTACTGGTGAGCTGGTTTCCACCGTCGGCACCAACGTCGCCCTGACCGGCGCCCGCTTCCTGCGCAGCTGTGCTGCCGGTGAAGTCTCTGAAATCGAAATCAAGTAAGGAGCGACACAATGCGCCAGAACACCTTTGACGCCGGCCCAGCGGCCGCAATGTCGTTCCTGATCAGTCAGCGGACGCACATCGAAACCAAGGTATACGAGACCAAGTACCCCGACGTTACCTATGCCGAGCTGATCCCGGTCGACACCAGCGCTCCCGAGTGGGCGCCTATTGTTGCCGTTGCCTCGGTTGACGCTCGCGGCGAACTGGCCTTCGTTGGCCCGAACAGCAACGACATCAACCGCGCGGACGTTGGTTACAAGCTGGGTACTCACCCGGTACAGACCGCCGCCCTCGGTTACGGCTACAGCCTGGAAGAGATCAACCAGGCCCGCCTGATGGGCATGAACCTCAGCGCCGACAAGGCCGCTGCAGCCATGCGCATTGCTGAACAGGGCCTGAACAAGCTGGCCTATCTCGGCAACGCCGAAGCCGGCTATCAGGGCCTGTTCAACACCTCCACCGTGAGCGTGGCCGCTGCCGGCAGCACCATCGCCGCTCTGGTTGCGGGTGCGACTGACGTTGCAGGCGCTCAGGCTGTCGTGACGTTCTTCCAGCAGCGCATCGACGTGGTCTACGTGACCAACACCAACACCACGTTCGCGCCGACGCACATCCTGCTGCCGCCGGCTCAGCGTAACGCGCTGGCTTCGGCGATCCTGCCGTTCGGCGGCAACATGACCCTGCTGCAGTACCTGGAAGCGAACCTCGTTTCCGGCCGTAGCGGTCGTGTGCAGTTCGTGCCGGATCTGAGCCTCAAGGGCGCGGGCGCTGCTGGCGTTGACCGCATGATGGTTTACACCCGCTCGGAAGAGACCGTGAAGTTCCATCTGCCGATGGGCTTCAACTTCCAGGCTGCCTATCAGGACAGCGCTCTGTCGTGGTTCATCCCCGGCATCCTGCGTACTGGCGGCACCGAGATCCGGGTGCCAAAGGCCCATGCGTATTTCGACGGGGTGTAACCATGACCACGCTCACCAACGTGTCAAAGCAGTTGGTGGCCGTGACCGATGCCGGGGTGATGAAAGATATTCGCCCCGGCGCATCGGTCGACGTGGATGGTCGCCAGAACTGGAAAGATGACCTGTTCGTCAAGGCGGGATGGCTGAAGCTGTCCGAGCCTGAGCCGGTCAAGGCTGAGCCTGAAAAGGTGGAGTCGCAAGAAACAAAGCCGACGCGCCGCAAGCGCTGACGCATCGCCCCTGAAATGGGGCACCTATTCAATACAGCCCTGCCAGTGTGCGGGGTTTTTTATGCCTACGGAGCCGCCATGGACATTACAAACGAGATTGTGCAGGCGTTCCGCACCTATTACACCGAGTTTGCCGACACCGACACATGGGCCGACGCTGACGTTATCCGCTCACTCGAAGAAGCCGACGACGAAACAGGCGCTCGCTGGGGCGCGTATAAGCCTCGCTCGATCAAGCTGCGGGGAATGTTCGCCTTTGCCGCGCATCGCCTTGCTATGGGCTCCCTGCGCCGCTCTGTCGCCAATGGTGGCGGTATGACCTCGACGCCTTATGCCATATCGAGCAAATCGGTAGCTGATGAATCCGTTTCGTATGCCGTGCCAACGCCAACGATGATCGAGCAGATCAATAACGGCGACCTGATGCTGACGGTATACGGCCTGGAGTTCCTGAGACTGCGCAAGCGTGCCGGAGCCGGCGCGTTAATGGTCTAGCCATGAAACTGCAAACGTCTGTATCAGGCGGCGACAAGCTGGGCACGCGGTTGCGCCAGATCATGGAGCGCGTGCAGAAGAATTCAGGCGTTCTAGTGGGCGTGCCTGCTGGTACTGGCAGCTACGAAGACGGCGCACCGATAGCGGTTATCGCGGCGGTGCATGAGTTCGGATCGGCAGACGGCAGAATTCACGAGCGGTCATTCCTCCGCGTGCCATTGCGCCAGAACACCGATCTATTCAAGGCCATGTTTCGCGCTCAGATGGCGAAGGTGGTCAAGGGTGAGCTGACCATGCATCAGGCTATGGATCAGATCGGCATGAAGGGCGCGAGCGTGAGCCGGGAAGCGATACAGGCAGGCATTGCGCCGGGCAACTCCGAGGCAACGGTCAAGCGCAAGGGCTCAGCTACACCGCTAATCGACACCGGCCAGCTTTGGCAATCCATCACCCACATCGTCGAGGACTGATCATGGCTTTGAGTATGCAGGATCACGTCAGCGGTGATTTTCACAGCCCCATCGAGGGCGGCGTCTGGCTGCACAAGCCGGGCACTGGCGGCGGCTATACCGGGCCGGGCGGAACCTGGGAGGACGGCGTAACGCCGGAGCCTGTCCAGATCCGGCGCGTGAACGTCCAGCCTGCCGGACTGAAGACCATGCAGATCCTCACTGGCATGGGCGGCACCGCTAACCCGCAGGATGCCCGCGTCATTCATATCAACGATGGCGTGACGTACCTATACCCGGACGACAACGGCAAGTTTGCCGACCTGCTGGAGTTCAGCGACGGCCTAGCGATGCGTAAATGGCGCGTCATGCAGTGCGATAACCGGCCCTGGCGCAACTTCTGCCGGGCGGTCGTCGAACGCTACCGGGGGCCATGATGGAAAGCATCGAAGAGCTTTACCCGGTCTTTCAGAACATGGTCAAGCTGGCGGCGGGCGTTGATACGGTGATTCTTGCCGATCAAGCAGGGCCGGCACCGACCGGTCTCTATGCAACCTATCTGCCTATCCCTGTGCGTGCATACGGGCATGTCAGGCGCAAGCGCGTAGACGTATCTGCAACCGAGCCGACCGACCTTGAGGACTGGACAGACTTTGAGGAAACGGTCTGCACAAGCATGCAGTTCATGCTGAGCGTAAACATTCTCAACGAGGGCGCTGCGACGGCGGCCATGAGGCTGCACAACGCGAACTTTCGCGCCCCGGTGCGTGACTATCTGTTCGCCAACAAAATCGCGTGGCGCTACGTCAGCGACAGCCGAAACCTGACCGGATTGCATCAGGCCGGATTGCAGCCGCGCTATCAGTCAGACATTCACTTATTCATCGAGGCATCCGTCTCGTACCCAGTCCTGCGTGCTGCGGGATTCACGCTAGAAATCCGCGATGAGCGCGGCAACCTGCTAAACGGAGCCTGACAATGGCCTATCCAGTATCAAATATCATACCGGTTAACGTGATAATCAGCCCGTCAGGGATTGGCTACGCGAACTTTTCCAGCGCTTTTGTGTTTGCAGACGCGGCTGACCTTGCGTCGCTCGTCACCTTTGACGTGAACACATACCGCGACTATGCCACCACTTCCGAAGTGGCCGAGGACTTCGCCACCGATAGCCCCATCTACCACATCGCGACTCGCTACTTCGCGCAGATTCCGAAGCCGCCGCAAATCAGCGTGTGGATGAAAGACCCGCTTGACACCGGCATCGTCGACACGCTCAACAAGGCGGCCGACGAAGCCTGGCGCTATCACCAGTTCCTCAAGCTGTCCGACCTCACCGAAGCGAATGCGCTGGCGGTGGGTGATTGGGGTGATGCGAACAGCCGCGCTATATGGGCAACCTTCAGCGATGCTGGCATCCTCGATCCGCAGTCCGGCACTGACATCATGTCTGTGCTGCAGGCCAAGGGTAATCGCCATATGTTCGCCGGCTTCAAGTCGAGCGGCCAGGTAGCGACCGACCCGACGCAAGCGTACGCCATGTGCCAGCTTGCAGCGGCCTTCCACAAGTTCCGGCCGGGCGGCCAGCGCACCGCCATCACCGGTGAGTATCAAGTTCTTCCGGGCGTCATGGGCGACGACTTGCCAACCAGTGGTTACAACGCACTGACCGCCAAGAATGGCGTTTTCTTCACGCAGATCGAGCTGCAAGGCAGTGTCGATAACAGCCGAGTGATCAACTCGAAGTCAATGTCCAGCTTCGGCGAGTTCATCGACGACGTGATCAACCTGGACGTGCTGAAGAACTACCTGCAGGTCGATGGCTACAACTACATCGCCAACGCAGGCACCAAGCGGGCGCTCGATCCGCGCGGCTATGCCGGTCTCCTGGATGTACTGGGCCAGACCTGCAAGATGTTCTATGACAACGGCGTGCTGGGCGAAGGCACTTATATCGACCCGCTGGATGGCGTCACCAAGGTGGCCGAGTACGGCTTCGTGATTATGTCAAAGCCGGAAGATGTGCTGGGTCTGACAACAGCTCAGAAGCGCGCCCGCCAGTACCCCGTCACTACCATCTTTGTGGTTCTCGCACGTGCCGGCCACGTCGCCGAGCTCACCGTCAACGTTCAATAAGGAATACCGATTATGGCAATGCATCGTTACGGCGCGGAAGGCGCCAACCTGACCGTCTTCGGCATCCCCCTGGATCAGTTCGGCGACACCGACCCAGCAATCACCATTGAAGACATCGACCAGCGCTCAACACTGAAGCGCGGCATCGGTGGCACCTCTGTGCGGCTGGACAGCATGACCCGCCCCAAGCGACTGACCATCAATCTGATGCCCGGATCCGATCAGGTGCGCCAGATCCTGGCCGCCGAGAAGTCAGGTGTGGACGCGACATTCAGCTTCCGCCAATCCGGCACGCTGGAAACGGTGATCGGCTTTGATGGCGTGCTCATCACCCGCGGGACCATGGGCCGCGCGGGCAAGTCTTCGGTAAGCGACTGCTCGTTTATCTTTGAGTTCGCAGACAGCGAGGAGACCTAATGGCCCGCTCATTCACTATCCAAGCCGGCGACGTTGAGTTCAAAGGCTCCACGGCCCCGGCCAAGTCGCAGATCGAGATGCTGCACATCGCAGGGCGTACCGGCCTGATCGTCTCCCTGCAATCCGAAGCGTCGGACATGGCCCTTGTGGTCGCGCTGACGCAGATTCACCCTGATGACTTTGCGGCATTGCGCAAGCTCTGCTTCATGTCGGGCCGGGAGGATCTGATCGTGCGCAGCGCCGACAAGGTGCCTGTAGGCGAGAATCTGTTTCAGGACAATCCGCAGGACTTCTATCTGCTGGTCGGGAGGGCGCTAGTCGAAAACCTCGCCCCTTTCTGGCAGCTCCGAAAAGCAACCGCAGAAGTCGCGACGGAGCCGAGCCACTAAATCCACATGTAGATTGGTTCCTCTGGCGTCCCTGCGTCGGTCTCGGCCAGTCATGCCCGCCGCTTGCTAAATGGTCGGATATGACTGACGGCACCTATGACCTGCTGGACGTGCAAGAAATGCATTGCGTCATGGACGAGATCGAGCATCAACTTGAATCCGCGAAGTAGCACAGCGCCACGTCATGCGTTACGCTTAGGCCTCAACATCGAGGCGCTATGAACAAGAAGCTACGCATCACCTTTGAGGTTATCGACGACAAGGGGCAGACATTGCACGCACGCTGTCAAACGCTGCGCATGAGCGATGGTATACCTTGCCGCGAGACGCCGCTTATCTCCAACGGCTCATCGTTGCAGCGCTACGCACACGACGAGTCAAGCCTGTTCTGGGATGAAGTGGTCGGCCTTGGCTTTCTCGATGACTACATGCGGCCTTGGAATACTGCCAAGTTGCCGCCTATGGATGGGGGTGATAAGTGAGCCTGTTTCAAATGCTGCTGATGATCATCGGCGTAATGCTTTATTTTGTCCCGACGGTCATTGCCGTGAAGCGTGAGAAGCACAACCGGCTGGCAATTGCTGGCCTAAACATCGTTCTCGGCTGGACGGTTATAGGCTGGGGCGCGGCGCTGGTCTGGGCGTTATTGAAGGACAAGCCGCTACCGCAAACATAGCGATCTTTGATCGCCCTAAGCCCTGCTACTCAGCGGGGCTTTTTTATGCCTGAGATTTAGGAGCTGTTATGGCCGAGGTGATAGACGAACTGCTGGTAAAGCTCGGCCTGCAAACCGACGCCAAGGACTTCCGGGACGCAAAGACCCAGCTTGACGGCGTAAGGTCGGCAGCCATCGCAACGGGCGCGGGCATTGTCGCTGCGTTCGGCGGCATGGTCAAAATGTCGGCAGACGTTGCCAAGTCCGCTGATGAGCTGGCCAAGTGGTCGCGCACTGCGGGTGTTACTGCGCAGTATGCTTCAAAGCTCGGCTACGCCATGAGGCAGGTGGGGGGAGGCGATGCTGACGCCCTGGGCCTAATTGAGCTGACCAACTCGCTGCGTGATAGTGCGCAGTGGGGCGAGCTGGCAGACCGGGCATTCACCGCCGCCGGCTTCAATCCCCAGCGCATAGAGCAGGAGCGCATGAGCCCTGAGCAGGTAATTGAGTTCCTGTCTCAAGGCCTGTCATCCATGCAGCTGGATCAGCGCCGGCAGATTGCCGAGTCGCTGGGGATTGGCGACAAGGCATTCCGACTTCTGTCTGACCGTCAAGGCATGCAGAGCAACTTCCAGCGTGCTGATGAACTGGGCGGCATACCCACTGACGAGCTGCTGGCTAATGCCGAGGCGTTCATGGCGGCCACGGGCGAGCTGATCCAGACAATGGACGGCTTCAAGAATGCGATTGCCGGAGAGCTTCTGCCGGGCATGACGCGCATCATTGAAGGCGCGGTCGGCTTCTCCGTGGAGAATCGGTCCGAGATCGAAGCCTTTCTAAAAGAGGCCATGCCATACCTGCAGGCAACGGCAACAGGGATAGGGCTGCTGGTCGCCGCTCAGCTAGGCCAGAAAGGCGTATCGGCATTGGGCGGGGCGGGAGGAACGGTTAGCACGGTAGCGAAGGCCGGAATTATCGGCGGCGCTCTGTCCATGTGGAACTGGACGGCAGACGACCTTGAGGAGGCGACAGGTATACGGCTCCCTGACTGGCTGTTTACGCCGATTGGCGAGCTTGGCGGAGATTCGCCAAAAGCCCCTGCAGCATCGGGCACGCCAGCCCGGGGGAAAGACGGGAGAGTCACTGGGTCGATACCTGACAGCCCTGAGACCAAGGCGTTCGATGACGCGGTAGGCAGCATCCGAGATAGAGAGGACGCGCTGTTCGCCGCGCTCATCAATCAGGAGTCGGGCGGCCGTCACCGCAACGCGGACGGGAGCCTGCTGCGGTCCAGAGCCGGCGCGCTCGGTATCACACAGATCATGCCTGAGACCGGAAGAGATCCTGGCTACGGCATACAGCCCCTGCAAGACGATTCCGAAGGCGAGTACCTGCGGTTCGGAAAAGAGTATCTGTCCGCGATGCTGCAAACCTTTGATGGGGACGTTCAGAAGGCGCTGGCGGCATATAACGCTGGAGCCGGAACTGTTCAGAAGGCGGTATCCCTGCATGGCGATAACTGGCTGTCAGCAATGCCAGAAGAATCCCAGGGCTATGTCCCTTCGATTCTCGCCCAGGCCAGCAGAGGCGCTCCGGAGTTTTCGCCGCAACAAGGCCAGCCCAAGTCCGGGCCTACCAACTACTACGCCATCGACGCCCGAGGCTCGACTGACCCGGCCGCCACCGAGGCTGCCGTTCGGCGGGTAGTTGACGAGCGGATCGCCAGCGCTGTGCAGATTGGCATGGACGACTTCCCCAGCAACGTCAAATAGGAGCACTCATGTCACTCGTCGGCATTTTCAGTAAAAGCAGGCCGTCGATTAATGGCCTGTTCTTCGATGCGCTGTTGGAAGAGTCCAGTGAGATGATCACCGACGTTACGGAGTACCCGTTAGAGTCGGGCGCTATTGGTAATGATCACGCTGTAACTCGACCCCTGCGGCTCACCATGACAGTTGCGCTGTCTGACAACCCCATCAAGGCGATGCTTGCCAGTGAAAGTATTCCTGACGGGTGGGCTGGGGTCGCATCAAAGGCGGGCCCGCTTGTCGGGATTGCTGCTGGGGCGGCCATCGGCGCCCTTGGCGGGGCTGCTGCGGCAGGCGCCGGCCTGGCCGGATCGGTTCTGAGCCGGTACGCACCAGGTCTCGTCGGCAGCGGCGAGCTTCGGTCAAGCGGTGTGCTGAAGACTATCCGCGAGATCCAGAGCGCGAACTCGTTTATCACGGTCGTGGGAGCGAAAGAGGCCTACGACAACGTGATGATCACCAATACCCGCGTCCAGATAACCAAACAGAACGAGGGCGGGCTGGAGCTGGTGGTGGAGATGCGCCGACTGCTGGTGATGGATAACGAGGCCAACCAAGCCATTGTTGCCGCCAACCTTCCGCCGGGCGATACAGCCAGCACCCAGGCGCAGCCAGGGGTGAATATCGGGGAGGTCGGGCTGCAATGAAAACAATCCCGCTTCCTCCCGGCCATGCATTCCCGCGATTCAGCGCAACCATTGCCGGTGTCAACGTTCGATTCCGGCTCAATTGGTCGACGCGGCACGGGTACTACAGCGTCGATCTACATCGCAACGGGGGGCAAGTCATCGCGCTTGGCCGCGCCCTGCATCCGGACGTAGATCTGCTGGCCGGGCTTAATCTTGGTATGGGCCGCATCATTCTGGAGGGGGCTGCTCCGACCGTCGCCAATCTCGGTGTCGCCAATAAGCTGAGGTGGTATCCAGATGAGTAAATTGTTTGGCCGCAACTACCGCCTCGTCATCAGGCGCGGCGAAGACGAGCTGATCTATGGCCCGCCGATGCAGATCCGCTTCATGGTTGATATCAAGCAGGGCAGCGCCGGCAGCACCGCAGAAATAACCCTGTACGGTGCTGCTCGCGCAACCCGCAGGGCAATCTATAACCAGTTCGACCAGATCAGCCTGGAGGCTGGCTATGGCGATGACATCGGGATGATCTTTTCGGGCGATATCATCAACCATGAGATCGGGCGGGAGGACGTTGATAGCTACATCAAGTTTTACTGCCGCACCGCTGGCCAGGCGCAAGCAGATGCCTATATCAGCAAGTCGTGGGGCGAGAACACGCCGCAAATCGACATCATCCGCGAGGTGGCGCAGACAATGCTGCTTCCAGTGGAGTTCATTGGTGACTTCTCCGACCTGCCTCGGGCGATCAAAGGCTGGAGTGCATGCACGTCCTCCACGTCTTGTCTTGACGCTTTGGCCGAGACGCATGGCTTCATATGGATACTCAGCGCTGGTCGCCTCCTGATCATCCGCAGGGGCCTTGACGGCAGAGTTGCAAGCCGTGAAGCGCCGCCGGTACTGGTATCAGTCGGCACCGGCATGGTCGGATCACCCCAGATCCTGATACAACAGGTGGAGGTTAAAAAGAAGCTCGACCCGGCAATAATTCCCGGTGACCGGATCGAGATTCAGGCTGATACCCGAAACTTCGCATCCAGCAACGTCTATACCGCCGACCGAATGGCAATCGACCCTACCGGCGGAAACGGCATCTATTCAGTAATCGTCACCCGGCATACCGGCGACTTCAGCGGCGATGCCTGGGAAACAGCCATAGGAGGTGTTCGTGATAGATCGTAAGGTCACGTATTCCGACTTGATCAAGCATGGAGTGGAGAGCGGGCTGCGCAACCTGATGGTATGCCTGCCGGGCAGGGTTATCGCTTTCGACCCGGGCACACAGATGGCGCAAGTCGAGTGCGGCATCCAGAAGCGCATCAATGGTGAGTTCCGCACCATACCGGTCATCAGCAATGTTCGCGTTCAGTTCTCCGGTGACGGCGAGTGGTACTTCTGGCACCAGGTAAAGCCCGGCACCGAGGGGTTGATCCACTTCAGTCAGCGCGCGGTGGACACCTGGAACGATCAGGGCGGCCCGGTGGCTCCGCACGATCTGCGGATGTTCTCCGCCGAGGACGCCTATTTTGTACCCGGCATCCGGTCGGCCCCTCACCTGGTCCCTGGCTTCGTGAATGAAGGCGTGGGGATGTCGAGCTTTGATGGGGCCACCAGAATCCACCTGACCCCCGGCAAGATCAGTTTGAGGGCCGCGGTAATCGATATGGATGCTGAGACCATCAACCAAGCTTCGGCAGCGCATAGCATTCAGTCCGGCACGCTTGCGGTTAATGCCAACACCGCGATCGATGGCACTTTGGCCAATAACGGCATCAATGTTGGCAGCACGCATACCCACCCGATCACTGGCGGCAGCTCCGCGCCCGGACCAACAGGTACTCCGCAATGATCAGAAACTTCAGAGACGGGGATATCGTCACCAGCGGGTCGCACTTCGTTAGGGGTAAAGAGGCCACACAACAAGGCGTCATCCGGCGGCTGCGACTGTTCCTGGGCGAATACTTCCTGAATGCGGCAGAGGGGACGGACTGGTTCGGCAGCGTGCTTGGCAAGGCCCCGCAGGATATGGCGGAGACGGAGATTAAGCGCCGCATTGTTACCGCGCCGGGAGTTGTCGGGCTGACTGCGTTCTCATTCGACATTGAGCAGCAGAATCGGCGAATCACTATTCAGGCCAGCGTCATCGATGAGAACAACGAGATATTTGATGTTTTGCTGGACGAGAGGATTTTATAAATGGCCCAGATTACAGCCGACGGCGTCACCGGCAAGAGTTTAGCCGAGTATATCGAGGACATCCGGACTCGGTATCTGAATATAGACCCGAAATGGAATATCGATCCAGAATCGCCTGATGGGCTGGCAATCGCGGCGTGGGCGGAGATGCTGGCAAACCTTGATGAGCAGGTTGTTTTTGCCTATCAGTCTGTCGATCCGCTGAGCGCTGTTGGGCAGCAGTTAAATCGCATCGGTATGTTTTCAGGAACGTTCCGGCAAGACGCCACAGCCTCAACTGCCATCGTTGAATTCACCGGCGTAGATGGGTCGCTGATCGATGCCGGCACGCTGGTTCGCAACCGGTCTACCGATAGCCTGTGGCGCACAGATGGCGATGTCGAGATTTCAGGAGGATCGGCCACGATAGGCGTGACCTGCATCGCGGACGGGCCAGAGCCGGCCGCGCCTGGCGCTTTATCCATTATCGCTACACCGGTTGCGGGAGTTCAGGGCGTGACCAATGCGGCGGCCGCATCCGTCGGACTGCCCCGGGAGAGTAACGAGGACTTCCGGTCGCGGCGGACACATGCCGTTGCGGGCCCAGGGACTGCGATGCTCGACAGCATGCTGGCGGCCGTATCAGGCGTTGAAGGTGCAAAGCAGGCGCGGGTGTATGAGAACCACGAGTCAGCTCCCGATGAGAACGGGGTTGCACCGAGCTCAATGGCCATCTTCGTTGATGGCGGTACCGATGACGATGTTTTGCTGGCAATTGCTTCGAAGAAAAACCCCGGGTGCGGTCTTAACCGGTATTCAGGGTTTCCGAACCGGGTGAACGGCGACACAGTGACGCCCAAGGGACAGCCCGTAAATATCACCTTCTTCCGCGCTGACCTGAAAAGCATTTACGTCAAGGTGCAGATCGCCAGCGGCTCGCTATCCGAGCAAGACAAGGAGCGGATCAAGTCCGCGCTGGTCAGCTACTCAGTAAAGGGGTTCCAGTCTTCGGAGGGATTCAATCGGCAAGGGTTCCTTATCGGCGAGCCAGTCCCGGCAGGGCGGCTCTACACGCCAGTCAACTATGTCGTTGCTGGAAGCGGCTACGTGCAATCGATCACGGTGGGGCTGGACTCTGCAGCGGGCCTACAAGTAGCGCCGATCCTGTTCAACGAACTGGGCGTGCTGGCAGCCGAGAATATTGATGTGGAGTACGCCTGATGGATCACGCCAAGAAGCTCCTCACGCGCATCTACTGGCAATACCGGAACTCCCCGAAGCTGAGCGAGTGGCTAACTATCCTCCCGGATCTCGCCCAGGCCGAAATAGAGACCCCCCTGCAGCAGATTGTCGAGATGCTGGATATCGACAATGCGCAGGGCGAGCAGTTGGACATTATCGGGAGAATTGCAGGATTCGATGAGCGACCCCGAATCCGATCTGACCTGCTGCGGGCATTTGCCTATGCAGGCACGATCGGGGCTCAATCATACGGGGCCGCCCCCTACCGGGCGCCCGGCGAGGAGCTGCCGACGATCTTGTTGCCTGACTACCTGTACAGAGTACTGATCAAAGCCAAGATCATGAAAAACAACGGCGACGCCACGCTGGATCACATCAAGGCAGCGGTGGATCTCATGCTCGGCGTCAACAGCACGATCATCGATAGTCAGGACATGTCGATGCGCACGATCTGGCTGGACGGAGACGTGCCGGCGAACTTTCTTCTGCTCGTTCAGGAGTTTGACGCGATACCGAGGCCGCAGGGCGTGAAGATTCGCAAGATCGCAAAGAACGAGCACCCCTTTGCCTACAAAGGCACCTTTTCAGCCCAGCCTTACGGCGTGGGCAGATACATCACACCCGCTTAAAGGAGCGCCAAGCATGTCGAGAAGCGACAGTTTCAAAACGAAGTGGGCCAGCGTGCCAGCGCAGTTCGAGCGACCCACAGATGCCCTGATCGAGCGTGGATGGGCCGGCGGCGCCGCAGAGGATCCGCCCGAAGCCAAGTGGGAGAACTGGTGGCATAACCGAGTTGACGAGGCGCTGGCCGAGATCGAGGCTAACGGCGCGCCGCAGTGGTTTGCAGACGTTGCGTATACCGTTGGGGCGACTTCGAGACATGACGGAAAAAACTATGTCGCAAAGATCCCCAGCCAAGGCATCGAGCCGGGGAGCGCGACTGATAACGGCCATTGGCTGAATGCAGAAGCCGATCTGGCGGAAGGCAGTCAAGGATACAAGCTCACCGTCATCAACGGCTGCATCGCCCTAGAGGAAATAATCTAATGCACGACATCCCCCATACCCTGCAAACCCGCGCCGACTATGACCGTGCGCTGGAAATGGCCCGCACTGGCGCTGTCCAGCCAGGCCGTGCCGCGCCACACTTCGCGGGCCTGCTGGCTTCTCGCTTTTCCTATGAGTTCGATCGGGAGTTGACAGAAGACGAGCAGCCAGACGGCGAAGCGCCGGAATATCTGATCATCGAAGATTCGGAAGACCAGTCCCGCCGTCAGCTCGTCAGGCGCGAGCAACCCACCGCCCGGATTTTTGCGCTTGGCTATAGCGTTGCTGAGGTCGAGCAGATTCTCGAAGAACTGGAGTCACTGCAATGAGCATATTCGTACAGCCCGCCGCCGCAGCCGGCTTTGCCAGCTTTCTCGGGCAGATCAGCAAGGGCGCGGGCGACACGCTGAATATTCCCGAAGGGCAGGCCAACATAGGCGGCAACGGCAAGGGCTATCTGATCGACCCTGTCGCCAACTGGGCACCCACCGCCGCAGAAAATCATGACGGCACCGTGGCCGCGCTTGAGCTGGGCGGCAACCTGTATATCTACGCCTGCGCCGATCCGTCAGGTATCGCCAAGATTGTGGCGAGCAAAAACGCGACCCACCCGACAGGCTACAGCGCCGCCGCATCACGCAAGATCGGCGGATGCCACATCGGGCGGGTTCGCGGCGTGGCTAATCGCTACAACCTGGCCTATGTGCCAGTGGTCGGCATCGTCCCGAACAGCTGCTGGGATCTGCAGCACCGTCCCAAATGCGACCCGACGGGCATGGCAGAAGTCATCCCCGGCCTGTTGTGGGCAGACATTTATCTCAACTCCGAAGGCTCTGGCACCTGGCCGGAGAATGTACCGGTTTCCGCCTATGGCGCGATGCCGCTGCGCGACGACATTTACGCCCGCTCGGACTTTCATCAGCTGGCCCGCAATGCCGGCAAGCGCTTGCCCACTGTCGAAGAGTGGCTATGCCTGGGCGAAGGCGCACCCCAAGGCGCTGACGGAAATAACGAATACGCATGGAGCCGCACGACCAACACCGGCCCCGCCGCAACGGGCACGGTCGCCAAGGCCGTCAGTCAGCTGAACCTGGTCGACGTCGCCGGCAATCTGTGGGAGTGGATCGACAGCCACTACGACATCGGCATTGAAAACAAGCTCGCTTGGAGTTCCGAAATAGTCAATGTCGGGCGTGATGCCGCCATCCCGCGCGGCCAGACCTATACCTATGCGTACGGCACAAGCAACACCAGTTCATGGCGCGCGTGGGTTGGCGGGGGCGACTGGGACGATGGTGCCCGGTGCGGCGCTCGCTGCCTGTCTTCGCCCGCGACCCCGTGGCCTGCGTATGGCACCGTGGGCCTGCGCTGCGTCTGTGACGCCTTGTGAGCCTGCAGCCTGAACAGGTTCCGCGACAGCGGAGCCTTGAGCTTTTGAATCGGGCCGAACGCCTGATTCTGAATTTCGCGCCGAGTATCGACCGCATGCCACGCAGCCAGCGCTACCGATACGCCATCCGCCTTGAGTCTGCGCTGTGGGAGCTTGCCGAGCGCATCATCGAAGCGGCTTGCAGCGGGGCGAAGAGCAAGGTTTATCGGGCCGACGAGCAGGTCAGGCTGCTGCATAGCCTGATCAGGCACGGAGCCAATCGCGAGCTGATCAAGCCCCGCGCCGCGGGCGAAAGGTCCGCAGAGCTGGCGGAGATCGGCGCGATGCTTGGGGCATGGCGCAAAAAGTTTAACTGAGCAATACGGTTGGGGCGGGTTTCGGCGCGCGTGGATTGGCGGGGGCTACTGGGACGATGGTGCCCAGTGCGGCGCTCGCTGCCTGAATTCGAACGCGAACCCGTGGAATGCGAATGGCAACGTGGGCCTGCGCTGCGTCTGTGACTACTACAGCGAGAGGGCGGCAATGACTTGCCGTCACCCAGAACTCTAAGGAGTCAGCCGCTCCAACCGGGACCAGGCAACTGGCCGAAAACGTCACGCTGGGCAGTCGCGTAAGCCGCTGCCTGGCGGCAACCGAAGAGGCAACATGACCACCAAATACGACAACCTGATCGAGCGCATCGTCGATTGGGACAACCTGTTGCGCGCCCATTACCTTGCGCGCAGAGGCAAGCGCGACCGAGAGGACGTGCAAGCATTCGAAGCGCGGCTATGGGAGAACCTAGGCGCGCTGCAGATGGAACTGTTATGGGGCACTTACCAGCCGGGCCGTTACCGCTCATTTGTAGTGTACGAGCCCAAGCTGCGCGAAATACTCGCCGCCCCGTATCGCGACCGCGTCGCGCAGCATGCGATCTGCGCAATCTGCGCGCCGTACTGGGATGCGAGCATGATCACCCATAACTACGCCTGCAGGCCGGACAAAGGCACCCACGCCGGTGCTGACAAGCTGCAGCACTGGCTGCGCGGCATGGACAGACAGGGCGAGACCTGGGCGCTGAAAATGGACCTAAGTAAGTACTTCGCCTGCATTCGCCACGACCTGGCGAAAAAGGTGATACGCCGCAAGATCGCCTGCACGCGCACCTTGCATTTGCTCGACACGATTCTCGCCACCACTGCCGCCGAAGGCGACCCCGATCCAGTAGGCATTCCCGTTGGCAATCTGGTTAGCCAGCACGTGGCGAACCTCGTCGGCAACGAGATCGATCAGTGGGCCAAGCGTGAGCTACGCCTGCGCAGGTACGTCAGATACATGGATGACATGGTTGTGCTGACTACGACCAAAGCCGAAGCGCTCGCCCTGCGCGGCGCATTCGACGCAAAGATACAGGCGCTTGGCTTCCGTTTTTCGAAAGCCAGCGTTCTGCCGACCAGCCGAGGCGTTAACTTCCTGGGTTACCGCATCTGGCCGACCCACCGACTGCTGCGCAAAGACTCGATAACCCGCATGCGCCGGACTCTGCGCAAGCTGCAGAAGGATTACGCCGCTGGCCGGATAGGGCTTGATAAGGTCCGACCGCGCATCGCGTCATGGGTGGCGCATGCGGGGCACGCCGATAGCGAGGCGCTGCGCAAGGAGCTGTTGGGCGGGGCGGTGTTTAAGCGCAGTGGCGACTCTGATCCGGATTATGAGTAAGCTATGAAGCTTTGGCGAAAGCTCCCGGCAGCCTACGAACGTAACTTGGCGCCTGTAAAGCCCGCCCCCACAAGCCCAGATCCTCCCATTCCCCGCGCCCACGCGACAGTATGGCGTCATAGCCACTCACGCACCGCAGGGAGACAGCCCGCTTCGGCGGGTTTTTTATTGCCTGCAGGAGATCCCATGTTTAAAAAAATGATTCAGAGGCCGGGCGCTATCACCGAGGCGTTGTCGCTGCTGCCGGACCGCATGACCAGCGACGAGGCCATTGTGATGCTACTGGCTATCGGTTTGCAGGAAAGCCGTTTCCAGCATCGGCGGCAGCTGGTCGGCAATCCGCCGCGACCGACAGGACCGGCCAAGTCGTTCTGGCAAGCAGAGCAGGGCGGCGGGATGGTTCGCGGGCTGCTGAATTACCACTCGGACTATGTGCGCGACCTCGCAATAGGGCTTATCAGGGAGCGCGGCGTATCGCCGGACAGCCGCAGCGTGTGGGATGCCATCGAGCATGACGACGTACTGGCGGCAGGGCTGGCGAGACTGCTGCTATGGACTGATCCGTACCGACTCCCGGCGCTCGGTGACGCACAAGGCGCATGGGATCTGTATTTGCGGACATGGCGCCCCGGGAAGCCCCACCGTCACACATGGGATGCGCTGTATCAGCAGGCGCTGGAGGCGGTCCGTGATTAAATCATGGCCCTACGTCGCCGCGCTCGCTGCCGGCCTCATCATCGGCTGGATCTGGAATGGCGCGCTATGGGGCGAGCGCTACGCCCAGCTGGAGCGGGATCATGCCCAGCACATCGCAACCCAGCAGGCCGCAAGCGCTGACGTGATCAGCCGCACCCTGCTGCGGGAGCGTGATCTGCACAATCAACTGGAGGAGTACGAACAGAATGCGCAGGCTGAAAAGGAAAGGCTGGCTCGGGATCTGGCTGACAGCAACGCTGTTGCTCGCCGGATGCGGAAAGCCCTCGACGATATATCAGGACGCGTCGGTGCAGATACCGGCACTGCCGCAGAGTGCGAGGCAGCCAGAGCTACCAGTGGAGTGCTTGCCCAGCTGCTCGGAGAGGCTGATGAATTGGCGGGCATCTTCGCTGAAAGCGCTGACCGATCTCGAATAGCGGGGTCAGTGTGCGAGGCGGCTTATGATGCCGCCAGGCACTCAAGGGCGGACTGAGTCGCCCGACGCTACCCTCTTGACGAGCTCGATGCCCCGGCGGCATCGAGTGACAGCGTTGCTGACTGCCTGCGGCGATGCTCCAGTCCGCCGGGCCGCTTCTGCCGGGGTCACCCCCTCAACCATCACCAGCCGGGCGGCATCCTCGCTTGGACCGCCGCGCAGGCGCAGGAGCTCCGCCAGTGCGGCAAACTGAGCCGGGGCCATCATGCGCGGCCCGGCTGGTGACTGAAAGGCTGACCGGCGGCATCCTCGATCAGCACCTCGGCGATCAGATCATCGGCAACCGGATCGGCTTCGCCGCCATGCTGACGGTGTGCCATATACCAGTGCGTGATCAGCCCCGCCACGTTATCCTCCGGGCCGTCGCGCAGCACCTCGATCGGCAGGCCGCTGGCCTCACAGATGCGCTCGATCACGGCCCAGTCGAAGCTGACGCTTCCGTCGGGATCACGGGCTAGGCGTAAGTCGGAGAAATTCAGATCGTCAGGGATGGCCACTTTGGCCATTTGCTGCTGCATGTGTGCCTCCACGGCGTCAACTATCCAGTCGGTGAGCCGCATTCCAGCGGCCCGGCTTGCACGAACCCAGCGACCTTTGGTGGTCGCTGGTACTCGCAGGTGGATTAGTGAGTCCATGTGAGCTCATTGCGCAGGTAGGCCCGGTACCAGTTGCGGCAGATCCGCTCGAACTCTTCCTGACTGTCTCCGCTGTACGACAGCGTGCTGCCCGTGGTGCTGCCGCCTCGACAGATCTGTTTGCCCAGGGTGCCCGGCTGGCCGTTCAGATCTGCAAAGATGTAGCTGGTGCCCGGGATGCTGAAAGTGATGGTGCGGCCCAGCTTACGAGAGTTGATCTTCAGTTCCATGATGTTGCTCCTATCAGGAATCCCGGTTCCGCCGGGGCGGTGGTTGGCTCTGTGCCTTCCATGGTTCCAAGTATACACGCTTAAGCGTGTAGCGCAATAGGGCAGGCGGGATTTTTCACAATCCCGACGAACGGTCAGTTTGGGGGAAGGCTGCCCGGACGGGCGGAGGAGGGCGCGGAGCATTTAGGACAAAATTAGGGCAAAACGGGGGGCCGCTCTGCGCCGGTTTGGGCTGAGCGAATTGCGCAAGGCTTTGATTTATAGCGGCCTGTAGCGGTGCCGGATCATATGGGTGAGGGTTCGATTCCCTCGCTCTCTGCCGGCCAGCAGGCCTCCCCAAAACCGTGCGCAAGTGTTTGATTTATAAGGAGTGGCTTGGTGCGTGAAGCGCTGTTTATTTTTACAGCAAAATCACTCGCAAGTGATTGATCGACAAGGGAAATTCTCGATCCTGTTTGGCATCCCAGGCCTTGATGCCGTATAGAATGCAAGTCATTGATTTTATTGGGGTTTAAATTCCTCCCCAATCCTCCCCCAATATATTCTTAAAACGCTCTAGCAGATATATCTTTTCCCGCTCTCGACCAAGTTTAACGGAGGCCTGAATTTTTGTATGTAAAGAGCTTCCAGTTCGTCGAGCTTGTGAACCGGGCATCCTACTATGTGGTATGAATCAAAGAGCTTTTGCTCTACACCAGTGGTGTGCCCGTGAATGCGGCCTTCGCAATTTACGGACTGGCCGACATACACAATCCTGTCCTCATGGATCAGAAAATATATCCCTACGCTTGGGCTGTACGGCCGGCCCAGCGACAATATCTCCTCCTCTGAGAACAGCTGCTTAATCTTCTGGCGGACGGATGCCGGCCTCTTCGTGTAGCCGTTATTTCTATGCAGGTTTGCGTGCAGCGCGAACCTAAGAGCCGCGTCCTTGTCTCGCCCAAGGTAGACTTCTTTTCCGTCTGCCATTTTGTAACGGTAGGCCATTTTTGAGAAGTACAGGTTTTTCGGTAAGTCGTGAATCCTGGGTCTTGCCATTGTCAAATCTCCGCTATCTAAGGCGATTAAGCGCCAATTGCCTATCGCACCTCCAGCCATTCAGCACCACGCGAATCTCGGTACAGGTCGGTCATCTTGCTTGATTTGTGCCCCAGCAGGATCTGCGCATCTCGACCTTCAGCAGTGTGAAGCCTGGCCGACAGCGAGCGCATCTCGTGAAAGGTCGGCGGGTTCTCCAGCGTAATGCCCAGTCGCTTCGCGGCCCGGTCACGCGCATCTGCAAACGCTTTGCTCAGCGTGTCCAGCATGATCGGCTGGCCGGGCATGGCCTTGCTAACTTTCTTGGAGTGGTGGACAAGGTGCCTGCTCAGCGTGCTATCCCGGCATCGCTGTATGACCGTCGCCAGATCCAGCTTGACCGCATCCAGCTTGACGCCGGTGCTGATCCGCAGGCGCTGGCCGGTCTTCGCCTGGACAACCTGCAGGTGCCCATCTACCACGTCGCGGAACAGCATGGCGGCGATATCATTGCGACGCTGCCCGGTGAGCAGGGCCAGCTCCATGGCCCGCTTGAGCCAAGGCTGGCGCGCTTCGGCATAGATTGCCTGCCAAAGCTCCAGCGTCAACCGCTCGCGCTTCACCTTCACTCTGGCCGCCTTGGTCACCTCTACCGGGCTGCTATCCACCCAGCCTGCTGCAATCGCCTCCGCGAACATATCCCGCATCAGCGAGCGCATCGCCCGGCTCATCTGCGCTTTGCCTTCTTTTGCCATGCCTCCCAGGTACTCGGCCACCTCCCGGGTGCTGATATCGCGGATATCCCTGTCGCCGAACACCTCTGAAAGCCTGCTGATCCGCATCCCGACATTGCGCAGGGTGGATGCCGCCACATCGCGCTCGGCCATGATGCTCCGGTACCGCTCGCACCAGTCACGGAATGGGTGGCCAGCCTGCATCCGCTCTGCGAGTGTCCGCTCACTGAAGTGATGGTTGGCCGCCACCGCCTCGGCAATGGCGCGGGCCTTCTCCTTGCTCAGCCCGAACACTCTCCCTGTCATCGGGTCGCGGTAGGTGTAATACGTCACGCCGTTGCGCCGGTCAGTCTTGCGGTACAGGTTAGGGGGCAGATCCTTGGAGCCTGCCGAGCGGGGTCTGGGTGCCATAGCGTGCTCTCTCAATCCGATTGATGAGTGGGGCGTCGGGAATATCCGGTAGCGGCTCAGCGTCGCAATACTCGGCATCTTCGTCAACGTAATAGGTTCGGCCCATCTTCTGCGCCGGAGGATTAAACTTGCCGCTGCGAGCCCATGCCCGCAGGGTATTGATGGTGGGCGGCGG
>Ga0194138_10000264_pt1 | contig 25224 bp, 19 predicted proteins | sample TARM_MetaG_T2_14_FD_134022 | JGI IMG/M metagenome (GOLD analysis project Ga0194138, IMG submission 134022) | Freshwater microbial communities from Pennsylvania, USA, analyzing microbe dynamics in response to fracking - TARM_MetaG_T2_14 (version 2) | ecosystem: Environmental > Aquatic >...
CCCATTTGCTCCCCCTGCCGGGAGTGCATGGCCACCGGACAGCTTCCCCGCACCGCCCGCGCCGAGCTGTTCGGCCAGGACCTCCCGCCCTTTTCCATGACCTTCGCCCGCCGCTTCGGCCAATACGCCTACAACACCACCTGCGTCGGAAAACTGCATCATTGCGGACCCGATCAGATGCAGGGATGGAACCGCCGCATCGCCGGCGACACCACCGTCGCCCCATGGCACTTCCAGGGCGCCGACCCCGACGCCTTCGCCGATCTCCCTCCCCTCGAGGACGGCTGCGGCAAATGGACCCAAGCCAAGGAATGCATGCGCGCAGGCGTTGTGTCGGAACGGGGCGAACAGGAGAAAACACGTGCCGCCCTCGATTTCCTCAGCCATACCTATGTCGACAGCCGTTACGATCGCCCGAATCCGCATCAACCCACCCTCATGATGCTCAGCTACCTTCGGCCGCACTATCCCTATTTCACCACCCGCGACAAATTCGATTACTACCTCAACCGGGTCGAACCCCACCTCGAAGACAAGCCCTTCGACCACCCCTTTCTCTCCACTTTCCGGGTCACACCCGGCGTCGACGCCACCGCCCGCGACCTGCGACGCGCCACCGCCGCCTACTACGGCATGATCGAGGAAATCGACGAGGACTACGGCTCCGTCATCGACCACCTCCGCCACGTCGGCCAGGACCCCGACGACTGGATCATCGTCTATTGCGCCGACCACGGGGAAATGCTCGGCCAACACGGCGTCTGGGAAAAGCAAAAGTTCTTCGAGGCCTCCGCCCGCGTTCCCCTCGTCATTCGATGGCCCAAACACTTCCAACCCCGCGTGGTCGAGGAAAACGTAAACCTCTGCGACCTCTTCGCCACCCTCTGCGACCTCTCCGGCGTCCCCCTGCCCGACGAGTCCTACACCCCCCACGGCGCCGGTCTCGACAGCCGTTCCCTCGTCCCCCTTATGCGCGGCGACACCGCCGAATGGCACGAGAAGTACGCCAACGAAACCGTCAGCCAGTTCGGCGGCACCAACCTGATGATCAAACGCGACGCCCTCAAATACCAGCGCTACGACCGGGACGACTGCGCCGACCAGCCCGAAGTCCTTTTCGACCTCGAGGCCGACCCCGGCGAAACCCGCAACTTCGTCAACGACCCCACCTACGCCGACGACATCGACCTCTTCCGCCGCCGCGCCGCCGAACTCGCCTTCGGCCCCGACGCCGACCCCGACTACCGCAACGCCGGCTATCCTCTCTCCCGGTAATCCTCAAGCCGGGGGAGACATTCAGTCCGTACGTGTCCTTGGTTTCCCAAAAGAAACCAGAGCCCAATGCCATCCGTGAACATCCGTGCGCATCCGTGGTTCAAAATCCCCGACCCCCACAATACGCGGCATAGCCATCAGGTCCGGGGATTATTCACCCTTCCCTGGAATCCACCCCCGTTCCACCGCCGCGTCCATGATCTCCAGCGCGTAGGCCCACAGCTCCTCCGACCCGTCCCGGATGTGCCGGTTCCGTTCGAAAATTTGATCATACGTGATTCCGTGCTCGCACCAGCTCTTTCCCTCGTGATGAAAATTCTGGATCAACGGAAAGATCCGATCCAACGCGTTCGCGAATTTCGCCTCCTTCGTTTCTCGCACCTCGAATTCGTGCCACAGCGCGAGATACCGCTCGGCCTCGGATTCCGGCAACAACCCGAAAATCCTCTTCGCGGCCTGCTCCTCCTTCTCCAATTTCCCCGTCTGATCCGCGTAGCAATACGTGTCGCCCGCGTCGATCTCCACCACGTCGTGCAACAACACCAGTTCCAACACCCGCAACACGTCCAGCGACGGATCCACTGACGGAGCCAGCGTCATTGCCGCCACCGCCAGCGTCCAACTGTGTTCCGCCGAATTCTCGAACCGCTCCAGCCCCACCGGCACCGACCGCCGCTCCACGCCCTTCAGCTTCTCCAGCTCAATCAAAAAATCCAGTTCCTTGCGAAGTTTCATAACGTTCTCACAGGTTTCAAATCGCCCCCCCCTTCCGACCTTCGGAACGCCATCCCGACCGAGGTTCCGAACCTCGGAACCTCCCTGGAGTGCGCGCGGCTCGCCGCCGCCTTCACCCCCGGGTCTCTAAAACGCCCCGAAGAAGATCGAGCTGAAGGTCGTGATCGGCGAGGTCTCCCGGAAATCGTCGATGGTCGCCCGCGCCTCGTCCACCAGGGCCTCCACTTTCACGTACAGGGTGTCTTCGTTCATCAGACGGCCGATGGTGCCTTTTTCCTGTGCCATGGAATCCGAAAAGTCCCGCAGGTTGGCCACGGTTTTCTCCAAGTCCTTGTACACCTTGTCATCGGCACTCAGCAGCTTGCCGATCGTGCCTTCGCCCTTCTCCACCCGGGCCAGAATCTTCCGGGCGTCCTCGCTGGCGCGGCTAACCTGCGCCAGCGTGTTCGTGAAATTGTTGTAGAACGACTCATCGGAGGACAGGAGCTTGCCAATGCTCCCCTCGCCCGCGGCGAGCCTCGAGCTAATCGAGCGGGCGTCTTTCGCCACCTGCTGCAGATTGGTCGCGGTTTGGTTCAGGGTATTCACCAATCCCATCGCCTCCTCGTACAACCCCTCGTCCTGGATCAACCGCCCCACGGTGCCCTCGCCCTGGGCGACTTTCTCCGTGATGCCCTTCAGGTTGGCCGTCAGGTCCTTGATGTTGTCCAGCGTGCCGCCCTCGACCAGCGAGGTGCGGATCACTTCCACCAGTTCCGTGGCCTCGCCCATCAGATCCCGCGTCGCGCCACCTTCGAGGTCGTCGAACTGGCTCTCGGGAATCTCGTTTAAATTGTGGGACCCCTCGTCCACCACCATTCGCATCCCTCCCAGCATCGATGACGGTTCCACGAACAAGGAATAGTCCTCGTACAGGGTGACCGGGCGGGTGAGACGCATGCTCACGTTTACCCCCTGGAAATCGTCCGCAATCGCGATTTTCTCCACATTGCCGATTTTCACGCCGCGCAGGAACACCCCCTCGCCCTCCTTCAATCCCCCCACGTCGGGAAAGGTGGCCTGGATTTTGTAGGTTTCCTGAAACAGCTTGCTCTGGCTGATCACCACGGTGATGGTGAGGAGCACCACCAGAATGGTGAACATAAAGGCCCCCACTACGATCTCGGTGGTCACGTCGCTTCTACGTTTGGAACTGCTCATGTCATGGTCCTTTCGGGAAAATCTTCGAAAAAGTCGGGGCTGATGCACTGGGAGTCCAGGAAACCCCGGACCACGTCGTTCTCGGACTTGAGAAAATCTTGAGGGGGGCTGACCTCGAGGACGGTCCCCTGGTGTAGCATGGCGATACGATCCGAAACCGTCAAGGCGCTGATCATGTCGTGCGTCACCACCACGCTGGTCACCCCCAGATCCTGTTGAAGCCCATGAATGAGTTCATCGATACTACGGGAAGTCACCGGATCGAGCCCGGAGGTGGGTTCGTCGTACAACAGAATGTCGGGTTCGGTGACCACCGCCCGGGCCACCGCCGCCCGCTTCTTCATGCCCCCGGAAATGTCCGAGGGAAACTTCTCAAGCGCCTCGTGCATGTTCACCCGCTCCAGCACATACATCACCTTCTCCTCCACCTCGTCCTCCCCCATGTTCTTCTGTTCCCGCAGCGGCAACGCCACATTGTCGTAGACGTTCATCCACTGCAGCAGGGCTCCGCTCTGGAACAAATAGCCGAAGCGACGCCGGGTATGCGCGAGCTCCTCGTCCCCCATCCAGGTAATGTCCTTCCCGTCGATCAACACTTCACCGGAGGTCGCCTGCAGCAGACGCACCATGTGCTTGAGCGTCACGCTCTTGCCCGCGCCGGACGTACCGACCAGGGAGATGGTCTCGCCCTCCTCCACCTTCAGATTGAAGCCGCGCAGCACGGGTTTGCCGCGAAACTCCTTTTTGACGTTTTTGAACTCGATCATCCGTAAAACAGCTTGGTGAGAATGAAACCGATGATCAGAATCACCAGAAAGGAAATCACCACGGTCGCCCGCGTCGCCTTGCCCACGCCTACCGCGCCGCCCGTGGTCGTCAGCCCCTGGTGGCAGGCCACCATGTTGATGATGAACCCAAACACCACCGCCTTGAACAGACCGGTGTACAAATCCTTGATCTCCGCGTACGACACCGCGTTGTCCACATAGGCCTGCAACTCGATCCCAAGCTGGGTGTAGCCGATGATCGCCCCGCCGGCCACCGCCAGCACGTTGGTGTACAGCGTCAACAGCGGCATCATGACCAGCAGCGCCACCAGCCGCGGCATCACCAGAAACCGCACCGGATCGATGGACATCACCTCCAGCGCCGACACCTCCTCGCTCACCGTCATGGTCCCCAGCTGCGCCCCGATGCTCGCGCCCACCGAGGCGGCGATGATCAACGCCGTCATGAACGGCCCCATCTCCCGCATCATCACCACCGTCACCCCGCCGGCCACCTGCTCCTCCTGTCCGAACCGTTGCAACTCGATCCCGGTCTGAATCGCGAAAATCATCCCAATGAACAGGGCCACCACCGAAATGACAGGCAGACTTTTGATTCCGGTGAAAAAAAGCTGGTACGCCACCTCCGACCGCATCCGCTTCTTGAACATCAACGGGATCAGCATCGTCGCCCGCGCGTTGAGAATCACCGCCTGCCCCACCAACTGGCAGAACGCCAGCCCCTGATGGCCCCACTTCGCGAAGAAGCTGGAGCACTCCGGGCATTCGTAGGTGTCGCGGTTCATCATGGCTCCTCCTTACCTCCGAATCGAAAAAGGTACAGCACGCGCCATCGTTTTTTCTCTCCGTCCCGCTCGCGGGCCAGCAAGCCCTTCAACAGCGAGAAATGGCCGCCCTCCTCCTCCCGGCTCCAGGAGAACAACGGGAACAGACTGCGATACCGGTAGTCCTCGCCGCGCTTCAACGACCGATACAGCCCCCATAACACCTCCGTGTCGACCCGGTCCTCCACCTCGCTCCGCATGTACAGCCGCCAGAACGGCGCGTAATTGCGTTCGATCGGACCACCCCGCATGGGGTTCAGATCGGGAATCACCGTGCGCCGCACCTCGCCGTCCCCCTTCGACAAATGCGAATACAAGGGCCACACCTTGGTGTAGGAGGAGGACATCTCCTCGCCCTTCATTACCTCCGACGGCTCGCTGGTGTAATGGCGGAAAAACGGCAACAGATGCAGCCGGGACTTCACCCCCGTCGGTTGCGTGCTTTTCTCGTAGTGCCCCAGCGGCCACAGGAAAAAACGCTGATCCACCCCCGCGAGTTGCTTGCGACCGTACAACGGCCACAGGTAGAATTTGTCCACCTCGCCCTTCTCCCGCTGATAAAACGGCCATGGGCCGAATATTCGATTCTGCTCGTCCCCTACGGAAACCCGGAAAAACGGAGGAAGCACCCACCAGGTCTCCTGGTCGGTCAGTTTCAGATGCCCCGTAAGCGGAAACAAAATCCAGCCCGTGCCGCTTGACCCGGGCATCGTATAGCGCACATGCGTCCAAAACGGCCACAGCACAAACGTCTTCCGGCCCCGGCCCTCCCGCTCGTTGTAGCCATAAAAAGGAAAAACGCGAAACCGCTCCACCCCTTTCCCGCTCGTACGCGAAATGAAAGGCCACAGCCAGGTATTCGCCTCGATGTCTCCCATTTGACTCCGTACCCACAGCGGAAACAGCGCGAAGTCAATTCGGTCCCAGAAAGCAAACTCCCGGATCGTGCCCCCCAGCGGAAACAGCGCCAAATAGTCGTGCCCGTTCTTGCTTCTCCCCTGAAAATAAAACGGCAGTATCCACAGCCGATGCCGGGACTCCGGGTCGTCCACGTCCCAGTTCCACCCCCAACTCAACAACACCCGCCAGGAACGCTGCTCCTCCTGACGCCGTTTCGAGGCCACAGGCCAGAGGTATTCGGAGTTCGTCGTCTCCAACCCGGGGTTGCTCCAGGTGCTCCACAGCGGCCGCACCGCCCGGAAGGTCCAGTCCTCCGGAGAGCGGATCGTATCCACGAACGGCCCCGCGAACCGGCTTCGCTCGTTTCCGTGCACGTCCGTCCACGACGCCGCGAACGGCCCCCAATCGTAGTCGATGACCGGCGCGTTTCCGGCCCACCCGGAACACGCGGTCCAGACGCCCGCTCCCAACAGAATCAGAGTTCGGAGCCCTCGGCTCAATGCGACCCCAGGGCGCGCGACACGGTTTTGGCGATATCCGAGGCCAGCGAATCGGTGGTGGCCACCGTCGGCCCCTCCACCATCACCCGGCACATCGACTGGGTGCCGCTGTAGCGTACCAGCACCCGGCCCTGGTCCTTCAAGGCCTTCTCCGCCGCCTCGATGGATTCACGGATCGAATCCACCTCCTCCAGCGGAGGCTTGTCGCTCACGTTCACGTTGATCAGCTTCTGCGGATACAGCGTCAGCACGTTGGCCAGTTCGGACAGGGGCTTCCGCCGCTCCTGCATCACCCGCAACAACTGAAGCGCCGCGATGATCCCGTCGCCGGTCGTGTGGTACTCCCGGCAAATGACGTGGCCGCTGGCCTCGCCGCCCAGCAAGGCGTCGTTCTCCAGCATGCTCCGCAACACGTACCGGTCGCCCACGTCGGACTGGTCCAACCGCACCCCCATTTTCTCCATCGCCTTCCGCAGACCGAAGTTACTCATCACCGTCGACACCACCCGGTTGTTCTTCAGACGCCCCTGGTCCTTCATGTGCTTGGCCAGGATGGCGATGATGTGGTCGCCGGTCATTTCCCGGCCCTTCTCGTCCACCGCGATCAAGCGGTCCCCGTCGCCGTCGAAGGCCAGGCCGATGTCCGCCCGGGTCTCTTTCACCTTGTCGATCAGATCCTCCGGATGCTGCGATCCGCAGTTGTCGTTGATGTTGGTGCCGTCGGGCCGGTTGTGGATCGCGAACACCTCCGCGCCCAGCTCCTCGAAAATGATCGGCGCGATCTTGTAGGTGGCCCCGTTCGAACAGTCCAACACGATCCGCAGCCCCTCCAGCGACACCTCGTTCGGAAAGGTGTTTTTGCAGAACACGATGTAGCGGCCAATCGCGTCGTCGATCCGCCGGGCCCGGCCGACCTCGTTCGAGGTGGGGCGCACGTCCCGGATCTGACCCGAGGTGATGATGTGCTCGATCTCGTCCTCCAGCTCGTCGGGCAGCTTGAACCCGTCGCCGCCGAAAATTTTAATCCCGTTGTCCTCAAACGGATTGTGGGAAGCCGACAACACCAGCCCGGCCTCCGCCCGCATGCTCATCGTGGTGAACGCGATGCCCGGCGTGGGCAGCGGCCCCAGCAACAACACGTCCACGCCCATCGAGCAGATGCCCGCCGACAAGGCGTTCTCCAGCATATAGCCGCTGGCGCGGGTGTCCTTGCCGATCACGATACGACGCCGGTTCTTGGTGGGGGTCCGTTCAAGTTGCTTGCAGACGTGCGCCGTGGCGCGCCCGATCTCCAACACGTTTTCCGCCGTCATTTTTCCCACGTTCGCGATACCGCGCACGCCGTCCGTTCCAAACATTCTGCTCGCCATACGTCAGGTCTCCTGGTTCAGAAGGTCCGCCGCGCGGGCGAACCGGTTGATCTCATGTTGCAAAGTGGTGGTGATCGCCTCCCGGTCCGCCGCCGCCAGCCCGCGCACCGTCTCCACGTAGTCCGACCCCGCCCCGGACGCGCGGCCCGCCACCTCCGCCGGGACCGCCCCGTCGCCCTCCGCCTCCAGCGCCGCGTCCACCGCCTCCATCACCCCCGGCCAGGCCGCGTCGAACTCCGCGTCCGCGCCAACCGCGATCTCCCCCCAGGCCGCCAGGCGCTTCCGCCGCTCCTTCAACGCCCCCTCCAACAACGCCTCCGCCCCGTCCAGACACGCCAACCGAAACGGATCGGTCCCGGCCAGCGGACGACGGAAATTCCGATACCACAGACGCAAGGCCGACAGATTGCCCAGATACCGGAGATTTTTCTCCAACTTCGCGGCCGGCTCCCGCACCGCGCCCATGCGGTACGGTTTATAGCGTTCCCCCGACGGCGCGGACTGATACAAATGATCCGGCTCCGGCAAATCCCGGCGGCACACCCCGCCCGCCGCCTGCACCACCCCGTACGTCATCTCCACCGGCCCCACGATCCCGCCCTGGCCGCCCAGGAAAATCGGAGGTTGATCCAGCAGCACCCCCCGCGCCACCTCCCCGATCAGCGAGGCCGTCGCCTTGTCCCCGTGCGGGGTGAAATTGAAATGAATGAACGACGACCCCACCTCGCTGTGGTTCTTCCGGCTCGTGCCCCCCGCCATCAGCACGTCGCAGAAATTGATCAAACTCCCCAGGGTCACAAATGGAAACAGAATGGTCTGTTTCAACCCCACCGCGTGGGCGATCCCCGCCTGCTCCTCCAGCAGACAACCCGGCCGCACGTGGGCGGCCGAGCCGGCCCCCGCCCCGTCCAGAAACACCGCGCCCTTGAAGTATCCGCCCTTCAACGACACCTTCGCGCCCAACTGACAGCCGTCCACCGTCGCCGGTGTTTCCCCGCCGATCTCGCAATCCGGCCCGATCGACAACGACGCCCCCAGCAACCGGGTCCCCGGATGCAGGGTCGCCCCGGAGTGGATGCGGTCCGGATTCACCTCCGGGGCCACGTATACGGACTCCGGATGCGGGACGGCGACGCCTTTGCGGATCAGGGCTTGAAGGGGAGAAGGGAGTTCAGTCATAAAACGATCGATGTTGCGGCGGTGTGCCTACATACGCTTAACCGGACCGAGATCAAAGACGATCTCTTTTTTTCCTTAATGCGGCGAACACCTCCACCGGATCCTGTCCCGTCCGCCCCAGCTCCCTCACCGTCTCCGGATCGTCCGCCCGCCAAAACAGGTTGGTCCGTTTCTGATCCTCCACCGTCACCGGCATGCGGACCTCCCCCCGCTCCGCCACGCGCACCGCCTCCTCCCGCAACGCCACGAATTCCGGTCGGCCCGGCAACTCCCGCGAGGCGAACAGATAGTTCTCCGGCGCGTAGTCGTGCCCGCAACACAGCCCCGTGGCGTCCGGCAGCGCGCGCACCTTCGTGACCGAGGCCCACAGTCGCTCCGGCGGACCCGCGAACATGCGGCCACACCCCCCGTCGAACACCGTGTCGCCACAGAAGCATAGATTCAACGCCGGCACGTGATACGAAAAATCCAAAGGCGAATGCCCCGAGGTGTCGAACGCCCGCCATTCAAGCCCCAACAGCCGGAACCGCTCCCCGTCCGACACCGCCTCGCCTCCGCCCTCGACCTCCAAGCCCTCCGGACGCAGCAGCCGGCATCCCGTCGCCTCCAGCACCTCCCCCAGCCCGTTCACGTGGTCGTGGTGCCCGTGGGTCAGCGCCACGGCGTCAAGTGTTAACGACTCAAACTCCAGCACCCGGAGCAACTCCTCCCCGTTCGTCACGTCCACCGACACCACCCGGCCCTCCTCCGCGGCCAGCACGTACCCGAGGTTCGTGGCCCCGGAACGCCACACGATCAGACGGACCGGCGGGCCGCCGGTGGCGGGTCGGAGGCGAGGTCGCAGAAGATGGGGATGCGCCGGATTCATGGGGGAAAAAAGAGGCCGGACCCGACGGCCCGACCGAATTCAAACATGGCACGGAGCTAAAAAAATGTCAGAAAATGCATCGTATTCAAGCAGAAATCTGCTATCATGCCAAACCTATAGGTTTGTGGAAAAACCTCGATTTTCAGGCACGTACGACAGGTAAAAACCGGCATGATAATACTGCACGCGAGTTACGCGGATCATCATTTGCATTTCTGGGGCGAGAAGCCCGTGGACGATCTGGAGGGCGCCTCCAAAGCCGGGGGCAAAAAGTCGCCCTCGCTCTTTCCCTACGACGCGGGAGAGGAAACCCTCAAGGAAATTCTTTGTGAAACCCTCTTCGACCGTTCCATCCGGCGACAGGACGCCGAGATGCGCACGGTCTGGCTGCCCACCTCGGGCAAATCCGCCATCGCCTCCAGCCCCCTGCTCAGCAAAAACCCCGTCGCCCACCGCGACGTCAAACTGGAGCCCTGGAAGGTCACCACCATGTCCCTTCCGCTCGAGAGCACCATCGGGTTCCTCGCCGCCTTCGTGGGCAAGGAGCTGATCAGCTCGGGCGTCATGGGCGGGAACGACATGATCTACTGGACCCGGGTCATGCGCTTCGCCGGCGCCCTGGTCGCCCGGCAGGAGTACCTGCCCGGGTTGGAACGGACCGTCGACGGCGAATTGGCCGCCGTGTGGGAGCCGATTTTCCTCGGCAACGACCTCGACTACCTCAACGAGGTCATCGCCGCCATGCCCCACGCCTGCGGCTGCATGCAGGGCCGGAAAGCCAAACTGGAGCTGCCGGAACTCTACCCCGGCTCCATGGTCAAAACCCTGATCACCCAGATCGTCGACTACCTCGCCCGCTACTCGATCTTCACCCAGCAGCAGTCCAGCTGGCCGAAAAGCTTCCTCGAGGAGCCGGGCACCGAATTCGACAGCATGCACGACCACTGGCTGAACGCCCTGGTGACCGAGGAGCAGGTGCTGCCCGACGACGAGGAGGATCTCAAGGAACTCCACCGGCAGGTCCGGGAATGGCGCAAACCCATCTCCCTCTCCACCAACACCCCGTTCCGTCTCTGCCTCAAACTGGAGGAACCCGCCCCGCTGAAGAAGGGCGAGGACAGCGCGGACGCCGCCTGGAAGGTGAAATTCTACCTCCAGTCCTACCACGATCCGGAACTCCTCATCCCCTCCGAACACGTCTGGAGCCCCTCCGCCGCCGAGGCCAAGGTGCTCAACACCGACTATTTCGACGCCAAGGAGTTCCTCCTCTCCTCCCTCGGCATCGCCAGCACCATCTGCCCCCGCATCGAGGCCAGCCTGCACCAGGACGCTCCCGTGGGCTACGACCTGGACACCGACGGGGCCTACGAATTTCTCACCGACCGCGTCCTCGCCCTCGAGCAGGCCGGTTTCGGCGCCATCACCCCTGGATGGTGGACCCACCAGGGCTCGCGGCAGCGCCTCGGCACCAAGGCCATCCTCAAGGGCGGCAAAACCGGCGGCGGCTCCGGCGGCGGCAAGGGCAAAAAGAAAACCGGCTTCAGCCTCGACCATGTGCTCGAGTTCGACTGGCAGGTCACTCTCGGCGGCGAAAAGGTCACCCGGCAGGAACTGGAGGAACTCGCCAAATCCAAAGTCCCCCTCGTGCAGATGCGCGGACACTGGATCCAGCTCGGGGAACGCGAGATCGAGCGCGCCCTCGACCTCACCTCCAAGGGCCACAAGGCCAAGGCCCCCCTGCGCGACGTCGTGCAGATGGCCCTCGGCTCCGCCAAATCGCCGGACGAGTTCAAATTCGACGGCATCGAGGCCACCGGCTGGGTCAACGACTTTCTGGAACAGCTCCGCGGCGAATCCAGTTTCGAGGAGCTCGACCCGCCCCCCGGCCTCAAGGGCGACCTCCGCCCCTACCAGTTGCGCGGCTATTCCTGGCTCGCCTTCCTCAAAAAATGGGGGCTCGGCGCCTGTCTGGCCGACGACATGGGCCTCGGGAAAACCATCCAGGCCCTCACCCTGATCCAACACGATTGGGAAAACGGCAACCGGAAACCCTATCTGGTCATCTGTCCCACCTCCCTCACCGGAAACTGGCACAAGGAGGCCGCGCGCTTCACGCCCGAGCTTCCCGCCCTCGTCCACCACGGCGTCAACCGCAACAAGGGCGCCGCTTTCAAAAAGGACGCGGAGAAATACGCCATCATCATCAGCAGCTATTCCCTGCTGCACCGGGACATCGAGATCCTCAAGACCATCGACTGGGGCGGCACCATTCTCGACGAGGCCCAGAACATCAAAAATCCGAAGACCAAGCAGGCCCGCTCGGCCCGCTCCATCAAATCGGAATACCGCCTCGCCCTCACCGGTACCCCCATCGAAAACAACGTGGGCGACCTCTGGTCCATCATGGAATTCCTCAACCGCGGATTCCTCGGCACCCAGGCGGACTTCAAACGCAACTTCCTGTTGCCCATCCAGGCCAACCGGGACGAGGACACCATCAACCGCCTGCGGCAGCTCACCAGCCCCTTCATCCTGCGGCGGCTCAAGAGCGACAAAACCATCATCAAGGACCTGCCCGGCAAGATGGAAATGAAGGTGTACTGCAACCTCACCAAGGAGCAGGCCGCCCTCTACCAGAACCTCGTCACCGATGTGGACAACGCCCTCGAATCCACCGACGGCATCCAGCGCAAGGGCCTGGTTCTGGCCACCCTCACCAAGCTCAAGCAGATCTGCAACCATCCCGCGCAGTACCTCAGCGAAAAGAAATCCCTCGGCAAACGCAGCGGCAAACTCGCCCGCCTCACCGAAATGCTCGAGGAAATCATCGAGGTCGACGAACGGGCGCTCATCTTCACCCAGTTCGTGGAAATGGGCAAAATCATGCAGCAGCACCTGCAGGAGACCTTCGGACGCGAGGTCCTCTTCCTCCACGGCGGCGTCCCCAAGAAAAGCCGCGACAAGATGATCGACCGCTTCCAGGAGGAGCCCAACGGCCCCCACATCTTCGTCCTCTCCCTCAAAGCCGGTGGCACGGGCCTCAACCTGACCCGCGCCAACCACGTCTTCCACTTCGACCGATGGTGGAACCCCGCCGTCGAAGACCAGGCCACCGACCGGGTCTACCGGATCGGCCAGACCCGGAACGTGCAAATCCATAAATTCCTCTGCACCGGCACCCTCGAGGAGCGCATCGACGAGATGATCGAACACAAAAAAGGCGTGGCGGACAGCATCGTCGGCAGCGACGAGTCCTGGCTCACCGAACTGTCCACCGACGACCTCAAAAACCTGTTCCAGCTCCAGAAGGACGCCATCGGCGAATAACCCCTTTCCCGCAGCGAAACCATTATGGCAGATACCAGACGATCCAGACCCCTCACCGCCCACGGCGGCATCCGCGCCCAGACCAAAAGCCGGAAAGTCGGCAAGAATTGGTGGACCAAACGGTGGATGGCCGTGCTGGAAAACCACTACATGGGGGCCGAACTCCCGCGCGGCCGCGCCTATGCCCAGGCCGGACAGGTGCTCGCCCTCAAAATCGACAACGGCACTGTTTCCGCCGTCGTCCAGGGCTCCCGCGAAAAACCCCACAAGGTCGAAATCCGTTTCAAACCCGCTCCCAAGAAACAGTGGGAAAAACTGTCCAACATCCTCTCCAGCCAGGCCATTTTCGCGGCCAAGCTGCTCTCCGGCCAGATGCCGGAATCCATCGAGGAGGTATTCGAGGAACAGGGCATTTCCCTCTTCCCCGTCGATATCGAGGACCTGGAAACCAACTGCACCTGCAAAGTCGGCGGCCTCTGCCGGCACATCATTTCCGTCTACTACATTCTGGCCGAGGAATTCGACCGCGATCCCTTTCTCTTTATGCGCCTGCGTGGACTCGAACGCGACAAGCTGATCTGCGACATCGGCTCCAGCGTCAAACGCAACCGCCGCAAAAAGGCCCATTACCTCGACATGGAGCTGCACAGCGGCCCCCGCGAGGCCGACATTGACTTCACCCGCGAGGTCAGCCACTTCTGGAACGGCGGCAACATCAACGAGGACCACCTCGGCGACGTCCGCATCCCCCCCAGCCCCGGAGCCCTCTCCAAACACCTCGGCCACTTCCCCATGTGGCGCGGCGAGGAACGCTTCCTCGACGCCCTGGAGCTCGTCTACAAAAAGGCCTCCAACAACGGCATGAACGTGTTCATGGGCGACTGGTAGGCCGTAGTCCGGGCAGTCCCTGCCCGGGTACCAAAGCCCACGAGCCCCGCATAAAAAGAACGTAGTCCAGGCAGTCCCTGCCTGGATAAAAACCAAACTCCAGGTCCAGGCAGTCCCTGCCTGGATACCAAAGCCCAAACGCCCCCTCTCCAAAATAGCGGAACCCGAGCTTCCCCGCCCCAACACCGGAGCCCGCGCCTCCCCATGAAATCCGGCATCAAGCTCTTCCTGCTCGTGACCTTCATCGGCATTCTGCTTTTGATAGCCGCGGTCGCATTGGGTTTTGTCGGTGTAAGCTACACCACCCTGGTCGAAAACCAGCCACTGAACGATCCGGTCGAGGTCGCCTCTTTCGACTGGAACACTCTGGTCCTGAAAGATGGACGGACATTCTCCGGAGTCATATACGAAAAAAGACTCCAGGAGGCTTTTTCTCGTTTTGGAAACCAGGTCGAGATTTCCGAGGATGGAACAATCTTCGCTTCCCATCCCATTTTCCGATGCGGATTCGGTTCCCCTCGCTGGACCCTTCCGCTCATTCAATACCGGGCCGACCGATACGAAAAACAGCATGTGGGGTTTGTGGACCCCTCTCCCTCCACCCCCTGAACCCCGAGCCCACCCTCCTCAGGCAGGCGGCGCAAAACAATTTCACTTTTCAATTGGTTCGCCTTATTTAATCATTGCGCCCCGCAGGGTTCTTCCTATGCTTTACGCATGAACATACCTGCATTCACACACGAGGCGTCCTCCAATTTAAGTTGCTTGGATGATCTTCACCCCAAGAAATTCCGAAGAATGGAGCAACATCGACGGGAGGTGATGGACCACCTGGCCGCCGAATCCCGGGAAGGCGCGCGCCACTTCCAGGCCCAGGCCGAAAAACTTCAGGCCCTGAACAAAAAATTTCTCCCGGGCAAGGTTCTGGAAAAAGTCGAAGCCGAACGGCAACGCACCCGGGACATGAAACGAAAAGCCGGTTCACTCACCGGAGTGCAATTGCAAAAAATCGAAGAGAGCCATCGCCGGCGACTCGACCGGATTCTGGATGGCGCCAAAATCAATGTCGAAAAATGGCGCGCCATCGCGGAATCGTTTGAGCCCATCGCCCACCACGGCGGACGGTTCCACCTTCTGGAACCCCGTTTCCGTCTGCTGGAAGAAGAGGAGGCCCTCCCCCGCCTGACCCCGGTGGACGAGCCCGACCAGATCCGACGAACCTTCGAGCCCCCCTTCCTGGACGGCCCGTTCTTCGCCGACTTCACCGATGTCTGGGGATTCGGATACGGTCGTTCCCAGCCCTATGGACGCGAGTCCCAGGCCTACTTCCCGGAAGGAGGCTTCCCGAACGCGGCCTTTATCCGCAACGGAGAGCATCTGTATATCCACGGCGCGGGCGATTGGGACACCGCCTGGGTCGATCACTGGCAAGGCTACGGCATGGGACTCCGCATGCCCTTCGCCGGCAAAATCAACGTGGTCCTCGAAATGCGAACCGCCCAGAACCACAGCCGCATCGGACTGGTGGACGAATGGGGCATCTCCTGGGGACGCACCCGACAACAACACGCCGTGGCCGCGCTGGTGTTCAGCTCGGATCCCCAAAGCGCCCCGGAATCCGCCCGTCTCCAGGGACACAACGTGTTTGAAACGGACCTCTCCACGGACGTCAATATTCTCCCAAATCCCAACGCGTACCAACAGATTCTTCCCACCGGAGACACCCGGTTCTTCGAATTCGACGTGGACGGCGTCTTCGCGGCCGACGCGTTGTTGCGTCTGGAGTTCGGTTCGCTCAATCACATCCGCTGCTTCGCCAACGACGTCAGCATCAGCAGCGAACTACTCTTCGAGTGGCGGGTCCTGCGCGCCATCGTCACCTTCGACCGCGAATAAAGCAAAAAGACCGGAGCGCGGACACTCCTGTCCGCAATCTTTATAAACCTCCCGGAATGGAATGCGGACAAGAGTGCCCGCGCCCCCTTCCAATTATCAGGGCACTGGGAACCCGGCGGTCAACTCGATCACCTCTTCGCGGATCTTCTTCTGCAAGGCCTCGTCCTTGGGCGCTTTCAGGATCTGTCCCATCCAGTCGGCGATCTTCTCCATCTCCGCCTCTTTCATGCCTCGGGTGGTCATGGCGGCGGTCCCGAGACGAATGCCGGAGGTGACGAAAGGACTTTCCTGGTCGAAGGGAATCGCGTTCTTGTTCACCGTGATACTTGCCTTGTCCAACACGGTGGCGGCGTCCTTCCCGGTGATGCCCAGAGGCGTCAGATCCACCAGCATCACGTGGTTGTCCGTTCCGCCGGAGCAGATCCGCAATCCCACCTTTTCCAAAGCTCCGGCCAGCGCCTGGGCGTTGCGCACCACCTGACGGCTGTATTCGGCGTAGGCCGGTTGCAGCGCCTCGTGGAAGCAGACCGCCTTGGCCGCGATCGTGTGCATCAGCGGACCGCCCTGCACCCCGGGGAACACCTGCTTGTCGATGTCCTTGGCGAACTTTTCCTTGCACATGATCATCCCGCCGCGCGGGCCGCGCAGGGTCTTGTGCGTGGTGGTCGTCACGAAATCGCAGTGCGGGAACGGAGAGGGATGGCAGCCCGTCGCCACCAGACCCGCGATGTGCGCGATGTCGGCGAACAGCAGCGCGCCCACGCCGTCCGCGATTTCCCGCAGACGTTTGAAATCGATGATCCGACTGTAGGCGCTGGCGCCGCACACGATCATCGCCGGCTGATGCTCCTTCGCCAACGCTTCGATATTGTCGTAATCCAGCAACTCGGTCTTCTCGTTCACGCCGTAGTGCACGGCGTTGAAGAACCGGCCCGAGAAATTCAGCTTCATCCCGTGGGTCAAATGGCCGCCGTGCGCCAGATCCATCGCCAGAATGGTGTCGCCGGTCTTCAGCGCGCTGAAATACACCGCCTGGTTGGCGGTGGACCCGGAATGCGGCTGCACGTTCACGTGTTCCGCGTTGAACAGCTCCTTGGCCCGCTCGATCGCCAGCCGCTCGGCTTTGTCCACGAATTCACAGCCATGGTACCACCGCTTGCCGGGGTAGCCTTCGGCGTACTTGTTGGTCAACACGCTCCCGTTACACTCCTGTACCGCGCGGCTGGTGTAGTTTTCGGAGGCGATCAGCTCGATGTTGTGGCGCTGACGCTTCTCTTCCTGCTTGATGATGCCGTAGATCTCCGGATCGGTCTCTTCCAGAGCGATCGGCTCATAGGCCTTCTCCACCAGGTCGTCGATTTTGCGAATGCGGCGCTCGTGCCGGGTGCCGGCCTCAAACGCGTGGTCGTTCCACGCGGCCAGAATCGCCGCCAGGGCCGGGGCCTCCAATTCGCCCGGCAACACCAGCACATTCGCGTTGTTGTGGGTGCGGGCCAGTGTCGCCAGCGGCGCGTTGGTGCACAGCGCGGCGCGAATGTGGGGATACCGGTTGGCAGCGATGGACATGCCGATGCCCGTGGTGCAAACCAGCACCCCGTAGTCCGCCCCGCCGTCCGTTACGGTCGAGCACACCGCGTGCACGAAATCGGGATAATCCACGGACTCCGCCTTTTTCGGGCCCGCGTCGATGGGCTCGTGGCCCTGCTCCCGTAGAAGGTTGATGATGTGTTGCTTGACTTCGAATCCGCCGTGGTCGGAACCTAAAATGATCTTCATAAATCTGCCTGGGATATACGGGGGTTAGGAGGAGGTGGGCTGAATGAGGGTTAAAATCACGTCCGTCAAGGCGCTTTCGATCTCGTCGCGCGTAATCCGGTAGGTGTCGAGGTTGCCGCCGACCGGATCCATGACGTCTCGGTCGGGATTCGCGGCGCTGAAACTGTGCAGCGTGCGGGTTTTGTCCACGGCCGCGGGGTCGGCCTCCAGGATCAGATCCCGGTGCGCTCCGGTCAGGGCGATCAGCCAGTCGGCTTCCTGGATCCGTTCCGGAGTGAGCATGCGCGAACGATGGCCGGACAGGTCCAGGTCCTTCTCCCGCATCACCCGCACCGCCCCTTCGCTCGCAGGCGCGCCCTCGACCGCGAACACGCCCGCCGAGGCGAAATTCCACCCGGACACCGACCGGCACAAATGCCGCATCAGACACTCCGCCATGGGAGATCGGCACGTGTTTCCCGTGCAGACAAAGACCAGCGTTTTCGGTTCCGGACCGGACATGGAGCTTCTTTACCCGAGAATCCCGCCGGGTCAAGGAGAGAGGCCCAACGACCCGGAGTTGTTCGAAGCTTTATAGTAAATTCTTATTGTATGGGGTTATGCGGAACTTTTCTCATTCCGCCTTCTTCGGCATCCAGGGCCGCTACGCGGCGAAGCCGCCAGGGAGTACGGCGGCTTGCCGCCGCCCAAGGGGGCTCACGCTTGCTTGAGCGGGGAAGGATTCCAACACCTTCAAACAAAACATCTCTCCGAAAAGAAACAACCTACCCATGGACAACATTCAACCCTGCCCAACGACCCCGCTTACTTCTTTTTCTTCCAGGAGTCCCGCAGCGACACCGTCCGGTTGAACACCAGCCGGTCGTCCGTCCGGTCCGGATCGGGCGTGAAATAGCCGATTCGCTCGAACTGCACCGGATCTCCCGGCGCGAACTCCGCCAGCGACGGCTCCACGAAGGCCTCCACGGTCGCGTCCGACTCGGGATTGAGAAACTCGTGATAGTCCCGGTCCTCGTGCGCGTCCGGCTGCTCCTCGGTGAACAGCCGATCATACAGCCGCACCTCGGCCGTTTTGGCGTGCCGGGCGCTCACCCAGTGCAACGTCCCCTTCACCTTCCGCCCGTCCGGCGTGCCCCCGCCCCGGGATTCCGGATCCCAGGTGCAGCGCAATTCCACCACCTCGCCCGCGTCGTCCTTCACCACCTCGGTGCAGGTGATGTAACAGGCGGCCCGCAATCGCACCTCCCGTCCCAACGACAGACGGAAGAACTTGCGCGGGGCGTCCTCCATGAAGTCGGAGCGTTCGATGTAGATCTCGCGGGAAAACGGCACCTTGCGGGTTCCCTCCTCGGGATTTTCCGGATTGTTCTGCGCCTCGAAAAACTCTTCCTCACCCTCCGGGTAGTTCTCGATCACCACTTTCAGGGGATCCAGCACCGCCATCCGGCGCTGGGCCACCTTGTTCAGCTCCTCGCGCAGACAAAACTCCAACAGCGCCATGTCACTGAGACTGTTGTACTTGGTCACGCCCACCCGCTCGCAAAACGCGCGAATCGCGGCGGGGCTGTACCCCCGGCGGCGCATCCCGGTCAGGGTCGGCATCCGAGGATCGTCCCAGCCACGCACATGCCCCTCCTCCACCAGCGTCAACAGCTTCCGCTTGCTCATCACCGTATAGGTCAAGTTCAGCCGGGCGAATTCGGTTTGCTCCGGCCGAGGCTCGGGCACACTCACGTGGTCCAGAATCCAGTCATACAGCGGACGGTGCACCTCGAACTCCAGGGTACACAGCGAGTGGGTCACCCCCTCGATCGCGTCCTCCAGACAATGCGCGAAGTCATAACTCGGGTAAATACACCACGTGTCTCCCGTCCGATGGTGCGACGCGTGGCGAATCCGGTACAGCACCGGGTCCCGCATGTGCAGGTTCGGGCTCGCCATCTCGATCTTGCCCCGCAACACGTAGGAGCCGTCCTCGAACTCGCCCTCCCGCATCCGCCGGAACAAATCCAGATTTTCCTCCACCGACCGCTCACGGCCCGGGCTTTCCTTGCCCGGGCGCGTCGGCACCCCGCGATAGTCCTTGAACTCCTCCGGCGTGAGCGTGCAGACATACGCCAAGCCCTTTTCAATCAACTCCACCGCGAACCCGTACATCTCCTCGAAATAGTCGGAGGCGAACTTCGGCTCCCCGTCCCACTCGAACCCGAGCCAGCGCACGTCCCGTTCGATCGCGTCCACGTACTCCTGCTCCTCTTTCACCGGGTTGGTGTCGTCGAAGCGGAGATTGCACTTCCCCCGGTACTCCTCGGCCGTGCCAAAATTCAGACAGATCGATTTGGCGTGGCCGATGTGCAGATACCCGTTGGGTTCCGGCGGGAACCGCGTGCGCACCTCGGGATATTTTTCCGACGCGAGATCGGCGTCGATTTTTTCGTGGATGAAATTCGGGGACGTGTCGGGAGAGTCATTCATGATCGGGCTTCTGTACCAGTTCCAGCGTGGTTTTCAATCGTACGGGCAGGCTTGCGGGCGCCAAAAGGCGAATCAACGCCTCCAAATCGGGTCCGCCGGCCCGGCCGGTCAGCCCCACCCGAAGCGGCAAATTCAGTTTTCCTTCTTCAAGGTCCAGCTCCGCGCAGACCTCCCGACGGGCCTCGTCCAGCGAGTGGCCGGCCTCCAGCCGGGCCACCAGACCCGCGAGCGCCTCCCGCTGCCAGGCTTTGCCCAGTCCGCGTTTCAACGCCTTGGGATCCCGTTCGAAATCCGCCACCGCGAAATAGTCCCAGTCCAGCACGTCCGCGTAGGTCTGCAACCGCGGACGCATCATGCGCGCGATCTCCAGCCAGGCCGCGTCCTCCAGCTCCCCCGCCCACGGACGGCGCGACAGCAGATCCCGCACGTCCGCCAGATACAAATCCTCCGGCAACTCCTGCAGGTACTGCGAATTGAGGTTCGCCAGCTTCCGCTCGTCCATCTGCGCCGGACTCCTCTGCACCCGCTCCAGCGAAAACGCCGCGATCAGCTCGTCCCGGTTCATTTTCTCCCGATCGTCCCCCGGCGACCACCCCAGCAAGGCCAGATAGTTGAACAACGCCTCCGGCAACACGCCCTTCTCCCGAAAATCCCCCACGAACGCGTCCCCGTCCCGCTTGGAATACGGTTTTCCCTGCGCGTTGACGATCATCGGCAGGTGTCCGTAGCGCGGCGGCGTGCCGCCCAACGCCAAAATCAACGGCAGATGACGGAACGTGTTCTCCACGTGATCGTCCCCCCGCACGATGTGCGTCACCCCCTGCTCCAGATCGTCGCACACGTTCGCCAGATGGAACACCGGCGACCCGTCGCCGCGCACGATCACCAGATCCTTCATCGAATCCAACGGCTTGCTCATCTCCCCCTTCACCAGGTCCGTGAACACGATCTCGCGCCGGGTGTACCGCAACGCGGCGGCCCCGTCCGTTTCGAACACCGTGTCGCCCGAGAGCACGGCCTCCCGCGCCGAAGCCAAATCAAACAGCTCCTTCCCATCGGAATCCACCACCCGCAAATCCGCCATGCCCGCCAAGGCGCAGCCCCCCGGATCCGGTTTTCCCTTCCGGCTCACACCCACGTACTGAATCCCCGTGTGATCCACCCGCAGGGTCTCGCCCGCCGTCAGTTTCATCTCGCGCTCCTCGCCATCGCGCAGCCACGATCCGTACACCCCGCCATCGAGCGGCAGCCGGAAAAACACCGCCGGAGACTCCGCCTCCGAACGGGCGTGCCGATACGCGTTCCCCTCCGAGATCAACCGCTCCGCCGCCTCCAGATGCGCCTCCCGGCGGCCCGACTGGTACATCGGCTCCTCGTCCGCCCGCAGCTCCAGCCAGTCCATCACCTGCATCAAATTCTCCACCGCCTGCGGCGTGCTGCGCGCCAGATCCGTGTCCTCCACCCGCAACAGAAACTTCCCGCCTTCCGAGCGGGCGTACAGATAGTTGAAAATGGCCACGCGAATATTGCCGATGTGGACCTGTCCCGTCGGCGAGGGGGCGAAACGAACGCGTACGGAGTCTTTCATGCGGTCCTCCTTGCCAGTTTCCACACAGCATGCAAGCCCGTTCCCCGGATACCTTCGCCAAGCCCCGGAACACGAAAAAAGATCGACAGATCCCGCTCCAACCCATAGCCCGTCTCCATGTCCGCGCCCAAACGAGAAAACATCTGGGTCAACCTGATCCTCAACGTCGTCCTCCCCTCCCTGCTGCTCACCAAGGGAGGCGACTGGTTTCCCTTCGCCCCCACCGTGATCCTGGTCGCCGCCCTCGCCATGCCCCTGCTGTACGGCGTGTACGACTATGTCACGCGCACCAAGGTCAACCTGTTCTCCATCATCGGCTTCGTCAGCGTGCTCATCACCGGCGCGGTCGGGCTCATCGACAACGTGCCCACCCGCTGGATCGCCATCAAGGAGGCCGCCGTCCCCCTGCTCTTCGGCCTCGCGATCCTCGCCTCCTCCCACACCAAAAAACCCCTCATTCGCAGCCTGTTGTTCTCTCCCGAGATGTTCGACGTCGACCTCATCGAAACCTCCCTCGACGAGAAAGGCACCCGGGAGCAGTTTGAAAACGTCATTCGCTCCTGCACCGCCTGGGTCGTCGGCTCCTTCCTGCTAAGCGCCGTGCTCAACTACCTCCTGGCCGACTGGCTGGTGAACAGCGACTCCGGCACCCCCGCCTTCAACAAGGAAATCGGCAAAATGACCGCCCTCAGCTGGCCCGTCATCGCCCTCCCCACCACCTTGGTCATGATGGTCGCCCTCTTCAAACTCATGCGCGGCATCGAATCCGCCACCGGACACGAACTCGACGACGTCCTCCACCCCGAAGTCCGCGAAAAACTCGCCGCCAAGGAAGCCAGGAAGGGGAAGGAATAGGATGCGCTACAGTGTTCGGTGTTCAGGTTTCAGCCGGGGAAGTGTTCAGGGTTCAGTGTACAGTGTACAGGCTTCTAAATCGGGTGTACACTCAAGGCCTCTACAATGGAGTTCCCTTCCACACACCGTTTTTGACTCTCACCTCACGAGACAACACCCCCACACCTGAACACTATAAACTCCCCCTCCCTGAACCCTGTACACCGAACCCCGAACACTGAACACTCAATCTCCCTGAACACGCAATTCCCCTGAACACCGTACACTGAAACCCGAACACTGAAAACTCCTCTCCCCTGAACCCTGTACACCGAACCCTGAACACTCGAATATGTCCCCCCAACGCATGACCCGCCAGCGAGCCGCCATTGAGCGGATTTTCGAAGAGGTGCCGCGCCCCCTGAGCCCGGCCGAGGTCCGGGACATCGCCCGCGAGGAAATCCCCCAACTCGGCATGGCCACCGTCTACCGTGCCCTCAACGACATGGTCAAGGAGGCCACCCTTCGAGCGGTCGAACTCCCCGGACAACCCAGCCGCTACGAAAAAGCCGACCTCAAACACCACCACCACTTCCATTGCCGAAAATGCGACCGGGTCTTCGACCTCCAGGGCTGCATGCTCAAAGCGGACCTCAACCTCCCCGACGGCTTCGTGGTCCAAAGCCACGACATCACCCTCAACGGCATCTGCGCCGACTGCTCCCGGTAGAACTCCCGGAGCACGTCCTTCTCCGGCACCACGACATCGAAAAAAAATCCGCCGCCCAGCGGCGTTCACCCCACGACCGTCAGGAAATTGGCAAGAAACCGTCGCGTAGCGACGATCCACGGATAGCCCGTGGGTTTCAACCCACGGACCACCCAACCCCCACAATATCCGTCGCGTAGCGACGGTTCACGGACACGGGCATTTCAATCCGTCTCTTCAACCCCCACAAGAGTTCGGGGATCGAAATAGGCGTTCACGAACTGGCACAATCATGATCAGTTGTACGGCAAAATTGGCTGGGTGATACCGTCGCAAAAGCATGCGCAAATGAATCTGTCCACGGTAGTGTGCTTCGCCTCCAAAGAAAGCCGGTGAAAAATAATTTCAACATTCATTATTTTCACGACTAAACGCCGCGAACCCGAAGCATGAGGGTTCGCAGTCGTTATTTGTGATCACTTCTCTTTGCTCTTTTCGTTAGAGGCATCTTCATTTGGTTTGTAAACCTTCCACTTTACATTTGGCACTCGAAACGAGTATTTAAACACCGACTCTTTGTCAGAAAGCGCCTTTCCGTCCAGCACCCGTAAATATTCAAGATCCTCATCTCTAACATAAACAACTTGCAATTCAACAGAAAGAAATACAGGTGGCCTCGATGATCCGAAGGGGTCTTCCCGAGGACTTTCCGATTCTAATTTTTCAAACTCCATCTGCACGCGTGAGGGAAGTTGATTTAGCAAAATTTCAAATCCTTCTTTTTCCACCATCGAAGGTGGCAGAAATAAGGAAAACCGCCTTTTCCCATCGAGTTTCAACATCCCTCTCATCCTGAAAGCTGATCCTTCATTAAGCTTAGCTTCTGACTCCATATATTTAAGCTCTCTTAAATCCTTCCAGTCGCCTGAATCATCAAGCGACTCTTCATCAAAGGGATTATATTGCAAGTAGGGATTATACAGAGGATATCTTGGCCCAGGGAAGTGTAGTTCCGGGATTTCCATTTCATTAACGGTTTTCCTCCCAACCACCTTTCCTTGTTTGACTTTCAAATATAATGAATTTTGATACAAACTTGGCCCCCAGTCAGGCCAATGCTCCAAGGGGTAAGTCCAACCATCAATCGGTACCCTCAGAATACAATCAAGATCTTCAAATTTGAGCGGGAGCCGTTTTTCTCCCAAAATCAATTCAATAGGCAATGGCGGGCGTTTCGGAGCACCATAACCTCTGTCTGGATCAAGAAGACGTATCGCCTCATTTATATAGACAAGTTTCGTCAGGGTTAATTCATCGTCACGAATCTCCCAAATACCAATAAATCCAAACCGGTCGCCTGAACTTACGTGGGAAACATACTTATCCTGAAAAGCATTCCAGTCATTTAATCGCTTGGTGGTTTTAGGATCTATTGTGTCGGGATCTACATCCTTCCATATCAGCTCCCCTGCCCAAAGTCCTTCAAACTGATGCCACTCATTTTCAATTAAAATTAGATCATCAAACGGGCGGGAACTTGACCATGCCAACAAAGGCATCAAGCAAAGCAGTAAACCGATAAATTTCAAACTAGCGTTTATTTCCTGGTATAGGTGTGAGGGTTCGCAAGCGTTTTTGGTTTGTCATTTTGATTCATCAGTATCTGGAAGGCTGTCAACATAATCGAAACCTTCTTTGAGCAGAGTTCTCATGGATTCAGTTGATTTCATTGAGTTTTCATCATCCAACGGATGAGTCCCCGAATAGAATTTCTGATTCATAAACATGTCAGGTCGCTCCATCATGAAATTCTTGGCGTCGTGAAGTATCTTCACCATTCTATGCTCTTGCCTTTTATAATCTCCACTTTGATGCAGTTGAACGAGCAACAAAAAAGAGTTTCGAAGCAGCAGCTGATGATGTGAATATATGAATTCGTCATCATTTGTTTCAGTTGCGCGAATCGTCTTCATCGCCGTAATCACTCGCAGGAAAGGTTCACCAACCTCGTATCGATTCCAATACAGACTGGATGCTTTCATGATAGTTACCCCGCCAAGCAATGCTCCAAGCAGACAACCCGTTAGAAACA
>Ga0194138_10000266_pt1 | contig 25042 bp, 23 predicted proteins | sample TARM_MetaG_T2_14_FD_134022 | JGI IMG/M metagenome (GOLD analysis project Ga0194138, IMG submission 134022) | Freshwater microbial communities from Pennsylvania, USA, analyzing microbe dynamics in response to fracking - TARM_MetaG_T2_14 (version 2) | ecosystem: Environmental > Aquatic >...
ATCCTTATCATCAAACTCGCCAAGCCCTCAGACCCCGGAAGAGCCCGCCAAATCTCACCATGACGATTTGTCGGATGTTGTCTGCTATCAATATGACAATATCGACCTCTTCAACTAATAATCTTTACGTGGCTCAATAGCTTCACTTTCGTTTCGGCTCGTTTGCTCCCTATCCTACGCTTAAATCTGACGTTACCGCTTCGACTCCAAGGACTTGGTACAGGTGGTTGGTTAGACCCTGCCTGGTGGGATTTTCCCACTGTGTATCCACAGCTTACTAATGAATCCGGGATACTCCGTTTTCAAGAGGAAGCCTGATGCTTGCGCATCTGCTTCGCAGCTCGCACCATAATTCAATTATAACCTATTGGAACTGGCTCTATGAGCCAGTTCTTCTTATTTTTCAGATTGTTTCTAAAGAAAAATGCAGATAGCAACCACAAAGGTAACTATCTGCATGGTAAAGGGGCTATTTTGCAACAGCCCCTTTTTTCTGTTGTATATGATCTTCATTGCCTTTTACAAAACCCGCTCTAATCTACCCAAAACCACGGCCAGAGACAATAGATCCGCCGCGCCCCCAGGAGATAAATTTCTTTTTATAAAGCAGGTATTCATCTCTTGAAGCTTCTTATAGGCTTCTTCTTGCCCCATGCCTCCATCCTCAAGAAATGAAGCAGACACCTTTTGTGTATAAGCTAAAGCCTCCATGCCACCTCTTGTGACAATATTCGAATCCTCCACGGAGGTCATGAGAAGCATCAGTACTTCCAGCAATCGTTCTTCATAAGATAGATTTTTTTGCCCCGTCCTCAAGTAAGGCAAAATGATCTCTCTTAATACAGGATATCCTGCTTCAGCCTCGCCACGAATCCCCTTGAAGCCATACCGAACATACAATTTCTCTCCATGGGTTAATTGTTCTTTTCCCTCCAGATTTTCAAAATCTTTGCTCACAAGTCCCTCTGTGATCTTCTTGATTAGGAAAAATACTTCTTCAGTCTCCTGCGGGGCCATCTTTGGCAAGGATCCCTGAAAAATCTCGCCCTTTTGAGAGAAAAACCTACCTAAAGCTGTGACCAGTAATCCCATGGAAAAGATGATTCCTTTATGGGTATTGACCCCTTCTGTAGCCTTGAACATGTCCTTTTCCATGGCTATCCCCAGGGGTCTAATCATGGTCAACAATTCTCCAGGGCTTATGACAAGATCCGCTCCCATGCTATACATTTCTACAAAACCGGATCTTAGGGAAATGGCACTGCGCACAAAAGTGAAAATATCCATATCTTTGTGCGCACCAGAATCTTTCGCATCCACAAGTCCAGGTTTTGGGGTCAGTAGCGCTTCTGTTAAGATGGCCTCTTCCACAAGCTTGGCCACCACTTCTGCTTGTTCAAGAATTCTCGCCGTCTTATCCATTCTTGTGACTCTTTTCTGTTTCTTCCTCGATTCTTTTCATCTCTTTTAAAATAAACTGCTCAGAATAGGCCAAGTGCTCCTCCGTAATCATAGCCACCGCTTCATAGTTTTTCTTTCGCATGTTTTGATAAAGTAGCCAATGCTCATCTAGTGCCTTTCGTCTACGATCATTTTCCGTGAGCGAGATGTCACGGAATCTCATAATGTACTGACGAAGCTTAAGTACAATGACACCCAGTCTAGGCATATTACAATTGGCATAAATCATGTCGTTGAATTGTTTGGATAACTCAATGACTTCTTTATAGTTTTCCTTAGCATCTGCCTCATCGGTTTTCTTCAGCAATGCTTCCATCTCATCAAACTGCTCCTCTGTCATGATTCTCATGGCATTATGGGTGGCTAAGATGTCTAAAGCTTTACGAATTTGATAGATCTCCAAAGCATCTTCAATGGTGACTTTTTTCACTACCACACCAAAATTTGGTACGTACTCCACCAAACCTTCTTCTTGAATTCTACGAAGGGCTTCCCTAATGGGGGTTCTACTAATGTTCATCCGGTCTGCATACACAGACTCATTGATTCTTTCCCCCACAGGAATGACCCCTTTGATGATGGCATTTCTGAGTCCTTCAAAAACAATCTCATTCAACGGTTTATTTTGTGATAAATCTGCAAGCTTAATGACTTCCTTCATGTAATCTTCCATGAGCTTTCCCTCCACTTGTGTTTTCACTGTACACTGTATACAGTTTAATTATAATCAAAAAAGTTCCCGTCGCATACTCTTCTATGATAAAAACAGTGAAAATACAATCTCAGAACACATTGAGACTCATTGACTCTACCCAAGCAAAAGAGTAGATCCGAAAATCTACTCTTTTGCTTAATTTTAGTATCTAGCCTGTGTTTTTTTGAGTTATAGTCTTGGCAACACATAAGTCACAACAAAATAGAGCACCATGAGTAGGATGATTATATACGCTGTGTACTTAATTAGGGTTGCCCCCACCAAGCCAGGTTGCTCGGATCTATTGACATTCTTCTTTTCTACACTTACATTTTTATTTTCTTCCGACATAGCAGCCTCCTTATTCTTGATTATTATTTAATTTTATTATACACAATCTAATTTTAAACATCAAAAGAGCTTCTGTATCTATTATATTAATGTTTTTAACAAATATTCCTGCTCAAAATGCCTCTTCTTTTCAAAAACACCAATAAAATGGAGCAAAGAATCTTCTGTTCTTTGCTCCATATCCTTATTTGATTTCCTTGCGTCCTTCAAAACTTTTAGACAACGTCACTTCATCTGCGTATTCTAAATCACTGCCCACAGGCATCCCTGAGGCAATTCTTGTGACCGTCACATCTAAAGGTTTTAACACCCTTGAAATATACATGGCCGTAGCTTCTCCTTCAATGGTGGCATTGGTAGCAACAATAACCTCTGTGATTTCACCAGACATTCGCCGTACCAACTCTTTGATCTTAATGTCTTCAGGCCCTCTCCCTGCCATGGGAGAGATGCTTCCATGAAGCACATGATATACACCATTAAAGTCTCTGACCCGCTCAATGGCCATGATGTCTTTGGGCTGTTCCACCACACAGATGACATCGTGGTCTCTGTTGGGATTCCCACAAATGGCACAAGGATCCTTTTCTGTATAATTTCCACAGATTTGACAATACTTAATGGTGCCTCTAGCCTTGATCAAGGCCTCTGCGAACTCCCGTACCTCATCCTCTGGAAGATTGAGCACATGAAGGGTTAATCTTTGGGCTGTTTTACTCCCAATACTCGGGAGCTTTGCAAACTCCTCTATGAGTTTTTCTATGGCCACAGGATAAAAATCCACGTCATTCCCTCCTACTTACGAAAGACCCATCGCAAGCGATAGGTCTTTTGGTAACTTCTGCTTAAAACAGACCAGGCATACCGCCTGTTAGTTTGCCCATGAGCTTTTCTGCATCTTCTTCTGCCATCTGCATGGCTGCATTCACTGCAGATAAAACGAGATCTTGGAGCATTTCCACATCATCAGGGTCTACCACATCTTTATCTATGGTCACAGCCTCAAGTCTCTTCTTTCCTGTAAGCTTTACTGTTACAGCACCGCCGCCAGCAGATGCCTCATAAACCTTAGATTCTAGCTCCTTCTGATTCTTTTCCATATCCTTTTGCATTTTTTGCGCCTGCTTGAGCAGGTTGTTCATATTTCCGCCCCCCATGCCTGGGAATCCTTTTGCCATATGATTACCTCCCTATTGTTCATCATTTCTTACTTTACAACAACTCTAAAAGAGATGCAACTCTTACTCTTCCACCACGTCAATGCCGAGCTTCTTCAGGGTCTCGTCTAAGTCTTCAGTCTCCCCTGTAGCCTCTCTTCCTTGTCGATCTCCTTCAACGCTAAATCGGAACTTCACGGGTTCTCCCAAAATACTACTGGCCGCTTCCTCTAGAATTTCCTTATGCTCTTTCTTTTCCAACCGTTTTTTGCTAAAGGAATACTCCTTGCTAAAACGCACCTCTATGACTCCTCGATCACACTTCACTGGCTGTCCTACAATGACCGATGCTTGGACAATCATCTGGCGTCTTGCTTTTAAAGCTTCCATGATCTCTTTCCAGTTCTTTCTCACCATATCCAGAGTGACTTTGCAGTCTTCATTAAAGAGCTCTTCTTCAATCTTCACTGCAGTTTTCACTACGTTGAGTTCTTCAATTTTCTCTAATTCACTGGGTTTCTTTCCTTCTCTAGGTGCTTTGGCTCCGGGACTCTCCTTTGGAGCGTCTTCCGTTTTCACTTTCCTAAAGTCCCCTCGTCGAAGAAAATCTTCAATGACCGATAATCTACCCAGCATAGACTCTGAGGAGATATCCAGTTCATTCTTCGTCAAGGTGATGATGGCCAGTTCCAAATAAATCCTCGACTGCTTGCTGAACTTCGCTTGTTCTTCTGCCTTTTGAAGGAGTCTGATGATCCTTGTGATAACCTCATTGGAGGCAATATCTCCTTGGCGCTTAATGAGCTCTATATCCTCTTTGGAAAGATCAATGACTTCTTCAGGATTGGGCATGATCTTTGCCAGCAAAATGTTTCTAAAATGGAGGATCAGGTCTTTGGTGAAACTATAAGGGTCCTTTCCTCCATCCACCACTTCATCCAATACTCGGATGGCTTCTTTCACATCTTTACTGAGCATGGCCTCAGAAAGCTTGAATAAATTTTCTTGACCAGAGAGACCCAGCATATCTAGAATGTCTTCATAATCCAGTTTGCCTTCTCCCATGCTGATGGCTTGATCCATGATGGATAATGCATCTCTCATGGCCCCATCAGAAATTCTTGCAATGAGGTCCAAGGAGCGGTCTTCTGCATAGATGCCCTTATCCTTCGTAATGAGGCGAAGCCTCTTGGCAATCTCTGTATAGCGAATTCTCTTAAAATCAAAGCGCTGACACCTGGATAAAATGGTCACTGGAAGTTTTTGAGGATCCGTGGTGGCTAAGATAAACACCACGTGCTCTGGTGGCTCTTCCAAAGTCTTCAAAAAAGCGTTCACTGCGCCGGTACTGAGCATATGAACCTCATCTAGGATATAGACTTTGTATTTACCTTCGTGGGGTGGATACTGCACCTCATCAATGAGGTCTCGAATATCATCCACCTTATTGTTGGTGGCAGCATCTTGCTCCACCACATCTAATGAAAGTCCCTGATCAATTTTTACACACATGCTACAGGTATTACAAGGTTCTCCCCCTTGAAGATTTTGACAGTTTAGTGCCTTGGCCATGATCTTGGCACAGGTAGTCTTCCCTGTTCCTCTGGTACCACTAAATAGATAGGCGTGCCCGATACGCTGTGACTTAATTTCATTAATCAATGTGGTGGTTATATGTTCTTGACCAATGACATCGCCAAAAACCCGGGGTCTCCATTCTCGATAAAGTGCCGTATAGGCCATGATGTACACCTGCTTCCCTTGATACTTACTCTCTTATTATACATGAGATGTCCTTATATTTCATGGATTCTCGTGAAACTACAAAGAGAATTCTTTGATAGAACTTATCAAAATTGAACATCCCGTGGTTTCATGCTATGGTGAATTTGATAGAAGAATGTCACACTTTGCCCAGTAAAAGGAATGAGATCCATGTTGTCCTTTGTGTTTGGTATTCTCGGTGGCACAGCCCTTCTCATGTATGGTGTAGACCTCATGGGGGAAGGGCTTGAAAACATGTCCAGCTCCATGATGAAAACTTTACTAGAGAAGTTTACAGGAAAACTATGGAAGGCTTTTCTGGCGGGTATTTTCCTCACTGCGGTGGTCCAAAGTAGCACCGCCATCTCTGTGCTTAGTGTGGGTTTTGTGAACTCTGGAATCATGAAACTCTCTCAAGCCATAGGGATCATTTATGGTGCAAACATCGGCACCACCATCACCGCTCAGTTCATGGCGCTTAGTTTAAGCTTCAACATCATCCAGCTGGCCCTCCCCATCATCACCACAGGCTATTTGGTAAAATTTTTCAGCAAAACCTCCAAACAGGAAAACATCGGACAAGGGGTGCTAGGCGTTGGCTTTTTACTCCTGGGTCTTCTCCTTCTCAATGAAGGCATACCCTATATGCGAGAAAACCCTGCCATTCAGGGTTTTTTTGAGCATTATGCCTCCAATATCTTCCTGGGCATTCTTCTTGGCACCTTCACCACCGCTCTTGTGCATTCCAGCTCTGCCACTGTAGGCATTGTGATCCTCTTGGGCAATGCTGGACTCATCGACTTGCGTACTGCCGTGATTCTTATGCTAGGGGACAACATCGGTACCTCCATCACTGCCCTCATCGCTTCCATCAAAGGCAACGTCAACGCCAAGCGAACGGCCTTAGGTCATGCACTACACAACGTCATTGGCGTCCTCATGGCCCTTCCTTTTCTTTCCCTCTTTGTGACCTTCATTGAGTACTTCACCACAAACATCCAAGGCACCACCAGCATTCAAGTGATGATTGCAAACTCCCATACCATTTTCAACATTGTGGTGGCCTTGATTTTTCTCCCCCTGAACACCTATTTCGTCAAGCTTCTTCTCTTTCTCATCAAAGAACCCATAGACAAAGAACAAGTCGCTACCTATCTAGACCCTCTATTGCTCGCTACCCCTGTGGCTTCTTTCTCCGCTGCCGCCAAGCATCTTCAAGATACCCTCTCCACCCTCGCCTTCGCTACCAAGGACGCCTTTGAGACAAGCGCTTTAAAAGAGTACCTGAAAATACACCCCTCTCCTCTGGATATCAAGGCAATGGAATCACAAAAGTCTTTAAGTCTCTACATGATTGCTCTTTCCAAACGCCCATTAACCGACGCGCAATCCATCATGATTCCTGGCTTTGTCAAGGCCGCCAAATATACAGAAAGTCTTGGACACCTCACGGAGCATCTTTTTACGCTCACTTGCCAGAGAGAAAAAAAGCAGCTTCTCTTTACTGATGAAGCGCTCGCTGAGCTTCATCACCTTCAGCAATCTCTTCTGTCCCTCTATAAGTGCGCAGGAGAGGCTATAGAGAATCCCAAGGCCCTTGACCTTAGAAAGGCAGAAGTAGAAGTTCAGGCACTGCTCCTTGACCTCTCCCTCTACGGCAACGAACACATTCATCGCTTAGAAAGGGGTCAGTGCACTTTAGAAGCCTCGCTGAATTATTTAGAAATCCTTGCCACCATAGAAAGAATCACCCAAGATCTTTATCGACTCCTAAGGCTTTCTAGGTATGAGTTACAAGGGAGAAAAGCGCCCTCAAATTCCATTTTAAGCAAACAAAAAACCCTTTGCTAAATTTAGCAAAGGGACTCTATTTTTAGATAAAAACCGTGCACCCAACTCTGTACAATAAACGTTCAAGCGTTACCCAAACAGTAAACTCAAAGCAGATTGGCCACGGCACACGAAACATTCTATTTATCGCTGCTACCTTCCGGTCCTGACGAGGTTCATAGACATCCATTGCGTGGGATCCACTTATCAACGTCACTTTTAAGGGTCAGACCCTGAAAGTTCAAGCCTCGGTTAGGGATTACACCCTGCTATAGCGGATTGCAGGTTACAGGGCACCGCTAACTCCCCGTCTAGCACGGTAATGGCGGAGAGGATGGGATTTGAACCCATGATCGAGTTTCCCCGATACACACTTTCCAGGCGTGCGCCTTCGACCACTCGGCCACCTCTCCATAACCTATGTGCAACTTAGAAATTCCTAAGCAACACAGTTAATTCTAAAGGAATTCTAGGTTGAAGTCAATACTTTCTATAAAAGTTTCTTTTTAGCAGAAAGATTTCACAGTATATGTAGCCTTGGTCACCCTCCACTGCATGGACTGTGAATCTACTCCATGGATCCCCATTTCCTTTTTAGTTTCCCACAAAGGACCTTGAAGAATCCCCAAGTGGGTTTCAGGTCTTCCCAGGAAAAAATAGCGGGTACTTTTCTATGCTTCAGAGAACAAAGGACTTGCCAAAGACTCAGCTGACCTGCCTTTAGGTATGCCCTGATGGCTAAAAGATCTTCAAACAAATACCTGAAATACCTATGACTATCATAGACCTTCTCCTCCACCTGAATCTTTTCTCCAACCATTTCTTTATAGGCTAGATAGGGAAAATTAATGCCTGCTCTATATAACAACTCATTGAGATTCGTGGTGCGTGTATTGATTTCAATGAGATAAAACTGTCCTGTTTTCTCTTCTTTCTTATACTCCATCTCCCCAAAGCCACGATAGCCAATATTTTTGAAAAACTCTTTACTCATTTCATGAAGCTCCGGTACAAGGCGCTGCTCGGTGTACACTGAAGCACCAAAATTTATGGGAAACTGTCTATGTTTTTGACAAGTCATCCAATGGGTGACTTCATACTCCTCATTGACATACGCATCATAGGTATACATATGGTCATCAAAGCCTTGAATTATTTTCTGTACCACCCCGCTAAGTCCTTCAGCGAGCACTTTGTCTCGATAGGTCAAAAGCGCTTTCTCATCCTGTACAATAAAGTTCTTCGCCCGAAACTTAGCCACAAAGGCTGTGGATTCCGTAGGTTTTAAGACACAAGGATAGCCCACATGCTTTTTTACCTTTTCTAGAAGATCTTCTTCGTGAATGCTTACACTATATGGCATTGGCATTTGATACTTTTGGGCCAAGACTTCTAAAGAGTCTTTCATCATGATTTCTGTCCACTTTCCTTCTTGATCCATGGGAAAAAGGTAGTACTCTTTTAGTTTGTCAAAGTGTCGATCCATAAAGGCCACATAAGGATCTGCACTGGGAAAGAGCACTGGTTTCAGCACTTCTTTTTGACCATAGTCCAAAAGGAAGGCCAGTAGCTTCTTTTCTTCTTTATCATAATGAGGCACGATGATCTGATCATCGAGATAGGTTGAGTCCGCACCATAGGTTCCCTTCTTCTCATAATCCATGGCCACGGTATAAACCCCTTCTTTACCCAAACATCGTATGATGGAAAGACCAATGTAATAATTGGTGCCTAAGATGACCGCTTTATTCCTCATATCCTTACCTCCTTTCCCACATCTATACACTACTATTATTCTAGATCATCTCACTCCATTTATCAAAGAAAAAAGGCCCTGTTGCAATCCTTGCTACAGGGCCTTGAAATCATCTCTTATTCTAAATCATGAAGGAATAGCCCACTTCTAAGTTTGGGTTCAAACCATGTGGACTTGGGTGGCATGACCATCCCCGCATCAGAGATGGAGATCAGATCCATAATGGTGGTGGGATACATGGAGAATGCGATCTTCATATCCTTGGCCACTCTTCTTTCTAGCTCTTCTAGACCACGGATTCCCCCAACAAAATCAATTCTTTTATCCACTCTTGGGTCTTCAATACCAAGCACCGGATGAAGCAAATGATCTTGAAGTATTTTTGCATCCAATCTTTTTAGAGGGTCTTCATCAAAGACGATGTGCGCCTTGGCTTCCAGCTTATACCAAAGGCCTTCTAAGTACATCCCGAAGGTATGCTTCTTTTCCGGTCTATAAGGTCCTTCTCCTGCATAGGGCGTCACCAGGAAGTCCTTCTCAATGGCTTTCAGGAACTGTTCTTTATCACAGCCATTGAGGTCTTTCACCACTCGGTTATAGTCCAAGATTTTCAGTTCATTACTTGGGAAGATCACAGACAAGAAGTAGTTGAACTCTTCATCCCCTGTATAGTCTTTCTTCTCTTCTCTTCTCTTCATCCCCACGCGAACAGCTGAGGCTGCTCTGTGATGACCATCTGCTATGTACAGGGCCGCCACTTGGTTGAATTTCTCCTCCAACCCTTGGATGATTTCCTCATCCAGAATGGCCCAAGCCTGATGGGTTACCCCATCTTCTGCCACAAAGTCATAGATGGGTGCATGATTCTTTTTATAGTCTTCAATGATCTTTGTGATCTCTTCTTGGAACACGTAGGTCAAGAAGATGGGACCCGTGTGAAAGTTTGTCACGTCCACGTGACGAATACGATCCGCTTCTTTTTCCGCTCTTGTGAACTCGTGCTTCTTGATGACATTATTGGCATAGTCATCAATGGACGCCAAAGATACCAAGCCTGTTTGAGGATGGCCATCCATGATTAAGGTATAAATGTATAAGGCTTTCTTCTCCTCTTGAATGAGGGTTCCTTCCTTCATAAACTTCACAATGTTCTCTCTCTGGCCTTGTCATAGACCCGTTGATCATATAAATCAATGTTTTCAGGCAAGTCCACTTCCGACTTGTCCACATGCAAGAAGCTATAGGGATTGTCTTTGACCATCTCTCTTGCTTCTTCTGAGTTCATCACATCATAGGGTAGTGCAGCCACTTGATCCGCCAAGGACTCCTTAGGTCTCACTGCACGAAAAGGTCTGATTATCGCCATATTTTATCTCCTTTTATGCTATGCAAAGAATGTTTTGATGATGCTTACAATCTCTTCACCAATTCTAAGCTGCGCTTCATTGGTAGAGGCTCCTGTATGTGGAGTTAAAGAAATCTTTTCATGGGTGTAGATTCTCTCATTTTTTGTAGGCTCTTCTTTAAACACATCAATGGCTGCGGCAGACACTTTACCAGCATCTAAGGCATCACAAAGGGCCTCTTCATCAATGAGTCCACCTCTTGCTGTATTGACCAGGTAAACGCCATCCTTCATCTTCTCCATTTCTTCTTTCCCGATGAGGTGTGGACGATCTTGTAGTTTTGGCATATGAAGGGAAATGAAATCTGCTTCTTTATAGAGCTCCTCCATGGTGACATGCTTGAAAGGCTCATTTTCTGGCTTATGACCACTTCTATTGGTATAGATGACATCCATGCCTAAAGCATGGGCTCTCTTGGCCACTTCCTTTGCAATTCTACCAAACCCAATAAGTCCCAAGGTCTTTCCAGAAAGTTCAATGCCATTGTACTTCTTCTTGTTCCAGGCACCTTGTCTCATGGTCACGTTGGCACTATGGATGTGTCTTGCAATGTTAAACATATGTCCAATGGCCAGCTCTGCCACGGAGGCACTGGAAGCATTGGGTGTATTTCTTACAGAAATCCCCTTCTCTTCTGCATACTTTACATCGATATTGTCCACGCCAACGCCACCACGGATGATGAGCTTGAGTCTTCCTGTCTTCAGCGCTTCATCGATGAGTGGCTCCCGTACTTTGGTCGCGGAGCGGACGATGATCACATCAAACTCTTTGATTTTTTCAGTAAGTTCTGGTAGTTCATAGTGTTCATTGACAACCTCAAAGCCCAATCCTTCTAACGTTTCAATGGCACTGGCTTCCATGCCGTCTGCTGCTAGTATTCTAATCATATGAATTCCCCCCTATTATTTATTAAGCGTTCTGTGCTTCAAATTCCTTCATGAAGGCCACCAAGGCTTCTACCCCTTCAATGGGCATGGCATTGTAGATGGATGCTCTCATACCACCCACAGAGCGGTGTCCCTTTAAGTTGGAGAACTTCTTTTCTACACTGGCTTTGATAAACTTTGCATCCATTTCTTCATCGCCCGTGGTAAAGGTCACATTCATTAAGGAACGGTTCTCTTTGACCACGTTGGTCTTGTAGAAACTGCTTTGATCTAAGTAGTCATAAAGGATGCCTGCTTTCTTTTCATTATGAGCTTCCATTCCCTTTAATCCACCCATGGATTCTACCCAGTCCAGCATAAGTCCTAACATATAGATGGCGTAAGTTGGTGGTGTATTGTACATGGAATCATTGTTCACCATTTCATCATAGCGAAGCATCACCGGTGTCATCTCTTGTGGTTCACCCACCAAATCTTCACGGACAATGACCACGGTCAACCCAGCAGGACCCATGTTCTTTTGTGCTCCTGCATAGATCATGCCATACTTGGCTACGTCCACTGGCTTGGATAAAATACAAGAGGACATGTCTGATACAATAGGTACGCCATTGGTTTCTGGTAGGTAATTGTAGGTGGTGCCAAAAATGGTGTTGTTTTCACAGATGTGTAGGTAATCTGCATCTTCTCGTAGGGTCAATTCTTCTTGTGTAGGGATGTGGCTAAAATTATCTTCTTTGCTGGTGCCAGCCAAGTGCACGTCCCCATATTTCTTTGCCTCTTTATAAGCCTTTCCTGAAAAGCTACCGGAAACGATATAGTCAGCCTTTTTATTCTTGGTCATAAGATTCAGTGGAATCATAGAGAACTGCATGGTGGCGCCCCCTTGAAGGAACAACACTTTGTAATTGTCTGGAATAGCCATAACCTCTCTTAGCTTCTTTTCTGCATCTTTGATGATTTTGTCATAGACCTTACTTCTGTGGCTCATTTCCATGACAGACATTCCAGAATCAGCATAGTTTAGCATTTCTTTGGCCGCTCTTTCTAATACACTTTCAGGCATCATGGATGGTCCAGCGGAAAAATTAAAAATTCTTGACAATGTGATCGCTCCTTTTGTTTTCATAATTTGTTCATGATATGCAACTACATTATGACACTTCAAAAAATATTGGTAAACCATATTTTACTGTTCAAAAATCATGCATTTTGAAATTGGCAGAAAAGTCTTTCCCATGAAAAAAATCTCGAAATATAACACTGTAATCATTTACAGTATCCTCAATTGATTGTTGTTTTTTTTCGACATTCACATTGGAAATTTCTTTCATACCTGAACTGTGCTACATGCACTTGTCTTTCTCTTGGGGAACCTCTTCGTCCATGTCCTCTTCCAGCTCTTCAATATATACTTTTTCCACGTATGGAGAGGTCATGGCATTGAGCATGCCCCCATACTTCACATAAAACTTCACCACATCTCCCACTTGATATCCTTGGGGGTCTTTGGAAAGGTCTAAAATCAGGTGGTCAGAACTGGCCCCTAAAATTCTGATCTTTTCATTCACAGGAAGGATGCCAGAAGGATCCACATCTTGTTTGCCCAAGGCTACTATGGCCCGCCGAATGATGCCACGATCTTCATGATGAGGCACATTGCCAAAGGCATCTCGACCAATCTTCCCCTTGGGCACAGAAGGCTTGTCTTTCAATTCAATGATTTGGGTTTTTAAGATAAAGGCATCTTCACAAAGACCATCAAAGCGCTTACCAAAGGCAGTTTCTTTACCAAGAAGCAGCACTTCACCCAACCTTAGATTGTTGATACCCTCTGGAAATCCATGCTCATTTAATAGGTAGACACTAGAAGAGCTCCCACCAGAGATGATCTGAACATCCAGCCCATACTTTTTCTCCATCTCCCTGGCAATGTCCACCAATCTTTGGAGCGTGGTTTTTTCTGGAATGACACCCCCAAAGCAGGTGAGGTTCACGCCAAATCCCTTGATGACCACGCCTTCAATCTCAACAGCTTGGCTTACAAAAGCTTCTACCTTTTGGGAACGAATCCCCTCTCGATAATCGCCCAAATCCACCATCACAATAACCTTGTGAATTTTCCCCTGCCTTATGGCTTCTTCCCCCAAGGCCCGAAGGGTTTCAAGCTCTGAGTTTAGACTATAGTCACTATACTGCACCACTTCTTTGGCTTCGCTGATCATGGGTAAACGAAGAAGCACCTTCTCATGGGGTAAGTCTTGGAGTTTTCGAAGATTCTTAATGCGGGCATCTGCAATGTAGGCCAACCCTCCCCGAAGTAATGCTTCAACAATTCTTTTTTCTGCCGTGAACCCTTTGGTCACCGCCATGATGCTGATGCCTTCTGGGGCGAAGAGTTCTTGGAGCTTACGGGCATTATATTCTAGCTTCTTTAAATTGATTTCCATACGGGGATACATCAAGCATCCCTCCTTTCTTCTAACCCAAGGCTTTGAAGCATCAGTTTTTTGGCACTTTCTTTATACGCTAAAGACAACACTCCTAAAGAAGCCAAGAGATAGGCCTCATCCAGGAGCACCCTGGCTTCCTTCTTTGGAAAGAGTTTTTGACCCCGTCCCGCCATATGAATGTCGGCCAAAATTTCCTTGGTATGGCTAAGCCTTGTGAGAGCTCCTCCGGTACCAATGATGTACTGGATCTCTGTCAAGTCCTTGCCTTCTGCCACGGTTTTTCTCCCCGAAGATTCCCCAAAAAGGTTTCTTACACTACCAGCATGGCGTTCCACCGATGCAAGGACCGCTTCTTTGGTCAGGCGATGGACGATGTCTTTTTCCGCAGCAGTCTTGGGGATGGGTCCAAGACCTGCCAAATCCTCTTTGGTCACGGAAAGCTCTTTCATGAGGGTTTCTTCTCCAATGCGGTCCATGAGGTTTTGTCGATTCACATAAACACCCAAGTCTCCCTCCACGGTGCGCTTGGCCTCTGGCTCTGGGGCCAGTAGAATTCTACTGATTTCCTCCGCACCTTTGGTCACAGAATGCACATCTGTGGTAGCTCCGCCCACATCAATGATCATCACATCGCCAAGAACTTCTTTCAGCACCTTGGCACTTTCCATCACTGCCCCGGGGGTTGGCAGAATACGCCCTTCTAGCAGATCATGGACTTTTTCCATACCTTTGGCATGGATGATGTGCTCTTCAAAGACTTCTTGAATGATTTTTCTAGCAGGCTCCACCTCCAGCACATCTACTTTGGGATAGACATTTTCCGTCACATAAACCTTTCCTGGATACTCCTTAAGAATGTCCAGAATATCCTCTTGGTTGTCCACATTCCCCGCATAGATGATGGGCGCTGAAAGACCCGACTTTAAGAGCATCTCTGCATTATAGAGCGCTGTATCTCGCTCTCCATGATCTAAGCCTCCTGCAATCATGATGATATTAGGTGCTAGCGCCACTACTTTTCTAAGATCTGAAGGCTTCATACGACCAGAAGTGACCATCTTGACAATGGCTCCTGCCCCCAGGGCCGCTTCTCTAGAGGCTTTCACCGTCATGTCATGAACCAAGCCATGGACACTCATCTTTAAGCCTCCAGCAGCACTGGAGGTGGCCAAAAAACGATCATAGGTCAAGGTCTCCACTTGAAGATTCATCCGTAGATCTTCCAGGGCCATGTGAAGGCCGAGGGTCACATCCCCTTCTTCCACGGTGGTGACCCCTTGCCCCTGACCTAAGAAGGAGGGGTTTTTTGTATGAATGCCTTGAAAAGCATTGACCACCGTGGTGGTGCTTCCTATTTCTGCAACCAGTACATCCACGTGCATTCTGACACACTCCTTCTCTTTTTTATGCTTCTTCTCTTCTTTCTCTTCTTTTCTTCACCAAGAAGGTGGCTACATGAGCACCCTTGGTGCCTCGTCCAAAGCCCATATCCAGTCCTTGGTCCACGGCAATTTCCGGAATGATCTGGGTACCGCCCCCTAAAATGATGAGCTTATCCCGAACCCCTTTTTCCACTGCCGTATCACAAAGCTTTTTCAAGTTCTTATAATGAATGCTGTCATGGCTGATGATGGTGCTGGCAAGAATGGCTTCTGCATTGGCTTCGATGGCTGCATCCACCAGTTTTTCCACGGGAACAGAGGTCCCAAGATAAATACAATCTATGCCATACTTCTCAATGCCCCCATGCTTGATGTCAATGATTTCTCGAAGGCCCACGGAGTGCTCATCATTGCCTAAGGTGCCCGCCACGATCTTTAAAGGATGGGCTTCCACGTCTTTTCTAATCTCCTCATCTGAATAAAGCTCTGGCTTCTTCGGAATGGTTAAATCCTTCGCATCTAAGGAGAAGGCCACACGGCCTTTGATTTCCACAAGGGTGCCTTCTGCTTCTTGAAGTACTTCTTTATGAACCACTTCCACATCCAACAGTCCCATGCGACGACCGATTTCCACCGCAGCAGCTTCTGCTGTCATCTCATCCACAGGTAGCATCATAGTCTGTAAGATGACCCCATCTCCAGCCCATTCTACCTCAGGCTTGATCTCTTCTCTGGTGAAGTACTTTCGGGTTTCTTCCAGTCGCTTTTCCACGTTGTCTTCTGGGTCTAGTTCATCGATATAGACAATCTTTTCGCGCACGGTCAAGGTATCCCCGTGGATGACCTCACTGGGGTCTTGCACTCCTTCAGGCACTTGATTATGCCCAAAGAATGCACTCACAGGGGCGAAGTAGTCTTCGTCCTTTTCATAGACCGTGTCCGCCGCAAGGCCACCATCGATTTTTCGTACAATGCCATCGCCATTTCTTTCAGGATAATAGCCAGAATCTACAAAGAATCCTTCTTCCACGGCTTTGAAATACCCTCCAGTTTCAAGGATTTCCTCCATGAAGAGCACAGCTCTTTCTTTGATTTCACGAACCTTCTCTCTTAAGAAACCCTCTTTTTTCAGCTCCACCATTTCTAATAAGCCATCCATACCTTGGAAAGCCTGCTTGGCTGTGGCAAGAGCTGCAATGTTGTTGTAGTTCCAGGGCACATTTCGACCTTCGTCGGGGGTGATGGTACTTTGGATGTCCGCGCCTGTCAATTCTGAAATCAGTAGATTCAGCACATGGGTTACCGTGGCTTCTCTGGTGTCAGACTCCATATATTTGGTGTTTTGCTGAGCCCGCATACGATACTCCGAGAAAATTTCTCTTAAGGCCACCGCATAGGGCAGGTCTAAGGTTAAGGATGGCGCCGGAGGCGCTGTGGGTGGCACGGTGCTCAGACAAATATTTTCCTTTTTCATCCCTGATTTTACTGAGAACACAGAGTTTAATCCGTGCTGCACGATGAGCTCAGGCAAAACTTTATAGGCTTCCCTCGCCGTGGCGTTGGCATTATGAGCCCCATCGATCTGTGCCATTTCAGCAAAAGCCATGACGGACTTGGCATACCCTGCATCTACAAAGGAACGCACCATGTTGATGTTTCTATAGAGCACATTATATTGAGGATCTTGATGGGCACCATTGACGCCTTCCTCAGCAAACATCACCGCAATTTCCGGTCCTGCTACCCCAGATACATAGGAGTGGTAGTTGATCTCACGACCCACTTCTTCTTCGATGAGATCCAATGCTTTTCTTTGGGCCCGCACCTGTTTTCTCGTGATGGGAATCCCCCCAATGCCTTGAGGCGTTCCTTCAATGAGCCCATCATAATGGCTTTGGCCAGCAGTACGAATGACCATGATATGGTCTGCTCCGTGCCATGCGGCCATTCTCATACGTCGAATGTCATCCTCAAAACGTCCAGAGGCAATTTCTGTGGTGATTACAGCTTTGGGTTGTGGATCAATGCCTCCGAAATACTTCGCGGAAGGAAGACTTTCACTTTGAGCCAAGGGTGTGCTCATCTCTTTATACGTGAACTCACCCATCTTTAGGTCTTTCACATGTTCTCTCCAATGCCAGCCCCGTCTTTTGGGCGCATAGTGTTCCAGATCCTTTAAAATCTCTTCTACATTAAGTTTTTCATTCTTCACAAGCTTCATCTTCTGCCCCCTTGAAACACGTCCTTGGCCATGTCTAGATGCTTTCCTTCGGTCATTTCTTTGCCCACAGATAAATAGTCTCTTTGTAGCTTTTCAGCCACCTTTAAGACCACTTGTCCTGCACCTTTGCCCATGAGCCCTAAATCTTCCACATGGTGCACAAGATCCTTGGCTTCAAGACTGGAGAACCCCATTCTCATGAGCACGGAACGCTCCACAGAGGGACTGGTACTTTTCTTAGACAATGTGATGAGTGGGTCTACTATTTCTTCCGCCAAGGAGAAAAACCTTGCCTTAAGTTCTTCATCGCTAAGCGCTGCCAAATGTTTCCGTCTGATTTCAAAGTCGTCTGCTCTTTTGTTCGCCATATTCTTTTACCCCTACCTTATTTCTTTATAGTACAAGTTCACAGCCTTCTAGCTGCAGTGCCAGCTTCACAAACTCATAGGACGAACGGGTCTCTTCCATAAGATAGAAGAGATCCAGTTCCGTTACGCGCTTGATGTCTTTCATGGTTACATAGTTTCTGATCAGTGATTTTTTGAGCTTTGAAAGATCCACAGATCTTAGCTTGATGTCTACTGGACCCCTAGGAAGCACGATGCTCTTGCCTGGTACTTCTTCTTCAGGGTCTCCCACATAAAGATCTATACCTCTTTCCCTGGCAAAGGACAGCTGGGATTGTGGATGCTTTCCAGCGCCCGTGTACTCTGTCTCTTGCACCACCAAAATATCTGTGTCCTTCATTTCCCTAGCCATGGCAAAGGCTGCCGTCAAGGATGTATTTCCCGCAGGTCCCCTTTCTAGCCCTTCTAGCTGAGCCAAAGCTTCTGTCATATAGAAGACTTCTCCTTGCTTCACCAAATAATACGCGTCCATGTAGCGAAGTGGTCTTGCGGCACTTCTTGGTACATCTGAACGATCTGGAAAAGTGGTGAAGGGAATGCCAAATCCTGTGTGTCCTGTGGTGAAAGATTTTTTGTTGAAATCTTTGTCCGAGGCCATATGAAGCCCTTTAAGATCCACACTTACCCCTACCACCTGGGTATCTTTCGCTCCTGCTGCCTTAAGGCCTCGAGCAGTACCTGTGAGGTTCCCCCCGCCAGCATGGGTGGCCAAGACCACCTCTGGATACTTGCCAAACCGTGCCATGACCTCTTCTGCAATTTCCACCCCTAGGGTTTCAATGCCTCGAATGCCAAAGGATGAATAGAGCGAGGCATTGAAGTAGCCCGTTTCCTCTAACACCGATAAGAACGTATAAAAGAGTTCTGGCCCAACGGTTAAAGAAAGGACCTCTGCCCCTAAGGCTTCACACTTTCTTCGCTTTTCAAGAATTTCAGGTTGACCAATGCCTTGACTGTCATAACACTCCTGGACCACGATGCACTTTAACCCAAGCTTCGCCGCTTGAGAGGCTACTGCCGCTCCATAATTGCCAGAGGTGGCAGTGACAACCCCTTTATAGCCTAGCTTTTTCGCCATATATACAGAAAGAGAGGCTCTTCGATCTTTGTAACTACCCGATGGATTGCAGGCTTCATCCTTAATGAGAATCTTTGCTCCTTTGCCCTCTTCAGAGAACTTCTTCACCAATGCATTGAGGTTCTTTAGCTCAATGAGCGGGGTACGTCCCACAGACACCTCCTCTTGGATGCACTGGACTTCCTTTATGGACACCTCCACATCTTCCATCATGGTGTCATAGTCAAAGGCCAACTGAGAAAGCTCATACTGGTCGTAGTCTACCCCCAGGGCTTTTTTCATAATTTCATTTTTACGCCCCATCACTGCTTCATAACTTAAATCTCTAGTCATGGTCCACCTCCAAGAGCGCTCTTAACTCTTTCCCAATTTTCATAAGCTCCGGTACAAAGGTATCCCCATAACTATAATCGTAGGTTGGATTCTCACAAAGAAGCGCTCCTGATAAAACCCGTCCTGTGATGGTTTCAATCTGCACTCGATCCCCCACCTTAGCCTCTTCCATCAAAAAGCCTTTGACACGCATGATCAGTGGTACTACCCTGGTTTCCTCTGGGATATTTCCTGTGCGCATCTCTGGCGTCAGGATGGTTTCTTCAATTTCTACCCAAGTCCCTTTCTTCATGTATACCTTCTCCTTCTATGTCAGATGATTTCTAAAGTCATCCATGATGGCATGGGTCACAGGAATGTCCTTCATGGTGATGAGTCCTGGTGCTGCATTAAGTACATGGGGAATCACATTCACCGCTGCTGCAATTGTGCCAATGCCTCCTGGCACTTCTGGCTTAATGACCATAGATACATCTGGGTCGCCATGAATTTCAATATAGTCCCCAGTGCCAATATTTTCTAGATCTGGCCTTACTTGCTGAGGATGCTCTAAGGTAATCACTGCTTTGCCATCTTTCATGGCCACTGCTGTATGGTTACACCCCGCCACCATGCCAGCTTTCACAAAAACATCCTTGGTTTGCCGATCCACCGTGGTCATGATGGGTTCTCTCTTTTGAACCACTTCATCGTAGGTCAGACCCAATGCATCTGCAATCATAGGAATGGACTGCATAAAGCCCACATGGCCATAAATGGTGCCTTCTTCCACGCCTTTTAGGAAGGCTTCTTTAGAAAGACCAACGCCTTGTTCTTCCATAACTGTATGCCCAAAGGGGGACAAATCGTTGACTCTTCTCGCATAGACATGGTCTACTCTTCGCACGCCTAAAGACAGCTGAAGAATGAGTGTATCCAAAACAAATCCAGGATTCACCCCTGTGCCAATAACAGTAATCCCATGTTCCTTGGCTAAGGCATCTATTTCTTTGGACAGCTCTGGTTCTGTGACATAGGGATAAGCCATCTCTTCTGCAATGGTAATGACATGTACTTTCTTTTTCGCCAGTAGGCGAATCTCTTCCATGACGCCCTTTACAAAAGAGTGGATGGCGAGAATACAAAGATCTGGCTTCACTTCATCAAGAAGCTTATCTGGATCATGAGACATGGGGACCCCCATAGTTTCTCTCCCTAAATAAATACCCAAATCTTCTTTTCCTTGGATTCTTTTTTCGATGGCACCGACCACTTCTACGCCTTGTTTTTCCAGAAGCATTTCCACCATGCCTCTACCCATATTGCCCATGCCCCATTGTACGATTTTGATCTTGTTCAAAATTATTCCTCCCTCATGCAAGTTTATCACTGCAAATCAACCAAGAATGTGGCGCTCAAAGGAACGCCACTATGCTCAAGATTTATATTTATGTATAACTATGAATGAATATCATTAGCTGTATTGTGATATACTGTTTATGCAATGTAAACCTTTTTATTCATCTGATTCTAGAATAACAAATTAATGGGGTTTTTGTAACCCCCCTGTGTACATATCTGGTCTATCTTCCACGAGACATAGAGTTTTTTTGAGATTTTTTCCAAATCGTCCCATGATGAAAACATTCACGGAAAGAACAGAATCTTTTAAAAAAATCGACATGTCTCTTCTGCATTTTTCCTATACAATAAAACCAAGAGACTGCGAAAGGAGACACCCATGGAAATTTCACAAGTCATCAACTTTTTCATGACCTTAGATTCGCACATCGTTGAGCTGATTGATACCGTAGGCATAGGTGCTTACCTGATCCTCTTTTTCATCATCTTTTTAGAAACCGGTGCAGTGGTTTTAGCCATTTTACCCGGAGACTCTTTGCTGGTAGGCGCAGGCGCCTTCGCCTCATCTGGAGAACTCAATGTGGTGGCGCTGCTCATTGGCTTTTATATGGCCACACTTCTTGGAGACATGCTCAACTTTAAAATAGGGAAGTACTTGGGGGCTAAGTATCATAAGAGTCGGTATGAAGACCGGTCCTTTTTAAAATTCATCAACAAAGAGAACTTTGAAAAAGTCCACAACTTTTTTACCCATAAAGGAAAACGAGCCTTTCTCGTGTCAAGATTTGTCCCCGTGGCCAGGACCCTCATGCCCTTTGTGGCAGGGTTTACCAACGTGAATTTCCTAGACATCTCCTTTTTCTTATTTGTCGGAAACGCCATTTGGACCAGCATTTATGTCATGATCGGCTATTTTGTCGGCAATATGGATTTTCTCCAAGGACAGTTTTTCTATCTGATGCTGATCATCTTTGTCATCTCCATGACGCCGGCTACTTTTTTCTTCTTAAAAAGTAAACTCACCAAGAAGAAGTCTTCTCTTTCTTAAGAAGTCCTTCCACCTTAGCCTATAGATTGAAATGAATAGAGAAATAGCGTAAGCCAAGAGAGATTTCTAAGAATTCTTCTTGGCTTACGCTATGTATTAGATCGGCAGTGCACCTTCGACACTAGTTCTCTATAGAGATCCAGTTTTTCATGTGCTCAATCAGCCCCTCCTTTTCGGTCTCCTCCAAAAAACACGTTTCATCCAAACTCATGGTTTGCCATGGATTCTTACAGATTCTTCGAAAAAAGCACCGGGAAGTATATCTCTCGGTGCTTTTTAGTCCTTGGATTCTATTATCTTAGAACCGTGTCTGCCAGTGTAGGCACATGATCAAATTGGATAGTTTCTCCGTCTAAGGTGATTTTCACCCCGTCAATCCATAGGCCGCCATATTCTCGTTGTAAAAAGGTCTCAAGGAGTGCTGTCTCTGTCATCTGACCTCCTGTGGAGCCTTGGAAATAATCGAAAATCCAGCTTTTTTCCCCCACAGCGCCAGATCCTTCTTTCAGATCTACATGTAGAATGTCTTTCCCATCCACTGCAGTAATATCTAGAATGTCCATGGAGAGCCCCTCAAAAACTTCTGCACTTAAAGCATCCCCAAGCATTTGCATCTTGTTTAGTAGTGGTTCGTCGGTTTTTACCACCACGCTAAAGACTTGGGTCATGGTGCCATCTTCTTCTGCACCAAATACAGGGAGTTCTTCTTCCTCTTCCACAATGATTTCATCATTGGGGCCAGCAGCTTTCAGCTCTGCAATTTCAATTTTTAAAGCTTCATTCTCTTCTTTTAAGGCTAAGTTGTCTGCTTCTAGCTCCTCCACCTTCTCTTCAAGAGTCGCGATGAGTTCATCTTTACTATCTGCATCCGCACCAGCTGTTCCATTTTTAGTATTGCCACAGGCCACAAATAGTGCCATGGACAGTAGGACTGCCGTTAGGGTGATCCATTTTATCTGTTTTTTCATTTCTCTGTTCCTCCTTCTCGTTGTCTAACTTGGTATGTCCATTATACCAAAAAGAAACCCTCATGGAGATGACAAAGTGTTTAATTCACAGAAGCTCCTCATTTTTTTAGCCTTCTTCCTTTGATGGATTTTGGATTCTTAAGCTTTTTGTAACATTTTGTGTGATATAATAGGGCAAAATGAATGAAAGAGGTACAGTTTATGGATCCAGTTGCATTTTACGTATTTGGCACCCCAGTAATGTGGTATGGTGTACTCATTACCTTGGGCGTATTAGCGGCCTTTGTCGCTACCTACATCAACACAAAAAGAAGTCAAGGAACCATCAGTTTTGATGACATCACCGACGCCTTTCTTTACGCCTTCCCTTTGGCCCTGGTTGGCGCGAGAGTCTATTATGTGGTTTTTGAGCTTGACCAGTATAACTCCTTTAGCGAAATGCTTGACTTTAGAAACGGTGGTCTTGCCATCCATGGTGGCCTCATCGGCGCAGCCATTGGGGTGCTCATCTATAAGTTCATCAAGAAAAAATCCACCACCACAATCCTTGATATGGCCGATGCCGCAGCACCCTCCATCATCCTTGCCCAAGCCATTGGTCGATGGGGAAACTTTATGAATCAAGAAGCCCATGGAGGACCTGTCACCGAAGCCTTCATCTCTCGATTCCCTGCTTTCATCCAAGAAGGCATGTACATCGGTGGCACCTATTATCATCCTACATTCTTATACGAATCCATTTGGAATGTACTCATGTTCATCGTCCTGATGATCTGGTTTGGCAAACGAAAAGAGCGGGAACATGGTGTCATCTTGTATGCCTACATGATCCTATACTCCATTGGTCGATTCTTCATTGAAGGTCTTCGAACCGATAGCCTCATGTTTCTTGGCATGAGACAAGCACAGCTCATCTCCGTGGCGGCCATTTTGTTTGGTATCGTGATGATCTATCTCACCAAGAAAAAGGCACAAACGAAGATATAAAAACATATGCAAGGGCTCAGTGTACTGGGTCCTTTTCCAATGCCCTAGCTTATTCAAAGATTATTACAAAAATGTCTATAAATTTTTCCTATGATAGACGTATAGAACTACCTAGGAAAAATAAAACCATCCAGATATCAACCATCCCTACGCAGCCCATAGATGCATTGTATCGTTATCAACAGAATTTTTCTTTCAACCTCATTAAATCACAAACCTATACCTTACTTAAAACACACCCATTCAATCCCACGGGAGTAGATCGATGAGCACATGGAAAACCCAACCAAGTACACCTCTCCAACAAAAAAAGATTATGAAGCTCATGAAAACCTATGAGCGCTATACCTTGACTTTCTCCTTGGAGAAGCTCACCAAGGGACAGGCCCATTATCTCATTGAGTCTCTTCAAGGACACAACCTAGAAAAACTCCTTGAGAAAAACGTTCTTCGCCTCCTTGAAGAAGAGCCATACACAGTGGCCATGCCCCAAGAAACTTCCTCTCCTGTGATCTTTAGAATTTCTGGGGGTGAGGATCTTTATGCCTATTCCCGTTTTAGAACGGAGGTGAAAGGACATCTGTTAGATTATAAAACCGAAGGGTTTCATATCCTCTATCAGATCATTCAAGTAGAGCACGCCCTCAGTCAAGAAACTATGGACAAGTATCCTCTTCTCATCGAAAACTCCAAAAGGGCCCTTGAGATTCCAAGGCTTTGAATGCCATGACCCATGTTCTCTCTCCTAGGTATCCTTTTCCATGTGCTTCCTTCGCTGTTTCCAGGTCTTTGCCCTCATTGACTTGACCTTTGTATTATATTACAATAACCTTTGTACAAGCCTTCATAGTTAAATGGATATAACAAGCCCCTCCTAAGGGCTAGTTGTGGGTTCGATTCCCGCTGAGGGTACCATTAATATTTCCATAACTATTGGTGCTCAAAGGAATGCAGGATTTAATACTCTGAAACTGAACAGAAAACCGAACAAATAGTTTTCAGAATTGTTTCAAGTGAATATGACATCCATATCTATAATCTGGTAGAAATATCAGATTATTTTTTTATTTATAACCATACACTTACAAAGCTCTATTTCACTCTGCAATATCTTTAATCTTATTAACTATATTTTTACATGCAAGATATATAAATCCGTACATGCTTACAGATTAAAGCAGAAACCACATGATGATTGAACACATTCTATCTATCAGACATTAAAATCACTGTACCAGGTGAAAATCACTGTCCGTATTTATGTACTTAATCTGTGGTATATCCCGAGTTTCGAGAAAAATTAATATATAAATCTTCCGAAAGTCCCTAATTTCAGCTGTTAGGGGCTTTTCGAAACCCTCTTTTTGTGATATAATATTTATGTACTTAAGCACTAAATACATGGAGGGATTTTCATGCATATAGAAAAATTCAAGTTGAATGGAATAGTTTATCTTCGACTTGCAGAGAGTTACTCTACCATGGTAAATGGTGTGTCAAAGCAGAAGAAGAGAT
>Ga0194138_10000268_pt1 | contig 25015 bp, 21 predicted proteins | sample TARM_MetaG_T2_14_FD_134022 | JGI IMG/M metagenome (GOLD analysis project Ga0194138, IMG submission 134022) | Freshwater microbial communities from Pennsylvania, USA, analyzing microbe dynamics in response to fracking - TARM_MetaG_T2_14 (version 2) | ecosystem: Environmental > Aquatic >...
CCGTTAAAGTTTGCTTCGCCGGAGGAGAAAGTTACAGATAGCCGTATTTGATAGACGACCAGCTGTTGAGAGGGCTTCAAAAACAAACAAAAGAGGCCGGCTCATTGGATGATGAGCCGGCCTTGCATTTCTTAGCTGTTTTTCGGGCCGGGCGTTGAAGCGATCAGTTCCATACTGCCCGACAAAGTCCAGGCCGGAACGGTCGCAGGCAGGATGAAGTGGTCGCCTTTATGCAACGGATAAGCTTTGCCGTCGACAGTCAGGCTGCCGTTGCCTTCGATGACGCTCACCAAAGTGTATGGAGCCGTCTTGCTGAAGGCCATTTCGGAAAGGATATCCCATTTGTAGACAGTGAAATAGTCGCTTTCGATGAAAGTCGTCACGGTATTGTCGTCCGTCGTAGTTGTTTCGAAATGGTTCGCCGGATCAATGTGCGGGATCAACGACACGTCGATCGATTGCTGGATGTGCAGGTCGCGGGTGTTGCCTTGATCATCTTTGCGGTCGAAATCGTAGACGCGGTAAGTTGTGTTGCTGCTCTGCTGCGTTTCCAGGATCGTGATGCCGCCGCCGATCGCATGGATGGTGCCGCTCGGAACGAAGAAGAAGTCGCCTTTTTTGACTTTGACGTGGCGCAGCAGGCCCTCCCAGTTTCCTTCGGCGATCATTCCGGAAAACTGTTCTTTCGATTGGGCATTGTGCCCGTAGATGATTTCGGCATCCTCATCGGCATCGATAATGTACCAGCATTCGGTTTTTCCGAGTTCGCCTTCATGCTCGAGTCCATAGGCATCATCGGGATGCACTTGGACGGACAGGGCTTCGGCGGCATCGATGATTTTGGTCAGCAACGGAAAGACGGGCGAAGCTGGATTTTCGAACAGTTCCGGATGTTCCGCATAGAGGACATCCAGTTTGGTGCCGGCGTATTGGCCGTTCTCCACGGCTCCAGTGCCGTCGGGGTGGGCGCTGATGGCCCAGCATTCGCCGGTGTGGTCGCTGGGGATGTCGTAACCGTAGATGTCGCGCAGCTTCGTGCCGCCCCAGATTTTTTCTTGCAGGACAGGTTGGATGAACAATGGCTCTTGCATATTTTTCCTCCTAATTTTTTGTTATTGTTTGATGATGTCGGTGATGGTGTAGGAACGTGTATCGAAGCGGCTACGGGATGTCGAGTATTCGAACGGCGTCCCGTTGGTAAGGTAAACGACCTGCTCCACTTCGAGGATCGGGGTATGCTCATCACAAATCAATTCCTGACAATCCAGTTCATTGGAACGGTCAGCATGGATTTTCCGGTAGGCTCCACCGATTTTCAGTTTTAAGGTATCGCGGATGTGATCATAGATGGAACGGTGGATGATGTCCTCCGTCAGGTCCTTCACCAAACCGGCCACAAAATAAGTATTTTCCAGTATGTAGGGTTTGTCGTCGATGATTCGCAGACGCTGCAGGTGATAGACGGGTTGGTTGTCCTCCAGCATCAGCAAAGATTGGATATTTTTGGGAGGGAACAGGATCGCAAAATGGATGATTTTGCTCTTTACAGTTTTGTTCGGGAACTGTTTGGACAAACCGGCGTATTCATCCGCTTTCGAGTCGCCGCTGTTCCAGAGGGCGCTCTTGATGACGAAAGTGCCGACACCCCGTTTGCGGAAGATCAGTCCCTCCATCGCAATCATGTCGATGGCTTTCTTTAAGGTCATGCGGCTGACGCCGAACTCTTCTGCCAGAGCGATCTGGTCCGGGAGCATTTCATCTTCCGCATACTCGCCTTCAGCGATACGGCGGCGCAGTTCGTCCGCGATTTCTTCATATTTTTTCATTGCGATTTGTCCTCCCGGAAATTTAAACGATGTGAACTCCATTATACCTTATCGGTTGCGTCCGAAACAAGGCGGCCTTGGCATGGGGAAAGCAGACTTGGAACTATGGTTGTCAAAAAAGGACCCGAAGCGCTGCTTCGGGCCTTAATTTCAGGAAAACCAATTATGCAGCGGCTTCCTCTACCGTAATAGCCAAATTCGCTTTATCGACAACCATCAGGAATGGATACCACATCAGGCCGACGATCGCGAAATCGATCAGCTGCAGCACGCCGCCCATGACGGAGTTAGTGGCCATCATACCGCTGAAGAACAACGGAACAGTCCAAGGAACCGTTACGCCGGTTGGAGTAGGGAACAAACCGGATGCCATCGACAAGTAATTTACGGTCGTTACGACGAGCGGCGTCAATACCCAAGGGATCAGGATCGAGGCATTCAATACGATCGGCAAGCCGAAGATGACGGGTTCGTTTACGTTGAACAAGCCAGGTCCGATCGCCAGACGGCCGATGTCCTTCATTTGTCTGCTCTTCATGACGAAAGCCATCAGGATGACGACCATCAAAGTCATCCCGGAACCGCCCAAGCCGACCGTGAATGTCTCCATGAACGGTTTTGTGATGATGTGCGGCAAGGCCTCGCCGGCTTTAAATGCTTCCAGATTTTCCAGCGCCAAGGTGTTCCAGATCGGATCCATCACGGAGTTGACGATGATTTGACCGTGCAGACCGAAGAACCAGAGGATTTGGACAAAGAATAAGGAAAGCAGGGTTGCAGGCAAGCCGCTGCCCAAACCTACCAGTGGTTTTTGGATGACGGTGTAGACAACGTCATGCAGGTTGGTCGTGAACACGCCGGAAACCAAAGCGTTCACCAACAAGAAGATCGTCAATGTCGAAATGGCCGGAATCAGGGAAGCGAACGAACGGGCGACGGCGTCAGGAACACCTTCAGGCATTTTGATGACGATGCCTTTTTTCGTGATGCGGACATAGATTTCGGCCGCAAGGAACGCAGCCAGCATCCCGATGAACATCCCTTTTGCGCCCAAGCGATCCAAGGACAGGGCGCCGCTCACTTCAGCGCCGTCTGCAGTCGTGAAGCTGAAAGGCGTCAGAATCAGGTAGGGAGCCAGCGAAACAGCACCGCCGAAGATGCCGTCCTCATCATAGGAACGGGTCAGGTAATACCCGATGCCGAATGTGATGAAGATCGTCATGATCGACATGGTCGCGTTTTGGCCGTTTCCGAACAAACCGCCCAATGTCCCTTTCAGGTCATCGCTCCAGAAGGGCAAGTTGTTCAGCACCACGACGATGGAACCGAACATCGTCAGCGGGAAAGAGAGCATAAAAGCGTCGCGCAATACTGCCAAATATCTGTTTGAGCCGAGTTTGCCGGCAAGCGGAGTCAATTTTTCGGCTAAATTATCAATAAAATTATTCATTCATCATTTTCCTTTCCTGGAAACCTTATGCGTCAAAACCATTATTGTCAGAAACTTGTTTGAACCAGTAGCCACTTTTCTTGATTGTGCGTTTGCCCTTTTGATCCAGATCGACAGCAATAAAGCCGTAGCGGTTTTTGTAGGCGTTCGTCCAGGACCAGTTATCCATGCACGTCCACATGTGGTAGCCTTTCACATCGCAGCCTTCCTGCAACGCTTGATGGACATATTTCAGATGATCTTGGACAAATTCGATACGGTAATCATCGTCGATCCTGCCATCCGCGTTGATGTAGCGCTCTTCGCCTTCCACACCCATCCCGTTTTCGGAAATGAAGCAAGGCAGGTTGCCGTAGTTGTCACGGACATTGATCAGGCAATCGTAGATGCCTTTTTCGTAGATTTCCCAGCCGCGGTACGGATTCATTTTGCGTTCCGGCCAGATGTAATTGTCGAAGTAGTCATCCGGCATCGGCTTGTCCGACAGGCGCGTGGTGCTTTCTTTTTTCATGATGCGTCTCGGCTGATAGTAATTGATCCCCAGAATGTCGATGGTATTATGTTTGATGAGTTCCAATTCTTCTTGGGTATATTCCGGAAGGTAATCCAATTCCTTCAGCAATTCGACCAAATCCTCAGGGAAGGTGCCTTTGATGGCGGGATCCAAGAAGGAACGGTTGAAGAAGGCATCAGCGAGACGGGCTGCCTTGACGTCTTCAGGATCGTTCCCGTTGCGCGGGTAGCTGGGCGTCAGATTGAGGACGATGCCGATTTGTCCGCCAAGCTTCATTTCATGGTAAATCTGGATGGCTTTCGCGCTTGCCAGCGTTTCATGGTAAGCGACTTGAACGGCTTTTTTCATATCCACGACACTAGGGTAGTGGAATTGGTAGAGATAGCCGCCTTCGACCGGAACGATCGGTTCGTTGTGGGTGAACCATTTTTTCACGCGGTCGCCGAACAGCTCGAAGCAGATGCGTGCGTAATCCGCATAAGCATCCACGACTTCTTTACTTTCCCAGCCTCCTTTCTGTTGTAATGACAACGGCATATCAAAGTGATAAAGATTCATGAAAGGTTCGATGCCGTTGGCCAACAGCTCGTCGATGTAGCTGTTGTAGAACGCCACCGCTTCCGGGTTCACCGCGCCGACCCCTTCCGGAATCAGACGGCTCCATTGGATGGAAGTCCGGAAGCTGGTGTGCCCCGTTTTTTTCATGAGCGCTATATCTTCTTTGTAGCGATTGTATACGTAGGATGTGTTTTCAGGGCCGACTTGATTGAAGAACAGTTCCGGGTTCTGCTTGTACCAATGATCCCAGATATTGTCCCCTTTGCCGTCTCCAGCCATCGTGCCCTCTGTCTGCGGTCCGCTTGCTGCCGATCCCCACCAAAAACCTGCAGGAAATTCGTATTTCATCTAAACAACTCCTTTTTCATGTCTATACATAACTTCAAAAAGAATTATACAAAATAAATTCCAGGAATGCAATCGATTTCAATTAAAAATATATATTTTTTTATTTTCGGGATATTTTCGCCTTATAACGAGAATTCACCGCAAGATTATGGTATAAAAGGAACAAACAGATTTGGAGGCGATTATTGATGAAGATTGGAGTCATCGGGTTAGGGAACATTGCGCAAAAAGCGTATCTGCCGGTCATGGTCGAGATGCAGGATGAGGTGGAGTGGCATCTGTGCTCGCGGAACAAGGAGACACTGGAAGCTGTCGGGAAAAAATTCGGCTTCCAGCATTTGTACACTTCATTGGAGGAGTGGTTGGACAGCGGCATCGAAGCTGCTTTCGTGCACGCGGCTACCGTTGCCCATGCGGAAATCATCCGCAAGTTGCTGGAGCGCGGCATTTCGGTCTACGTGGACAAGCCGATCAGTGACGATCCGGAAGAGACAAAGGAACTGATCGAGTTGGCGGACGCCAAGGGTTTGCTCCTGACGGTGGGCTTCAATCGCCGCTTTGCCACGATGATCCAGCGTCTGAAGGAAATCCCTGACAAAAAGATGATCCTGATTCAGAAGGATCGTGTCAAAAACGTGGAACCGGTCCGCTTCGCCCTTTATGATCTGTTCATCCATATCGCGGATACCGCTTTGTATTTATTGGATGATGAGGTAGTTTCGGTGCAGTCGCATCTGGTCGAAAACGAAGGGGAACTGAAACGGCTCTGGCTGATGCTGGAGACGAAAAGCACCACTTGTTTCGTTTCGATGAACTATGAAGCAGGGGCCAACCGCGAAATCATGGAAGTCCAAAGCCCGGATGGGATTGCGCGCGTAGTCAATTTGACCGATATGACCATCGAATACAAAAACGGCAAGCAACAAGTCGCTTTCGGCGATTGGGAAGGGACGCTCCACAAGAGGGGCTTCGCGCCGTTGATCCGTTCGTTTGTCGCGGGGGTTAAGGAACAGGCAAACCCCGTCTCCACAGAATCGAGCTACCTGAGCCATTCGTTGTGCGAGAAGATACTCGCCGACAACGGGTTCGGAAACAAGCCGAATAAGTAGAAAACAATTTTTGTAGGTACAATTTATATATTTTTGTTAATTTGTTCGTACATCTCTGGTATACTATAAACCAGTAAGGCATGCAAGCGACAGAGGGAGGTGAAGGATGACAAAAGATATGACTGCCGGCAGCCCTGCGAAGCTGCTCGTGCTGTTCTCGATTCCGATGCTGATAGGGAACATTTTCCAACAACTCTACAGCTTGGCCGACACGATCATCATCGGCAGGACATTGGGAGTGGAAGGACTGGCGGCCATCGGATCGGTCGGCGGGGTGCTCTTTTTTATCCATGGATTCGGGATCGGCGTCACTTCCGGTCTGGGGATTGTCATCGCGCAGCGTTTCGGCACGAAAAACAAAGAGCGGATCCGCAAAAGTATCACGATAAGCGTCTGGATCACGCTTGCCATGACAATACTCATCACCCTTATCAGTGTCGGGTTCGCTGAAGAGATCCTTTTGTTCATGGATACCCCTGCAGAAATAAGCAAAGAGGCTGAAGCCTATTTTTTGGCTATGATGTGGGGCTCGGTGGCGATCATGGCATTCAATTTATTGAGCAACATTCTGCGTTCGCTGGGTGACAGCAAGCTGCCGTTGGTTATCCTGGTGATTTCTTCGATAATGAACGTGGCATTGGATTATGTGTTCATTGTCTGGTTTTCGATGGGCGTCGCCGGTGCAGGGCTTGCAACGGTTGCATCGCAGTTGTTCGCCAGTTTTCTCTGCTTCGTTTACATCCGCAAGAAAATGACGATTCTGCACTTTTCCAGTGAAGATTGGCGCATGGAACCTACGGACTTCTCGTTGCCGTTGAAAATTTCGCTCCCGATCGGTCTGCAGGCATCCATCATTGCGATCGGTTCGATCGTGTTGCAGAAGAGTCTGAACGGCTTCGGTCCGGAAGCGGTCGGCGGATATGCCATCGCGCAAAAATTGGACATCATGGCGACGTTGCCGATAGCCTCCATCGGTATCGCGATGGCGACTTTCGCAGCCCAAAATTATGGCGCCGGGTTGTACGCGCGGATTTGGGCAGGCGCCCGCATCAGTTTGCTGCTGTCATGTGCCTACAGCATTCTGGTTGGAGCAGTGTTGCTGTTGTTCGGTACGGATCTGATCCGGCTGTTGTTCGACCAGAATGATCCAGCCGTATTGGGATTTGCGCGTACCTATTTTATCGCCACGGCCAGCTTCTATCTGGTATTGACGACGCTGATCATTTTGCGCTACACGCTGCAAGGGGTGGGGGACAATACTGCGCCTACCTTTGGGGGTATCATGGAGATGGTCGCGCGTGTACTTGTTCCCTTAGCATTCGCCGGTCTGGTGGGTTACCAGGCAGTCGCCTTTGCCAATCCTGTAGCTTGGGTCGGGGCTGCCGTTCCGATGGTTTATGCTTACCGTCAATTGAAACGGAAATTGACCTTATTGGAAGCGAAAAGCTGCAAGGAAGCCGAACGGGAGCGACGGGTGGAAGTGTCGGATTGATAACCCATTATTGATGCATAGCTAAGTTAATAAACTGATATAAAGCGGTTCGGAATATGTTATAATGAGATTAAATCATGATTAAAAAAGTTTGTTCAGGAGTTCAATACTAGATTCACTATCTTGAGGAGGAAAAAAATGTTTGATCAAATTGATGAGTTAGCAGTTAATGCAGTACGTACACTTAGCATAGACGCCGTACAGAAGGCCAATTCAGGGCATCCTGGTTTGCCGATGGGAGCCGCTCCGATGGCCTACGCGCTTTGGACAAAACATTTGAAAGTCAACCCTAAGAACAGTTTGTGGGCAGACCGTGACCGTTTCGTATTATCGGCTGGACATGGATCATCCATGTTGTACAGCTTATTGCATCTGTCCGGCTTCGCTGTAAGCTTGGACGATGTGAAAAACTTCCGTCAATTCGGCAGCAAAACACCGGGACATCCGGAAGTGCACCACACGGACGGCGTGGAAGCGACGACTGGTCCTTTGGGACAAGGGATCGCGAACGCGGTCGGTTTCGCAATGGCGGAAGCGCACTTGGCGGCTACCTACAACAAAGAAAATTTCCCGGTTGTGGATCACTATACTTACTTCCTGAACGGCGACGGCGATTTGATGGAAGGGATCTCCCATGAAGCAGCCAGCTTGGCCGGCCACCTGAAATTGGGCAAACTGATCGGTTTGTATGACTCCAACGACATTTCCCTTGACGGACCGACATCCAAATCCTTCACGGAAGATGTGGCTGCCCGTTTCGAAGCGTATGGCTGGCAACATATTTTGGTGAAGGACGGCAACGATCTGGAAGCCATCTCCAAAGCCATCGAGGAAGCGAAAGCGGAAACCGAAAAACCGACATTGATCGAAATCAAAACCATCATCGGCTTTGGCGCAAAGGACGCAGGAACGCACAAAGTGCATGGCGCTCCACTTGGTCCAGAAGGCGTTGCCTTCGCAAAAGCTTCTTACGGCTGTGCCGACGAAGCTTTCTGTGTGCCTGGCGAAGTGACGACCCGCTTCAACGAAACAATGGTCGAAGAAGGCCAAAAAGCCGAAGCGGCCTGGACAGCCATGTTCAGCGACTACAAAGCGGCTTATCCGGAATTGGCGCAACAATTCGAAGACGCGATGGCAGGCAAATTGCCTGAAGGCTGGCAAGACAAACTGCCGACTTATGAAGTGGGCAGCGCAGCCAAAGCCAGCCGTGTGACGAGTGCGGAAGCGATCCAAGCCTTGGGCGAAACGGTGCCTTATTTCTGGGGCGGTTCGGCTGACTTGTCTTCTTCAAACAACACGATGATCAAGTCCGCAACGGATTTTGAGCCGGGCAACTATGCCGGCCGCAATATCTGGTACGGCGTGCGCGAATTCGCGATGGCAGCGATCATGAACGGGATCGTATTGCACGGCGGCACAAGAACATATGTGGGAACGTTCTTCGTCTTCACGGATTACCTGCGCCCAGCAATGCGTTTATCAGCGATTTCGAATCTGCCAGGCACTTACGTGATGACGCACGATTCGATCGCGGTCGGCGAAGACGGCCCGACGCATGAACCAGTGGAACACTTGTCCAGCTACCGCGGCATGCCGAACTTGACGGTTCTGCGCCCGGCCGACGGCAACGAAGTCAGCGCGGCTTGGGAAATCGCGGTCTCTTCAATGGACAAACCGACATTGTTGGTGCTGACGCGCCAAAACTTGCCTGTGCTTGAAGGCACGCCAACCTTGGCCCGCGAAGGCGTGAAAAAAGGCGCGTATGTGCTTTCGCCGCAACAAGGCGAAACGCCTGAAGGCATCCTGATCGCGACCGGTTCGGAAGTGAACTTGGCTATGGAAGCGCAGAAACAACTGCGTGAAGCAGGCGTGGACGTGTCCGTCGTTTCGATGCCGAGCTTCGATCTGTTCGAAGCGCAGGACGCTGCCTACAAAGAAACCGTCTTGCCTGGTGCAGTCCGCAACCGCATGTCCATCGAGATGGGCGCGACTTTCGGCTGGGAACGCTATGTCGGCCTTGACGGACTGGCTTACGGCATCGACACTTACGGCGCAAGCGGCAACGGCAACGTTGTGATGGCCGAATATGGCTTCACTACCGAAAAAGTGGTTGCAGCTTATCAAGCTAAATTCGCAAAATAGACTTCTTATTGGATGAACAAAACAGCGGGGGCTGTCTCAATTCGAGACGGCCCCCGTTTTTTGTCCCTGGAAAAGGTTTCTGTAGCGGGATTGCTTGTAGAGCCGGTCAAATGGATCAGGCGGATGATTCCCGAACTCCGGTGAACGCAGGCTTCGCCGGAGTTCGGCCAACATTCCGGGGTGCGTCCTCCGATGAGCGGGAGCTCGCCGGAGTTGCGGCCGGCAGTTACCGCTGTCCTCCGGTTAGCGCGGCTTCGCCGGAGCAGCGGCTTTCCTCCGCTCGCCGCTGCCTTCCTCCGTCAAACGGAGGAAATCAAAAAAGCTGCGATCCGCTCTGTTTGGAGCGGGCCGCAGCTTTTGGCATACATGTTCAGCTTTTCCTATTACGAATAGTAGGCTTTGAAGTTGATGTCTTGGTCATGATTCCCGAATTTCTTGCCGAACAAGGTCACGCCTCCGACATTTTCGGCATCCGGTTTCACTTCGATGCGGATCTCCCATGTTTCGGCTGTCTTGTTCAGGTCAGCGATGCTGACTTGGGAAAGGGGATCTCCATCCATGTAGGTACCGTGATGGGTAACCCGCAATGTTTTCAACAGACCGTATTGGTTCAGGTTCGAAGGCCACCAGGATGGATTCAGCTTCCCGCGTGTGTCAGCGAAGTCGCCAGGGCTTGTCCAAGTGCCCAATTCAGTACCGTTCAGGGTGAACGTGATGTCGGATGGCCAAACATCGTTCGAGAACGGGAATTCCGAACTGATTTCCATGCTGATGTCGATCTGCTCCAACGTATCATCCGGTGTCAGGAAATTCGGCGTTTTGTATTCCACATAGCCCGCTGTGAACCAAAGGATACTGGCGTCCATCCTTCCGGAGTCCATGAAGTATTTTGGTTCATCGACCTGTCCGATGAAGTCTTTGGAGTTGGCCAAGCCGCACGTCGGCGTGACATGGTAATCTGTGTAGTGACCGATCGGAATGGCTGTGTCGAAGGTTTCGAAGGAGTGGTAAATTTTCTTCGGAAAATTGATGTCGATATGATCGACTTTCAGGATGGACACTTTTTGCATGCCGGATATTCCGGGGATCCTTTCCGTTTTGATGATGCCTACAGTTTCGAGTTTTTTGATGTGTTTTGAAATGATGGCACTGCTGAGCTTCAATTCAAGCGCCAAATCTTTCACGTTCATTTTTTGTCTGGATAATAATTGGATGATCTTCAGGCGTACATCGCTGGCCAATGCCTCATATACTGCCAAAGATGATTCGGATATGTCCAATTGCATAAGCTCACCTCATTTTTCATTTAAGTTAACGATATTGTCTATCACTCTATGTGATTAATATAAAAGTTTATCACCGTTCTGTCAATAGGTGGTGTTACATTACTCTGCAAGTTAACCAAAAAGATTAATTTTCAGTTGATAATACACGCGGGTAAGGCGAAAATATTGTCACAGCAGTGATTTCGATTATGATTAACTATTCAGTTAAGCAAATAATGAATAAATTTAAGAAAGTAACATAAATAATGTTGACAACGTCTGCATGGTTAGTTATTGTTATCTCATAAGTTAATATTATTAATTTTGATTAACTTTGAAGTTAATGAAGTTAGTGAGGAGGACAAATGGAAGCGAAGCTGACGATTGATAGGCAGAATACCATCAGCAGGGTAGACAAGCGTTTGTATGGTTCGTTCATAGAACATTTGGGAAGGGCCGTCTACGACGGCATCTATGAGCCGGAGCATGACAGTGCGGATGCAGACGGGTTCCGGAAAGATGTCAAAGAGGTGGTGGCGGAACTGAACGTGCCGCTGATCCGTTACCCTGGTGGGAATTTTGTTTCGGGATACAAGTGGGAAGACGGCATCGGACCGAAAGAAAAGCGTCCGAAAAAACTGGATTTGGCGTGGCGTTCGCTGGAGACGAACCAGGTGGGCATCCACGAATTCGCCAAATGGGCAAAAGAAGTCAATGCCGAAGTGAACATGGCAGTCAATCTGGGCACGCGCGGCATCCAGGAAGCCGTGGAATGTTTGGAGTACTGCAACTTTGAAGGCGGGACCCACTGGAGCGAACTGCGCAAGCAGAACGGATCAGCGGAACCTTTTGGCATCAAAACATGGTCGCTCGGGAATGAAATGGATGGGCCATGGCAGATAGGACATAAGACCGCGGAGGAATACGGGCGCTTGGCAGCGGAGACCGCGAAGGCGATGAAGCTGGTAGACAACAACATCGAATTGGTCGTTTGCGGCAGTTCGACAAGCAAAATGCCTACTTTCGGTGACTGGGAACGGATCGTTTTGGAACACACCTATGATTATGTCGACTATCTTTCTTTACATTGTTATTATGGGAATAAGGATAATGATATAGGCAATTATCTGGCACAATCTTTGGATATGAACCGCTTCATCAAGACAGTCGTTTCCATCTGCGATTTCGTGAAAGTCAAAAAGGGCAGCGACAAGCAGATCAATCTCTCGTTTGATGAGTGGAACGTATGGTATCACTCAAACGATCAGGACAAGGAATTGGAACCTTGGCAAATCGCTCCGCCGTTATTGGAGGACATCTACAATTTCGAAGACGCCCTGATGGTAGGCTGCTTGCTGATCACGCTGCTGAAAAATGCCGATCGCGTCAAAATCGCGTGCTTGGCCCAATTGGTGAATGTGATCGCTCCGATCATGACGGAAAAAAATGGAGACACTTGGAAACAAACAATCTTCTATCCGTTTATGCAAGTATCCAACTACGGAAGAGGTGTGGTGCTGACGCCGCGTGTTGAATCGGAAACGTACCGATCGAAGGACTTTGCCGAAGTGCCGTACATCGAAACGATTGCGGTGCACAATGATGAAACAGATGAATTGGTTATTTTTGCGGTAAACCGTTCCGAAGACAGGGATATCGCCTTTACGTTTGAAGAAGAGGGATTCGGATTGGAAAGCATCATCGAAGCAACAGAGTTGGCCGGATATGATAAAAAAGATACGAATGCTACGGATCATGATTTGGTCAAATCAAAAGAAAAGTCGGATGTGCAACTGAGAGATGGTAAACTGTCCGCTGTTTTGAAACCGTTATCCTGGAATGTCGTCAGATTGAAAACCAAATAAAATGGAGTCAAAAAAAATGAAAAACGCACACAGAAAGTTTTTATCAGCAGCGACTTTGGCCGGCATCACCTTATTGGCAGGTTGCGGGAACGCCAACACAATCACCTTCTGGAACCCGTTGACCGGTGATGATGGCGCCTATATGGATGCTTTGGTGGCCGAATACAACGAGACGGACCCTGAGTTCCCTGTCGAGAGCGTCATCACGGCGGATATGTACACCAAAATCTACACAGTCATGAACTCCGGCAAAGACATTCCGGTTTTACCTTGATCCACGCTGACCGGGTTCCCCAATTCGCAGACCTGGATATGCTGGAGCCGGTTGAAGGGCTGATGGCGACGAACACAGATCTGACTGCGGACAATTATCTTGAAGTAGCTTGGAACGCCGGGAATTACGAAGACACGCAATACACGGTTCCGCTGGATATCCACGGGAATGCGATGTACTACAATACGGATCTATTGGACAAATATGATGTAAACACTTTCCTGGATGACGATGTGGTCACGATCGAAGAAATCCTGTCGTTGGACGGTAAATTGGATGAAGGCCAGTATGCCATCAATAATGCTTTGATCGAATGGGTGGCTTTGGCTAATGTTGTCAATGCAGGCGGGGACATTTCCGACGAAGCCGGCAATCCTACCATCAATACGGATGCGATGCGCACGGTGGTCGAACAGTTGAAGTCGGTTGCGGATGCAGGCTTGATGTCGCCTTACGGTGAGGACGGCTACGCGATGTTCCAAGCAGGCGATGTACTGTTCTCTACTGATGGAACCTGGACATCAACAGCGCACGGGGCTGTCGAAGGCTTGAACTTCGGCGTGACCAATATCTATTCCGTGACGCCTGACAAATTCACGAACCGCTCTTCCGCCCACTTGTTCTCGTTGTTGAACAATGAAGACAGAACGGATGAAAAAGAGCAGGGAATCGCCGATTTCTTGAGTTGGATGCGTGAAAATTCGATCGACTGGGCAGGCGCCGGCCAAATCGTAGCAAGTAAAGAAGTATTCGAGAGCGAAGAGTACCAAAAGTATCCGCAATCCTTCTTCACAAGCTCTGATGTCGAAAAAGAAGCTTCCTACATTTTTGACTACAAATATTACAGCTATGTCGAATCGGCTTTAGCTACAGTGTTGTCGGACATGATCTACGGCAACATCACAATCGATGAAGGCCTGGAACAAGCTCAAAAAACTGTCGAAGACTTGATTGCCGAAAATGCCAGCTGATCAGCCAACCGCAAAGGCATGATAAGCAAGTAACTAAAAAATTCATATGGCATTCTTAACCAGAATCGCTGTATGAATTTTTTTGAAAGGAAGATAATATGCAAACATCTGAAGCTGTATCAACCAAAGTCAACGCTAAAGACAACAAGAAAAAAAGCTTTCAATTTCTGTACTTCATTGGCCCCCACTTGATTCTGTTCTTTGTATTCGTACTTTTGCCGATCATTTACGGTATTTATTCTTCATTCACACAGTGGAACCTGATTTCCGACCAGACTTGGGTAGGATTGGACAACTATAAGACGATTCTTTTGGACCAGGACTCGACTTTCTACTTCCAATTCCGGAACGGCCTGAAAAACACCTTGCTCTTTGTGCTCTACACGATCCCTTTCCAGATTCTGTTCCATTGATCATCGCGACCGTCATGCAGCACAAAGGCCTGAAATTCAAAGGCTTGTTCCAGGCCATCTTTTATGTGCCGGGGCTTGTTTCCGCTTCGGCAGGCGCCTTGATCTGGCTGTTGATCTTCAATCCGAGATTGGGACCGATGAACAATCTGGTCAATTCCGATGTCGTTTGGACAGCCCAACAGCCTTATGCCTGGATCGTCATCTTCGTGATGTCGATGTGGGGAGCGATCGGCGGCAACCTGATCATTTATCGTTCCGCGATGGCGGGTGTATCGGAGGACCTCTATGAAGCCGCTGAGATCGACGGAGCGGGCTCGCTAAGGAAATTCATCAGCATCACGCTGCCTTCCATCCGTTTCCCGCTGTTCTATACTTTCGTCATGTCCACTGCCGGAGCCTTCAACGTGTACGTGCAGCCTTTGATGGCAACGAACGGGGGACCGAATCAGTCCACCACCGTTCTGATGATGTACATCCGGAATCTGGCGTTCGGATCGGGAGAATCCGTTGCGGGCATGGCTTCGGCGATGGCTGTCCTATTGGGACTGGTCATTCTGGCAGTATCAGCCCTGCAATTCTATGTCATGACGAAAAGATCGAAGGGGTGAAAATGATGAAAAAAAACAATGTCTCCAAATACTTGGCTTATGCTTTCCTGATCCTGTTGGCACTTGTCTGGTTATTCCCGGCTCTTTTCGGGCTGTTCACCTCCTTCAAATCCCAAGGCGACATCATGGAAGTGGGCTTCCGGATGTTCCCGGCCAACTGGATCGTCACCAATTACCTGAAACTGCTTCAGAATACGTCCAGTGCACCGATCATTACCTGGTTCTTCAACTCCTTGTTCGTCTCTACCACGCATGCCTTGTTGGTTGTTGTAGTCGTCTCGCTTGCTGCTTTCGGCTACACAAGGGTCAACTTCAAAGGCAGGGATGCTTTGTTCTATGGCGTGTTGGCCATCTCGATGTTCCCGTCGGCAGTGAACATCATTCCTTCCTATAAAATAGTCGATTCCCTCGGCTGGGTGAATACCTACTTGGCGGTCATCATCCCGGGCCTGGGCGGGGTCGGCAATGTCTTCCTGGTCCGTCAATTCATGCAGGGGATTCCGGCTGAGTACGACGAGTCCGCACGGATGGATGGCGCATCGGATTTTGTGATCTACAAAAACATCATCCTCCCGTTGGTCAAACCTGTCCTGATCGTTGCCGGCATGTTCTCGTTCGTCGGTTCCTGGAATGACTTCCTCTGGCCGACCATCGTCTTGAGCGATGTCAAAAAAATGACGATCACAGCCGGGCTGCAGTTGCTGCAGGACCTGTACGGCAACTACGTGATGATCGGGCAATTGATGTCGGCTGCGGTCATTGCCATGATCCCGACTGTGCTGCTGTTCGTGTTCGCGCAAAAATATTTCATTGATTCATTGAATCTGAATGTAGGCATTAAGTAATGAGGTGTGTGAAATGAAAAGAACGTTGGAAAGAAACTTGTTAAGAGGCGGTGCCGTCTGGAACCTCATCAACGGGATGGTCACCATCCTGGGATACGCGACCTGGATCAAAACTTCCGGAATCGGTGCGCTGTCTTCCGGACTGTCAGCCGATATCAATTTCGATGGCTCTTTGATCGACTCCGTCTACACCATTGCCGTCGGGTACGGCATTCTGCAGTTGATCATCGGGGTTTTCAATCTGATCATCGTGCGCCGTCTGCGGAACAATCATATCCAAAAAAGAGTGGTCATGTGGTTGGGCGGGCTGCTGCTGTTCTCCGTCGCCACGCTCGACGTCATCGGCATCATCATCTATTCGGTGCTGTTCGTCATCTACCAATCACGCAACAAAGCGATCCGATTGGCGAACCAAATGTCCCTTTAAAGCGGGAAGAGAAGGCGAGGTTATGCTTGTGCGGAAAAAGATAATTTTTAGTCTGACGGCCGTGGCTTTGTTGGCCGGCTGTGGGGAAGAAGCCAAAAATGCGACAGCGGAACCGAATCAGGATGTCAGCTTGAATCAAACTTTTAAGGAAGCTTCCGTTCATGATCCGTCCATCATCTATGCGGATGACCAATACTATGTCATCGGCTCCCATCTTGGATTTGCGAAGAGTCCGGACTTGATGAATTGGGAGCAGTTGGCGACCAGTGTGTCGACCAGCAACTTGTTCGAGGATGTCTCGGCTTCATTGGCGGAAAGTTTCGATTATTCCCGAACGGATACACTCTGGGCAAGCGACATCACCCAACTGAAGGACGGCAAGTATTATCTTTATTATTGCTCCTGTGAAGGCAGCAGTCCGCTGTCGACTTTGGGGGTGGCTGTAGCGGATTCGATCGAAGGGCCGTACGAGGACAAAGGCATCTTTTTGACCTCGGGAACCAAGAGCGTGACTGGGGAAGCGTTCGACGCAACGGAAGAACCGAACGTCATCGATCCCCATGTTTTTTACGATGAGGAAGACAGGCTCTGGATGGTTTACGGCTCCTATTCAGGGGGCATTTTCATCCTGGAAATGGACGCCGCAACAGGCTTTCCCAAAGAAAATCAAGGCTATGGAAAGAAATTGCTGGGAGGCAACCACAGCCGGATCGAAGCCCCTTACATCCTTTACAACAAAGACACAGCTTATTATTACTTGTTCCTGTCGTTCGGCGGCTTGGACGCAACCGGCGGCTACAACATCAGGGTCGCGCGCTCGAAAAGTCCGGATGGGCCTTATGAAGACGCGAGCGGCCAGGCGATGATCGATGCCAAAGGTGAAGCCGGCACCTTCTTCGACGATGTCGCGATAGAGGATTTCGGCACCAAACTGATCGGGAATTTCGAAATCACCAATGATCAGGGCATACCGATCGGCGGCTATGTGTCGCCTGGGCATAATTCAGCCTATTATGATGAAACGGAAGACAAATACTACATCGTCTTCCATGCGCGCTTCCCGAACAAAGGGGAGCAAAACGAAGTGCGGGTGCATCAACTGTTCTTCAACTCGGACGGCTGGCCAGTGATGGCGCCGCTGCGGTACGCAGGCGAGTCGCTCCAGCCACTGGAGTCGGAGGAAATAGCCGGGGAGTACACTTTCTACAAAATGGATAATGCGATCGATGCCGAATATGAGGAAGCAATCGCGCTGACTTTGACCGCATCGCACCTGGCATACGGCCAAGGCGGCGGCTATTGGAAAGCATCCGGACTGCCGGGTGAATCCAGCCTGGTAGTGAATTTCAAAGAATATAAAGGCTACTTCATCAAACAGTGGGATGATGCCAACGAAGTCGGAACGACTACTTTTTCAGGCATGTCCGACGCAGGGGAAGCTATCTTCGGCATCAAAACAATACAAGATTAGAGTAAAGAGCAAAGAGGTGGATGCATTGGTTAAGACTATGACAACTTACAAAAACCCGATCGTGATTGAAAGAGCGGATCCATGGGTCTACAAACATACGGACGGGTATTATTATTTCACTGGTTCGGTGCCCGGCTATCAGGAAATCGAAGTGCGCCGCGCAAAAAGCCTGGACGGATTGGAACAGGGCGAGCGCGCAAGCGTCTGGCACGCGCACGCGACCGGTCCGATGAGCAGCCTGATCTGGGCGCCGGAAATCCACTTCATCCAGGGCCGCTGGTACATCTATTTCGCCGCTGCCGGTACGGATGAAGTGGACCGCGGCACGTTCCAGCACCGCATGTACGCGCTGGAATGCGAGGGCGAAAATCCATTGACCGGCGCTTGGGCCGAAAAAGGCCAAATCAAAACGGCTTTCGAAAGCTTCAGCCTGGATGCGACGACGTTCGAATTGGGCAACCGGCTCTATTATGTCTGGGCCCAGAAAGATCCGGCCATCCCGGGCAATTCCAATCTTTACATTTCTGAAATGCAGAACCCTTGGACGCTCTGCGGCAAGCAGTCGCTCCTGAGCATTCCGGAATACGCCTGGGAAAAGGTCGGCTTCCTCGTGAACGAAGGACCGGCAGCCATCATCCGCAATGGCAAAGTCTTCATCACCTATTCCGGCAGCGCGACCGATGAAAACTACTGCATGGGCCTGTTGTGGGCGGATGCCGACAGCGACCTTTTGGACGGCTACAATTGGCACAAACTGGCGGAACCGGTCTTCCGGAGTTCCAAAGAGAACCAGCTGTTCGGGCCTGGCCACAACAGCTTCACCCGCAGCGAAGACGGCGAAAGCGATGTGCTGATCTACCACGCGCGGCCGAAAATCGTGACGGAGGGCGACCCTTTGGATGTGCCCGACCGCCATGCGCATGCGCAAGTGTTCACTTGGGACGCTGACGGGTTTCCGGTATTCGGCGAACCCGGAACAGACAACGTATAGAAGGGAAGGACAGCGATTTGAATAAGATACAAGTAACCATGAACAGGGAAAAAGGAACGATCAGCCGGTATATATATGGCCAATTTGCGGAGCATTTGGGCCGATGCATCTATGAAGGGGTATGGGTGGGAACCGATTCGGAAATCCCGCATGTCAACGGCATCAGACAAGATGTCGTGGAGGCTCTGAAAGCCATCCAGGTTCCAGTAATCCGCTGGCCGGGCGGCTGCTTTGCCGACGAGTACCACTGGAAAGACGGCATCGGACCTGTTGAAGAGCGCGCGACCATCGTTAATACGCACTGGGGCGGCGTGACGGAAAACAACCATTTCGGGACGCATGAATTCTTTGAACTGTGCAGACAAGTCGGCGCGGAAGCCTACATCAACGGCAATGTCGGCAGCGGCACGGTCCAGGAAATGCAGGAATGGGTAGAATACATGACGATGGACGGCATTTCGCCGATGTCCAAATTGCGCCGTGAAAACGGCCATGATGGTCCATGGAAAGTCAAATTCTTCGGAGTCGGCAATGAGAGCTGGGGCTGCGGCGGCAATATGCGTCCGGAATACTATGCGGATCTTTACCGCAGATACCAAACTTACGTCAGACAGTACACTAAAGAACCTTTGTACAAAATTGCCTGCGGGCCGAACATCGATGACTACAACTGGATGGATGTGCTGATGAAAAATGCAGCGCCGTTCATGGACGGCATCAGCCTGCACCACTATGCACTGGCTTCCGTGTGGGAAGACAAGCGGCCGGCATTGGGATTCCCTGAAAAGGAATGGTTCTCATTGATCGACAGCGCTTTGAAGATGGATGAATTGATCACGCGCCACAGCACGATCATGGACAAATACGATCCGGACAAACGGGTCGGCCTGATCGTGGACGAATGGGGCTCCTGGCTGGCCGTGGAGCCGGGCACCAATCCCGGCTTCCTGTACCAGCAGAACACGATCCGCGATGCGATGATCGCGAGCCTGACGCTGAATATTTTCCATAAACATGCGGAGCGCGTGCAGATGGCGAACATCGCCCAAATGGTCAATGTGCTGCAGGCCATGATCCTGACCGAAGGCGGAAAAATGATCAAAACCCCGACCTACCATGTGTTCGATCTGTACAAAAATCACCAGGACGCAACGCTTGTGGATGCGGACGGCGCCGTTTCCGGCACGACCAGCTACACGGTCTCCAAAAAAGACGGTGTCCTGACGGCATCCTTCTGCAACTACAGCCTGACGGAAGCAGAAACCGTCAGCTTAACTTTGGTGGATGGCGCCTTCGCGGACGTGGAAGCGGAAGGGATTTTCGGGAAGGAAACGGATGATCACAACAGCTTCGATGCACCGGAGGCTGTTGCCAAGCAAGCCTTCACCGATTTCACGCTGGAAGGAAACACGGTGACAATCACGCTGCCGCCGATGAGCGTCGTTTCCCTGTACGCAAAAGGGAATTGATATGACCTGCAAAGGCTGCGAGCGGCACGATCAGATGATGGAGATGGATATCGAGAGCGCCGTCGAAGAGCAGCTGGCGATGGAACTGAACCACGCTCCCACAGAACTGCGGGATCAGCGGCTTGCTGTCTGCAGCGCGTGCCCGGCACTTTTGGAGCATACATGCCGGCATTGCGGTTGCTTCGTGCGCTTCCGTGCCAGCCTGCAGGACAAACATTGCCCTTTGGGGAAATGGTGAAGCGAACCAGGAAACAATCGTCTGTTTTGTGCACGTTCATAGGATCAAGAACAGCTGCCGGCTTGCTGGTGGCTTTTCTTGTATCATGATTTCGATCAAGCGGAAAAATTTGAGGAAATGAGGATTCGGAATGAACAAAAAAATGCCGCGGAACAATCCGCGAGTGGCAGTGGCGGACCGGTTTTGGCTGAAGTACATGCAACTGGTGCGGGAGGAAATGATCCCATTCCAATGGGATGTGCTGAACGACAGAGGGGACATCGTCATCGAAAGCGAACGGGACGATGCGTCCATCCCCACCGAAAAAAGCCATGTGATCGAAAATTTCAGGATAGCCGCCGGTTTGAAGGACGGCAGCCACTACGGCTGGCTTTTCCAGGACAGCGATTTGTACAAGTGGATCGAAGCGGCCGCCAATACGCTTGCGATTGCCGGGGATGAAACGTTGGCCGCCCGAGTGGAGGAAGCGATCGATTTGCTGGAAGCGGCACAGGCTGAGGATGGCTACTTGAGCACGTACTACCAGATCGAGGCACCGCAATTGAGGTTCAGGCGGCTGTTCGAAAGCCATGAATTGTACTGCATCGGGCACCTGATCGAAGCCGCCATCGCTTATTATGAGGCGACCGGTTCCGGGCGGCTGCTGCAGGTGGCCGACAAAGCGATTGCCTGCGTCGAAGCGCATTTCGGTGAAGCCGAAGGGAAAATCGACGGCACCGATGGGCATCAGGAAATCGAGCTGGCATTGGTGCGCCTCTATGAGCTGACCGGCAACCAAAGATACTTGGACCTGAGCGCCTATTTCCTGGCGGTCCGCGGGCAGAATCCGGATTTCTTCTCCAATCAGGTGGAAGAAAATGAGCGTCTGGGTCTGCAGCAAGGGCCGAAGCCGCTCGTCAACACGGTCTACCATCAAGCCGACAGACCGGTCACCGAACAGGACACGGCCAGAGGGCATGCGGTCCGCCTGGTCTATATGGCACAGGCGATGGCGGGGACCGGACATTACGGGGAAGATGAAAAAATGCTGACTGCGGCGAAAAAAATCTGGAACAATATCGTTCACAAACGCATGTACGTCACAGGCGGCGTTGGCTCGACCGTCCGCGGGGAAGCCTTCACCTATGACTATGATTTGCCGAACGATCTGATGTACTGCGAAACGTGCGCAGCGATCGGGTTGCTGAATTTTTCGAATGAATTGCTGAAAAGCGAAACCGACAGCCGTTATGCGGACATCATGGAAAGGACGCTCTACAACAGCATCATCAGCGGCATGGCTTTGGATGGGAAGCATTTCTTTTATGTCAATCCGTTGGAAGTCGATCCTTTGGCAAGCGCCCATAATCCGGACAAGAGCCACGTGAAAGCGACGCGGCCATCCTGGTTCGGATGCGCCTGCTGCCCGCCGAACTTGGCGCGCACTTTGCCTGCCGTCGGGAGATACGCCTTTACCCAAAAAGCGGATGAAGTGCTGCTGAACCTGTTCATCGACAGCGAACTGTCCGGGGAACAGCATGGCAATGCCTACACGATTCGCCAAAACCATACGCTTTCGGAAACGGGAAGCACCCGCATCACGGTCGAAAAAACAGCTTCCGAAAGGCTGCGTTTGGGCATCCGCATCCCATATTGGGCGGAAAATCCGCGTTTTGTTGTGGACGGCGAAGAAGTGGTTCCCGAAATCCGCAACGGCTACACCTATGTGGAAGCAGACGCGGAGAAGACGGAAATCCGGGTGGACTACGCCATGGCGGTCCAGCAGCTCGAAGCGCACCCGCTCGTCAAAGCGGACAAAGGCAAAGTCGCGCTGCAACGGGGACCGTTCATTTATTGCCTGGAAGAAGAGGACAACGGCAAGCACCTGCATCTGCTGGCACTGACCGGCGCGATCCGGCCGCGCTTCCGGAGGGATGAACTTCTTGGAGACAGCGTCTTTCTGGAAGCCGAAGGTAAGATGCAGCTGATTGCGGCCGATTGGGAGGACAGGCTCTACCGCGTCCGCCGGAAAACGCCGACCGTTCCCAAAAATTTGACGTTCATCCCGTACTACAGCTGGGGCAACCGCTCGCTGGGGGAAATGCGCGTTTGGATCGACAAGGAGGAAGCCGATGTTTAGAGGATACGCAGAAAAACCGCCAAAAGGCTGGAACAGCTGGGATTCTTTCGGGGCCAGCGTGACGGAGGCGGAAGTGTTGGGCAATGCCGAAGTGATGGCTGAAAAATTGAAGGAATTCGGTTGGGAATACGTCGTCGTGGATATCCAATGGTATGAACCGCATGCCGATTCCTGCGCCTACCATCCGTTCGCCGAACTTTGCCAGGATGGATACAGCCGACTGATGCCTGCTGAAAATCGGTTCCCTTCCAGCGCTGGCGGCAAAGGGTTCAAACCATTGGCGGATGCAATCCATGGAATGGGGCTGAAATTCGGCATCCACATCATGCGCGGCATCCCGAGGCAGGCGGTGCACAGCAACACGAATATTTCGGGTACGCAAAAAGCGGCCAGGGACATAGCCGATCCGAATTCCATCTGCCCTTGGAACACGGATATGTACGGCGTGGATGCCTCGAAGGAAGGCGCGCAAGCCTACTATGACTCGTTGTTGGCTTTATATGCTTCCTGGGGAGTCGATTTCCTGAAAGTTGATGACAGCGCCGATTCGAAACTATACGGAACTCACACAGGCGAAATCGAGCTGATCCGCAAAGCCATTGATCGCTGCGGCAGGCCGATGGTATTGAGTCTATCGCCGGGTCCCGCCCCGATCGAAGCGGGCACTTTTTTCCAGCGGCATGCCAATATGTGGCGGCTGACGGACGATCTGTGGGACAACTGGCATCAGCTCTATGATATGTTCGGACGCTGCGGGAAATGGTCTGCTTTCGTCGGCGCCGGCACTTGGCCGGATTGCGACATGCTGCCGCTGGGGCATATCGGAACCCGTACCGTTGCCGACGGATCCGAGGCGCGCATGACGCGTTTCACGAAGGACGAGCAGCGGTCCTTGATGACGCTCTGGTCGATTTTCCGTTCGCCGCTTATGTTCGGCGGCGATCTTCGAAAGTTGGACGACTGGACGCGCACCCTGCTGATGGAGCCTTACCTGATCGATGCGCACCAAAACGGGCACGATGCGCGGGAAGTGTACCGGAAGGATGATTTGGTGATCTGGACAGCCGCTAGCGAGGCCAGAAAATATGTCGCGTGCTTCAACCTATCGGATGATCCGGCCTGTTTGCCTGAAGCGGCCGGGGAATGGCTGCGGTCCATGGGTGGGGACATGCATGAAGTATGGGCAAACCGTACCCTGTCGCTCGCGGATGCGGAAACGGCGCTCATCGCTCCCCACGGTGTCGTTCTGTATGCCACCAGATAGAAGCGGAGTGGAAAAATGAGCGGAACGGAAAAATTGCGTCAACTGCTTCTATGCTTTTGTCGCGATAAACGCTAAAATGGAAAGTATCATACAGGCGATGCTTGTCTTCCTTTGAACGGAATGGTTCAAGGAAGGAGAGAACGAAATGCGCCATGGAGGGGATACACCAGTGAAAACCGTTCAAGTGAAAGATGTCGTCTTCAACGCAGGCAGGCCTAAAATCTGCGTGCCGTTGGTAGGCAGAACAAAACAGGAAATCATTGCTGAGGTCAAAATGCTGGAAAATGTTGCATACGATCTGGCGGAATTGCGCATCGATTATTTCGATGGAGTAGAACAGCCCGAGCAGGTCGAAACATTATTGACCGAAATCAACAGCATTCATAAAAAGCCGTTGTTGTTCACTTTCCGCAGCAAAAAAGAAGGCGGAGAGTGCGAACTAAGTATGGAACGCTATTTTGAACTGGTCCGCTTGGCGATCCGCAGCGGGCTGGTGGATATAGTCGATCTTGAACTGTTCAGTTCCGAAGAAGAGATGATCAAAGTGATTGCTGAAGCCAGAGAGAACAACGTGAAAGTCATTCTGTCCAGCCACGATTTCTTCCGGACACCGCCGAAAGACGAAATCGTCGCAAGGCTGGTGAAGATGCAGGAACTCGGGGCGGACATCACGAAAATCGCGGTCATGCCGCAAAGCGAGGAAGATGTCCTGACGCTGCTGGCGGCGACGTTGGAAATGAAAAAAACGAAAGCTGACCGACCCTGCATCACGATGTCGATGGGCAAATACGGCGTCATTTCGCGATTGGCCGGCGAATTGTTCGGTTCCTGCCTGACGTTTGCGGCGGCCAAAGAGGTTTCCGCGCCGGGGCAGGTGTCTGTCCGCGACGTCCGTTCCATACTGGAACTTTTGGCGTTGGACTGAGAAAGAAAGGGGCTCTGTTGTAGCGTGCCGGCCGGGGGATTGCGCCCGGAAAATGCGTAAGCGGAAGCGGGCTTCAGCTCCGGCGAGGCATGTGTTCGCCGGAGGACAGCGGTAACTTTCGGCCTCATCTTTGGCTAAGCCGTGCTCATCGGAGTACGCCAGTAGAATGTTTTCCGAACTCCGGCGAAGCCTCCGTTCACCGGAGGACAGGTACGAAATCCTGAATAAACAAGCCAAACAGACCGTCTCAGATAATTTTGAGACGGTCTGTTTGGCTTATTTTCTACTTGGGATTCATCGCACTCTAACTTCTTGGTTTGAAGCTGCTTACTTTAAGCAGAATTTGGTTGATGCCGAGCAGCAGTTCGTCGGTCAATTCGATATCCACCGCCTTGATGTTGTCCTCGATCTGCTCGGGACGGCTGGCGCCG
>Ga0194138_10000270_pt1 | contig 24968 bp, 24 predicted proteins | sample TARM_MetaG_T2_14_FD_134022 | JGI IMG/M metagenome (GOLD analysis project Ga0194138, IMG submission 134022) | Freshwater microbial communities from Pennsylvania, USA, analyzing microbe dynamics in response to fracking - TARM_MetaG_T2_14 (version 2) | ecosystem: Environmental > Aquatic >...
CAATAACCCAAAACTAGTGGATTAACTACTATTTTTTTCGCGCAAAATAAGCCTCTGTTAAATCAAGAGGCGTTGGTATAAGATTAAGTCAAAGAACTATCGCGAAGCGATTTTGTTCAATGAGGGTAGAAGAAGGCTGAAGGCAGAGGTTGATTTTGGCCATAGGAGGGAGAGGTGGCTCACAAGATGCAATGGTTTCCTAAGCACAAAAGAAGACTATCCATGCACCATAGAATCCTTGTGGTCCACGGACTTTTCTCAGGATATATGCTGTCCTTTCTATTTGAAGGTCGTGTGCTCTATGCACTGTTGGCCCAATATGAGCTGTCCTTTTCCACGTTGATTTTTGGGGCCATTGGGGCCAATTTTCTGGGGATGTTACTATGCCCTTTTTTCTTGGCTTCTAGAAAAGAGGTGAAAAAGCTCTATCTAGGGTCTTTAGGATTTTATGTGGTGCTTCTTCCGCTGTTTTTCTTTCCTCCCAATGCCCTATGGCTTCCGTTCATTCTTGTAGCCTCCTTCCTTGCCGGAGGGCTGGTGTCGGGTTGGGGCTTCTTTTTAAGGGATACGGTACCGAAGAAAGACCGCATGAAGGTCCTTTGTGATCTCTTGATCCTCAGCAATGTGGTGATGCTCCTCTTAAATGTCAGTGCAGTGTTTATCTCACCTGTGGCCTCTCTTTGGGTGTCCATGGGGCTACTACTCTTGGCTTTATACCTGAGCAATGGGTTAGAGGTGGAGGAGTCCCTTGGGGCAGTCCAAGGGAAGGTCAACGGGGAAGGGAAAAGTCCTCTTTTTCCCTTGGTGTATTTGATTCTTTTTATCACCTTGATTACCGTGAACTCTGGGCTCATGTATCAGGTGGTGGTTCCCTCTTTTGCCCATCTAGATACCCTCACCAGCTGGTACTTTCCGGTGCCCTATATGGGTGCACTACTCTTTCTACGTTTTTTACCCAAGGGTCTTTTTCTCAAAGACTTTTTATATGTGGCCGTGGCCATGATGGGCCTCTCCTTTGTGGCTTTCATGATGACAGAGCCCACGGTGCTGGGGTATTTTCTCGTCAATACCTTGATGCTTGGCTCCTTTGGGATCTTTGATCTCTTTTGGTGGAGTATCTTGGGAGAAATGCTGGAGCTTCAAGAAAATCCTTCAAGAATCTTTGGCTTTGGTCTGGCGGCCAATCTACTGGGCATCTTTTTGGGCGGGAGTCTTGGGGTCTTCTTCATGGCTCGTGGAGAAGCCAAAGAACAGGGCCCAGTGTTGGCCCTAGGGGTGGTTTTTGTGAGTCTTGGGTTTCTTCCTTTTTTGCATCGGCAGCTGCGCAATGTATTAAAGGATCATGCCTTCTTACAAGCTTTTGCCACCTTAACCACAGGGGAGCAAGAGTCCCAAGGGGACAAGTTGAAGAAGCTTGGTGCCCTGTCAGAGAGAGAAAGCCAAGTGGCCATGCTGCTCCTCAAAGGAAAAACCTACAAAAATATTGGTCTGGAGCTTTCCATCAGTGAAAATACGGTGAAGTATTATGTGAAAAACATTTATGCAAAGTTTGAGATTCAAAGTCGTGCAGAACTCATCAGTCTCATGGAGTCTGCTAAAGGATAAACAGGGCCACAAGAACTGAAAAACCAGGTGTGAAGCATCCTACCCTAAAGAGGTAGGTGCTTTTTTTCTCTTTTTACCCCCTTCGGGTGAAGTGGAATCTTCCCATGTACTTTAGAATAAACCTAGATGAATGGAAAAGGAGGAGAGACGGGTGGCGCGGATGAGAAGAAAAGAGAAACTGCTTTTTTTAGGACTCTTTCTTTGCCTCTTTGGCTTCCTCAGTAGTTTCTTCTTCCTTCAAAACTGGTATAGGTTGGGTGAACAAGTGCTCTTGGGTTTTCTTTTCTTAGGGACTCTTCTGTTCCTGTACTTTTTTCTCCACACCCTACAGGAGAAAAAGAGCGCGAAAGTGATCATCGAGAATGCCTTGTTATCCTTTCAAGCGGCTTACAGTGGCGAGGTGGAAGGAAAATGCCAAGAGAAGAATCGTATTTTCATCTCCTCCTTTGGGCTTCTTCTCCCAGATGAAATCATCCAGTTCAATCAAAAAGAAATCTGGCTTCGTCACGTGATCATCAAAGAAGGTACCATGGCTTTTGTCTATGGACGAGAAAACCAGTTGAAGAAAACCAAAGTATTATGTCCCCTGATGTGCCAAGAGGCCTTGGCAGAAATGGCCCAGCAGCTGCACTTTGATACAGGGGCGAAAATCACCTTCCTTTGAGAAGGGGCTTTATCCAGTAGATTTTTCCTAAGAAGGGCTCGAAACCCCTATAGTCCCCGATAGTTTTATGAACGCTCCTTACCCATTTGATGAGCCCTTCTTCATTATAGTGACCGGTATTGCAAGGAGCAGCGTAAGGACTGGAACAAAGAGAGAGAGAATTCCTTGAGAGGAGGCAGGAACCATGACTTGGTTAGGCATGAAAAAGAAGTTTTTTGATGTGCTGTTTTTCTTCTTGGGACTTCTTCTCATCTTCCTAGGGATAGGCCATGTGGCCCTATTTGCCATAGGAGAGACTGTGACTGCAGAGGTTTATGAAGTGGCCCAGCAAGCCATGGTCCAAAATGATTCTTCCACCAGGAATCCTTCAAGATATACTCTTTCCTATAGGTTTACCGTGGAAGGGGCATCCTATAGTGGTCATGTGACCAGGGTCTTTGAAGGAGGCAGTCAAATGAAAAGCACCATGAAGGTGCGCTACTTGCCCTTTTGGCCCCATGTGAATCATGAGGATCAAGGAAGCGTAGCTCTACAAGGACCCCTCTCCATAGGGGTAGGCATCCTGGTGATCTTCTTTGCCTTGAGAGGGAAAATCATCTCCCGTGTGAAGCATCGAAGAGGCTATTCCTAGCCTTTAGATAAAAATTCCCAAAGAAAAAGGAGCGTGTTTTCAATGAAAAAGGGGAATTATGGTATTTCTTTCACCGCCATCGCCATCATCGCATTTGTCTTTGTACTCCTTCGACAGCCGCAATCGGTACTACTTGTAGCAGGGTTTGCCCTGTTGGCAGAGCGAGATCCTTGGCTCAATCGTCAGGTGATTCAAGCGCTACTTCTTACCATGGCTTATTATGGAGGACTCTTGGTCCTGGAAGTGGTTTTTGGGGGGCTGTCAGATTTTCTAGGATGGGTGGATGCCTATCGTGCCCAAGCCAACCTGGTTAGAGTGGTGAGTGTACTGCAAGATGTACTCTTCATTGGGCTTCTTGTGCTGGTGATCATGGCTCTTTTAAAGGTCATGAAAGGACAAGACGCTAATGTGCCGTTCTTAGGCAGCCTTGCTCAAGGAAATGTCCCAGGAGGGGTGCAAAGAGCGCCTGAAAGCCAAGGGCCAGTGGCACCAAGAAATGCCCCGGAAAAGCCCTATGAGCCTGTTAAGCAAACACCACCGCCACCACCAAGGGCTCCTGAGCCTGTGCAAGAGGTAGCCCCTCCACCCACAGCTGTGCCTGTAGTGGAAGGACCCAAAGAGCCCGAGGTGAAACGGTGTCCTGCTTGCCATAGTCCAGTGCAAGAAGGGTTGAAATTCTGCACTGAGTGTGGAGAAAAAATCCTCTAAGTAGGAAAGGAGAATGAAGTATGTTTTGTGAAAATTGCGGAGCAAAAATGCCCGATAACGCCAAGTTTTGTGGAGGTTGTGGACAACGGGTGGGTGAGCCTCTGAAGGGTTCAGCATCAGTGGCCCCGCCGCCACCCCAGGAGCAGCGTGCTTATACGCCCCCTCCAGCACCACCTCAGCAAAATCCATTTCGAGAAGAAAGAAGAGATGCAAATCCTTCAGCCTATGCCATGGGCGCACTGAGTGCACCGTTAACCATGGGGCAGTACTTGGTGATGTTCCTACTTATGGGCATCCCGTTGGTGGGCTTGATCCTCTTACTCATGTGGGCCTTTGGCAGCAATGCCAACATCAACAAGAAGAACTTTGCCAGAGCTTCTTTGGTGCTGTCCCTCATTGCCATAGTCCTATGGGTGGCCATTGGCGGCATCATCGCTAGCCTCTTTATGGATGCCTTCAGGGGAGGTTACTACTATTAAGGATCTCCAGTGGCTTAGATGTACTCATTTTGTGAAGGAGGGAGAGACGTGTGTCAAAGAAATGCTTAAGTATGGTCCTACTTTTCATGAGTCTTTCGCTTCTATGTACTGGGTGTAGCTTTCTTTTGCCAACGCCCAGCAATGAGGAGATCCGTGTAGCCATTGAAAGGTATATGGAAAAGAATCCAGATACGGAATCCTGGATGTATGAAGAGATGCAAGTGCCCACCAGATGGCCTGGAAAAGCCCAAGCCATTTTGTGGACAGAAGACTATAGCGTGCAAAAGAACTTCCTTCTTTTGTATGAAGACGATGCCTTTGTGGTGAGCACTGTGGAAACCCTTCTTCTTTCTGAGGACGGGACTTATCGCAGTGCACCTTAAGAATTGCAGCTAAAGATAAAGTCATAGATATACAAAAGAAGAGACCAAAAAGAAACCAAAGAAAAGATCCAGGAGAAACCAAAGAAGAAACCAAGGAGAAACAAAAGAAAAGCCTATGCTGATAGAGCACAGAAGAAAGACCCTTGCAAAGTTTTTTGCAAGGGTCTTATACATGCTATAGGGGAAGAAGTGCCAGATGGTAATCAAGGGAAGGAATGTAAATAGGCTTAAAAGGTGGAATCAGACAAAGACACTTCTCCCATGGGTTGTAAGATAATAATACAAGAAAAAACTGGACCTTCAAAGGATTTCTTTTGTAAAAATGCATAATTATGCAAAAATTATGAGTTTCATAAAATGTTGCCTGTAGATTTTCAATTTGAAAGTACAATCATGGAAGAATCTCACTTGGGACAGAAGGGTTTTTCCGTTCTTTTGGTTCTAGTTGGAAGCGAATAACCTTTAGCGGTAGCAATGTCATGAGGATCTTCGGTGCTGTTTTTTCTGACCATGCTAGGGACTACCCAGATTGGCCAATAAAAAGCCAATATTGTAAGTGTACCAGCGTAAGGCGCTGGTTTGATTATTGAAAAAAGATCCGAACAGGGATAGAAAGATTTGTTATACTGGAGGTAAGGAAGGAAGGGGACCATGGATAACAAAAAGAGTGTTACGGTGCTTGTTGGATTGTGGATACTTCTCCTGGGGGGGCCTTAGGATACAGTATTATTTTAGAGGTTCCTTTTGTGGATGCCCTCTACATGACGGTAATCACCATCTCCACGGTGGGATTTCAAGAAATCCGTGAGATGGGGCCTGAAGGAAAGATTTTTTCTATGGTATTGATTTTCATGAGTATTGGTACCGTGGGGTATCTGGTGTCGAATATCATCTCCATGGTTATGGAAGGGGAAGTAAAAGAAGCCTGGAGGGTGAAGAAGATGGAAAAAGAAATCAGATAATTGAAAGACCACTATATTATTTGTGGGGCAGGGAAAACAGGCCTCTTCATTGTGAAGCAGTTTACAAAAGAAAAGATCCCCTTTGTGGTCATAGAAAAGGACAAAGAAGCTTTAGAGGAGCTCAAGTCCTTGGGGGTTCTTCATGTGGAAGGAGATGCGACGCAAGAATCAATTTTACTCAAAGCCAATCTTCAGGAAGCCAAGGGTTTGGTAGCAGCTTTGCCTAAGGATTCTGAAAATGTCTATACGGTGCTCACAGCCCGTCATATGAACGAGAAACTCTTTATCATTGCCCGGGCAGTGGATGAACACTCGGTGGAAAAGCTCACAAGGGCTGGGGCCAATAACACCGTCTCTCCTTATGAAATTGGGGGTATGAGAATAGCCTCCATGATGATTCGCCCATCGGTGATCTCCTTTTTAGATGGCATCACCCATGCAGGGAAAATGACCCTCCAGTTAGAGGAGGTCTTTGTGGGGGAAGGATCTAGTCTTGCAGGGAAGACGCTCATGGAAGCACGGATCCCAGAAAAAACAGGACTCATTGTGTTGGCCCTTGGCAAAGAGAAAGAAGAGGATATTGTGTTCAATCCCAGCTCTACGGAAATACTTGGTCCTGGGGAGACCATGATTGTCCTGGGGCGAGAAGAGCAGATTAAAAAACTTCAAGACATTGCCAAGTAACTTCTAGGAGGTATGAAATATGCCCTTTGCACTGATTCGTGGAGAGATCACCAAAATCCATGTAGAGGCCCTGGTCCAGGTTGCCTATGAAAAGCCGCTGGGAGAGGATCTTCTTGATGGAGACCTGCATAAGGCCCCTGGAGAAAGGCCTTATGCAGCTTCTAAAAGCGGAGGGTCCTTAAAGCCAGGGGAAGCCAAGTGGACCATGGGGGATGAGTATTCTGTCCCCTACGTGATCCATACCCTGGGGCCCCGGTATGTGGATGGGACAAGGGGAGAAGAAAAGATCCTCTGGGAAGCCTATGCCAAAGCATTGGCGTTGGCAAAGGACTTAGGGGTTTCTTCTATAGCTTTTCCACTGATTTCCTCTGGAGCCTTTGGCTACCCTAAAAAAGAAGCCCTATCCATAGCTCTAGCGGTGCTGAAACACCATGGACAAAAGGAAGAAGATCTTTGGATTTATTTGGTACTTCAGGAAGAGGAGTCTTTTCCCCTATCTTTGGCTCTGAAGAAGAAGGTGACGGCCTATCTGGCCCAAAAGGGCTTTGGGGAAGAGGACCTTTTTAGGACAAGCAGTCCTACTTCCATGCCCATGCCCATGGAGATGGCCATGGAGCCCCAAAGAAAAGAGCAAGGCATAGTCAAGGAACGTTCGTTGGAGAAGCTCCTACAAGAAGCGGAAGAGACCTTTCAAGAACATCTTTTTCGCCTCATAGACCAAAGGGGGCTGGAGGATGTGACCGTGTATAAAAAAGCCAATATGGATCGGAAGCTGTTTTCGAAAATTCGAAAAGACAAACAGTATCAGCCCAGTAAAAAGACAGCACTGTCCTTGGCCATTGCCTTGAGTCTCTCTTTGGATGAAGCAGAAGACCTTCTTAGAAAAGCAGGCTACGCTTTGTCTCGAAGTAGCCGTTTTGATCTCATTGTGTGTTATTTTCTAGAAGAAGGAAATCCCGATCTTTTCGAGATCAATGAAGTGCTGTTTTCCTTTGGTGAAGACACCTTTGGGAGTCTTTAAATTTGTCGCTTTCAAAGCGACCAAAGATCTTCAAGAACCTCCTATACTAAAGATACAAAACCTTTAGGAGGAGTAAATCATGAAAGAAGAACAAAACACAAAAGATCAATCCATGGAACTGGTGTTGATCTTAGATCGTAGCGGCAGTATGGTGGGCTTAGAAGATGACACCATAGGAGGATACAACAGCCTTCTGAAGAAGCAGCAAAGGGAGCTTGGGGAAACCTTGGTGACCACGGTGCTCTTTGACCACGAGTATCAGGTGCTTCATCATCGAGAGGACCTGAGAAAAATCAGCCCTTTAACAAAGAATGACTATGTCCCTCGGGGCACCACGGCGCTTTTAGACGCAGTGGGCAAGAGCATCCTGGCCTTAAAAAAGGTTCATGGACAGATGAAAAAATCCGTACGCCCCCAAAAAGTACTCTTTGTCATCACCACGGATGGATTAGAAAATGCCAGTGTAGTCTTTACCCGGGAGAAGGTGCAAGGGCTCATTCAAAAGATGCAAGAAAAACATGGATGGACTTTTCTATTTCTAGGTGCCAACATCGATGCAGTGGAGACAGCAAGGGATCTGGGCATCACCAAGGACCATGCAGCAGACTATGTAGCAGATGAAGAGGGTATTGAAAACACCTATGCGGCCATCCATGAAGCTGTGTGTGCCATGAGAAGTGGGGATGGGCTGTCCAAAGACTGGAAAAAGGCTGTGACCGAAAATACGGGGAGGCCCAAAAAGAGCCAAGGGCTATAAGTTTTCAAGGGAAAGGTTGCCAAAGGATCGGCAGCCTTTTTTTTGAATCCTCTTGAATTTCATCCAGAAAGTTTCAATTCATTCATAGGCATTCTTGGGGTTTTTCTGTATAATATGCATTATAAGGATGTCTTTACATCCAAAGAGAAGAGAAGGATCGGTACGAGATGTGATGAATGTTACCACCAGTATGAACAAAGAAGCGCTTTTGAAAGTGCTCCATGAAATACCGCTACCCATGGCTCTTTTTGAGGAAAGTGTGGGAGAAGCATTGGTTCTTCGGAAGAAGAATCGAGCTTTTGATGCTTTTTTTGGATTGAATCCGGGGCCTATGAGAGAAGAGAACCTTGTGGATTTTTTAGGGGATCTTGGGATTTTGAACATCCCTGTGGTGGAGACAGCCTTAAGAAGTCCATCTAACACCACCTTTGCCGCAGATGTGTTTATGGATCCTGACAACGTGTTGTCCGTTTCTTGTAGAACAGTGCACCTAGACATGGAAGAGGGGCAGTCCACAAGACTTCTTCTCATTGAAGATCGTCGTGAAAAAGATCAGCTGAAAAGAAAACTTAATAAAATTCATCATCAGTACGAAGCCTTTTTTGAACAAAGCCCAGACATCTATTACCTACTTGACACAGAAGGCCGCTTTAAGGACATGAATTACAAGGGAGCAGAATACTTCAAACGGACAAAAGAAGAGATTGTTCAGCTCAAGTATATAGACGTCATTTATGCAGAAGATCGGGATATGGTCCAGGAAAAGTTCCTGGGGATTTTAAATAAAGAAGTGGCGCAGTTTGAGATGCGCTCCATCAATAAGCTGGGAGAAATCGGGTATTTAGACATCACCGCCATTCCTGTGATCATCGATGGAGAAGTCATGGAGGTCTTTGGCATCGCCAAGGACATCCGTCATCGAAAGGAAATGGAGCTGCAGCTGAAGGAAAGTGAAGAACGCTATCGCTCCTTGTTTGAGGATAACATTGATGCCGTCTTAACCTTTGATTTGGCAGGGAACTTTCAATACCTCAATAAGGCCACAGAAGAGCTCATGGGGTACAAAAAAGAAGAGCTCATAGGCACGCCTTTTCTACCGCATATCTTAGAGGACCGCCAAGAATACACTTTGGGAGAGTTCATGAAGGTGTTAAAAGGCAAGGCCATTCGTTATGAGACGGCCATGTATAATAGAAAGAGAGAGGTGGTGGAGCTTCATATCACCGTGGTGCCCATCATCCTAGGGGGAGAACTCCAAGGGATCCACTGCATTGGCAAAGACATCACCAAAAGAAAGAACATGGAGAGAATCCTTCAAGAGATGGTTTATGAAGACTTTCTCACCCATCTGCCCAATCAGCGAGCGCTGCAAAAGCACTTTGAGATGTTGCTTACGAAAAAAGAGAAATTTGCGTTGCTTTTACTAGATTTAGACCGTTTCAAGATGGTTAATGATAGTTGGGGGCATGAAATGGGAGATTTGCTCTTAAAGGCTGTGTCCCATCGTTTGGCGCATTACTTAACCGAGGAGGCGTCCTTGTTCCGCTATGGTGGAGACGAGTATATTTTCACCAAAGTATTTGTGGAAGAGGTGGAGGTCAGTGCCTTTGCTTCCAAGGTTCAAAGCCTTTTTAAAGACCCTTTCATCATCGAAAATCAAGAGGTGACCATTTCCTCGAGTATTGGGATCAGCTTGTATCCAGAGGATGGAGAGGACCTGGATACCCTGTTTAAGAAGGCCGATAATGCCATGTATTTTTCTAAAAAACATGGACGGAACCATGCCACTTTTTATGGGACCCATGGCATGGCCAAGGAAGATCGTCTTTTGAAGATGGAGCATCTCTTGCAAAATGCCTTGAAGAGAGAAGAGTTCTCTTTGGTGTATCAACCGCAAGTGGACCTGAAGACCCAAAAGGTCACGGGAATCGAAGCCCTTCTTCGGTGGCATAATGAAGAACTGGGCAATGTTGGCCCGGATCACTTCATCCCCATAGCGGAGGAAAGTGGTCTCATCATTGAGATTGGCAAGTGGGTGGCCAAAGAAGCCTTCTCTCAGCTTAGAACCTGGTGTGATTTAGGATATCGAGGATTAGAGATGTCCATCAACATTTCCATACATCAGTTCTATCATGAAGAGTTCTTGACCTGTTTAGAGAAGATTGTCCGGGAAAGCGGTGTGGCGCCAAAGCAAGTGGTATTAGAAATCACAGAGTCCATTGCCTCCAATGCCGATGTGGTCCTGGGGCAACTGGAAAAGATCAAAGCCATGGGCTTTAAAGTAGCCATCGATGATTTTGGCACGGGCTATAGTTCTTTGAAGTACTTAAAAGACTTTAGCATTGATTATCTGAAAATCGACAAGTCCTTTGTCCAAGAAATTGACACCAATAGTAAAGACCAAGACATTGTTTCTGCCATCATTACCTTGGCCCATAACCTGGGTCTGGAGACCATTGCTGAGGGGACGGAAACCAGAGGTCAAATTGAGTTTCTACAAGAACAAGGCTGTGATACAGCCCAAGGGTACTTTTATAGCAGACCTCTTTCGTCAGAAGATGTTTTGGCATTTATTAAAGAAGCATATCGTTAAACGCTTCTCTTATTTCAGTAGCAATCTTTTTTATAAGAAGAATGCCAGAGCCTTTCTACAGCGTCTTGAATTTGTATCCTTAGGGAGCTATGAGTAGGCTCTTGGTTGTAGAGGAAAAAGGACCAGGTACAGACTTCTCTAGAGGAATAAAAAAAGTGTCTCTGCCCAGGTGGGTTAGAGACACTTTTTTGAATTTATGAGGCGTCATGAACCTTCATTTTTTGCAGCCCCGATGGTGGCTAGGCGCACTTGATTTCTCCCCAAGGACTTCGCTTGATAGAGGGCATCGTCAGCACGATTGTAGAGGTCATTGAAGCTTTCGGTGGATTCTTTTTCTGCAACGCCTAAGCTGATGGTCACGGGTACTTCAATATCAAACTGTTCTTTGGCGATGAGGTACCTTGCCCGTTCAGCGAGGATTTTTGCTGTATCCAGGGGCGTGTCATAAAGCAGCACAATGAACTCTTCTCCGCCCAGTCTTGCCACCACATCACTTTTTCTGAAGGCACCGCTTAAGATGGTGGACACCGTGGCTAAGACTCGGTCTCCCACGTCATGACCGTACTCGTCATTGACTTTTTTGAAATGGTCAATGTCTAAGATGATCATGGAGGCGGTTTTCCCTTCACGATCTAAGGTATCTAGCTTTGTTTTCACAAAATGGTCTAGATAATACCGATTCTTAAGGCCTGTGAGATGGTCCACCATCACTTGCTCTTTGAGCGTTGCATTTTCTCTATGCTGGATCCTCAAGTAATAGAAGATGCTCAAGGTAAAGACCACCGCTTCTGTAAGGGTCGCCGTATAGGCAATGAGGTCGATGGAGAGGTTATAGGTAATGACCCCAAAGAATGTGGCATTACTGAGAAAAGCAGAGACCATAAAGAGGAAGGTAGCCAAAGGAATCCAAATGGGGATGCGATCCATGGTCTTAAAAGAATAAATGGCTATGAAAAAGATATAGGTATAGGCCAGGCTTGCGGTGAAGCTACTGGTAAAAAATACAAAGCTTGTGGTGGGAATCCAACCATACAATGTGGATAGGAAAGAGAGGACAAGGAGTATGCTAAAGGAATATTTAAGCCAATTCTTTTGTGTACCAATACGCAAATAGTCATAGAGAAAGAGGATCACAAAGAAGAGGGCGGTTTGTTGAAACTCTAGGAAGTAAAAGGACCCCTTCATGTCCAGGATCATGTTGCCGATGGAGGAATAATAAAACAGTGTCATGGTGCTTGAGAAGAGGTAGAGGGCGTGATAGAGATACATCCGTGCTTTCACCATGAAAAAAAGGAGGAGGTTGACGATGAAAATCATCATAAAGATGGTGAAATGGATGGTATAAAACATGGAGAGCCTGTTTTGAAAGATGGAGAAATCCTCATAGACCAAAGCGGAAAACTGAGGATTCAGCACAGGACCGCAGACTTTGATGTAGATGGGGCTAGTAAAATCCACATCATCTGGAAGGTGAGCAAAGGCATGGATGCTTCGTCCACGGACTTGTCCACTGGTGAGAAATTGACTGTTTCTATACTGGAGACCACCTTGTTCTCTAAAGGGAAAATAAATATCATAACTGCGAATGTAGGTGAGGACGGAATAGATGGCGTAGTCTTTTTCCAAAGCATCCCCTGGGATTCTTAGCCAAATGGCCTCGTCATCTCCGGCATAGGTGAACTGGACTTCTTCATAGGGCTTAAAAGCAGTGGAAGAAAGGATGTCTGCAAAAGGGGTGTCTTGATCCGTCACAGCAAAATAAGACCTGGAGGATAAATCCAGGCCATCATTGCGCCAAACCCGTCCTTCAATTCCTTGAAACCAAGAAGGATAGATGGCTAGGAGTATGCCATAGATGGTTATGAAAAGGATAAAGAGGATGGAGGGGATATTTAGTTTTGTGTAATCTTCTCTTTTGTGTAGCATAGCTTCTGGTTCTACCTAAGGTAGACTCCTCTGTATAATTATCTTAATTTTACAATAGGTTCCAAGAGAATACAATGAAAGTGAGTCTATCAAAGTTTTCGCGATGGAATCACCGAAAGAGATCTGTTACCTACTTTTGATCTCATGGATGTGCGCTTTGGCATAGTCTATGAGATGGGCAGCCAGTTCTTCTCGGCTATAAAGATCAAGGATGACGCTTCCGCCCAGCTCATTGAGATGCTTAAGTAGGGGAACCAGGGTATCTCCCTTTATGGGAATGCCACTAGTATTCAAGTAAAGACCAGCATCAAAAAGTGCAAAGCGGATGGTCTTATTGGCCATGAAATTACTGGAGAAGGTATTGATCAATTTGTGTGAAAAGGCATTTTCAAAGAGCCATAGAGCTTGAAAGGGATTGCTCTTATTCTCTTGATCATAGGTCAAAGATCCCGCCCACCATAACTTGCTTAAGGCGTGTATATAAAGGCTTCTTTTCTGGGTGTTTTTCTCCGTGTTCAAAAAATAACGGTTCTTGATGAATCCTGTATCAAAAGTGGAACGTGGATTCAAAGAGAGGGTGTATGCTGTGTTTTTTTGCATGTATTCCCAGAAAATTCCGTGGGAAAGACCAACCCAGAGCCGCTCTTCAGTGGCATCAGACAAACTAAGATCTTTCAGTGCGGTGAAAAGTTTTTTTGCGTTGTGGATTTCTTTGTCATAGGGGTCCAGGGTAAACTCTGGAAACTCTTTCTTATAGGGAATTAGGGGATCATGACCCAGTTCCTCAAGAAGCCAATCCTTGGTGTCTTCCTTATAATGATGGGTGAATTGATCCAGATTGGTTTTCAAAAACAGCATGGGTTCATAGGACATAAAATGTAGATCCATTAATGATCACCTCCGGATTCCATGAGTACTTCCAAGGCTTTGGATATGGGATCTTCTAAAAGAAGCTGTGAAAGGCCATAGGAAGTTTTAAGGGCGACGGTTTCTTTATTCAGGATCAAATGATTCTCAAGAAAGACTTTTTCTAAGGAGCGAAACCATAGTTTATCTCGCATGAGTTCTAGATCTTCGTCTATGGAATCCAGTGCGAAAATCAAGGCTGGTACGATGAAAAGTGCATAAATAACAGGTTGATAGGTAGAGGAGCTCTGCAGCATTTGTAAGTGGTTAAAATCCTTTTCTTTGAGCTTTATGATGATGGTGTCTTGGTCTGTATCAATTTTCATGGGTTCATTCTTCTTGTTCTTTACAAAACTAAATATGGAGCTCTTCTTTCCAAGATCATTGTGGACCTTTTCGATCTGAAGATAGGATGAGCGGGCTACGCCAAGGATGGCTCCTTTTGGCACAAAAAGAGGAATCTGCTTATAATCAAGGTGGTGATCTTGATTTTCGAAATACTGGAAATCCCTCATGGCTACAAGGACTGGTTGGAGCTCTACTTTTCCTTGGAGACGAGCAGTATCTAAGATGAACGTACCTTGAGTATGATGGAGAAAAAAGGATTCACGGTACATGGTCAAAGGACACTCCACATGTAATGCATAAGCCACTTCTTTCCGCTCTATTTGCTGAAGGAGTTCTTGGTTATCTAGAGAAAAATGACAATGGAGGGTGAGTTCATGGAAGCTTTGTTCGTGGGTATAGTTTAGATCAAAGCTTCCTTTTGTATAGTCATCATTCAAGAACCATAAAACTGGATGAGAAAACAATCTATTGGGACTGACGTTCATACAGGATCACCTCCAAGGCATAGGTTCCAGGTTCTTTTAAAACAATTTTCACGGGGACTTGTTCATGTGCGGGCAAATCACCAAGGGTAATATGGTTTTTATCCAGGGCATAGGCCTTGCCCTTATGCAAATGGACCGCTTCTTGAATCTCCAAGGGGCTGTTTCCAATTTCACGAGACACGGATAAAAAGAGCATGGCTTTTTCCAGATTCTTTTTTGGGGTGAGAAAAAGAAGGAGATGATTCTCGGTCTTCACGAGTCTTGAGCTATATAGTTTCCCTGGCATTTTCTTCAGGGTAGTGGCGGTGCCTTCAGCAGTGCCTCCACTATGGGGGGCGCCTTGACCACCCTTTTGTTGACTTTTGTCTTTCTGTCCACTAAAAACTGCGCCTTCATCACCCTCCTGAAAGCTCTTTCCCAGGGTTTCTTTCAAGGATTCATATCGAAGTTTTTTCAGCTCTTCTTTAGATTTTTCGTACTTTCGGATGTCTTTTACTTGAGCAGAGAGGATTTCCTTTTCCTCAGCGCCTGGGGCTTCTTTTTGTATAGAAGGAAGGTATGCACCTAGACCTTCTACTTCTTGAGTTTCCAAGGTTTTATCATAGGCATTGTCTAAGATGACCTCTTTGATCCATTTATTGAACTCTTGTAGGAGCTTCTTGGATGCACTTTTTTCTTTTGGGGTATCCACATGGTCAGGAGACCAAGCAGTATGGGCAGGGTTTTCCATCTTACGGAAAGACTTGTTTAATTCTTCTCCTTCTAAAGAGACAATGCCTGAGAATCCAATGGAGGAGCTGATATGCCCATGACTAAAGAGCTTCATGCCTGTCTTTCGCGTACGCATGACTTTTCGATCAAAATCAGGATCATAGAGTACACGAAGTTTTGCCTGGCCTAAAGGGGAAAAATCCTTATAAAAAGTAAGGGTTTTTTCACTGGTAGCCACTTCATAGTAGTTTCTTGCATAAGCTAGCTCTTGTCTTTGTGTAGAAGTAAGGGCTCCTTTTTCAGCTTCCAGCATATATTTGTCGTAGATCTCAGGTAAAGTGGCACTACATATGGACTCTCCATTAAGAGAGACTTTGAGATGATCTTCATGAATAGGCAAAAAGAAATCAGAGAGGATAGATAAAACCATCCGTAGGGTCCAATCCTCTTCTGTCTCAAATCCAAAGATGTAAATATCGGTGCCATAATCAGCGCGCCGAAAAGAAGGGTCTAAGGATAAGAGAGAGGGGATGGCTGTGCTCTTTTCATGATACACATCACCATAGAAGGCTTTGGCTGCATAGGCTTTTTGCTCTTTGAAGATGGAGGCAAGTTTGGCAATACCTTCGTGAGCTTTGGTACCCTCCTCATCCCATGTGGAATAAAACACTGTACGCAAAGAAGAGGTCGCAAAGGTGGCATTCTTTCCAATGCCAAAGCTACCTCCTTGGGTGGCACCTTTTGAGGAAGACCCTTCGGATTTCAAAAATTATACCAGGGGCTGATGTCTTTGGAGGAGTTGATGGTTGTGACAGAGGAGCCTTTTACTCCTTTGGTGTTAAAGTCGGAGATTCTTAATATGGGGATGGTTTCTTTTTCCAAAAGCGCTAAGGCATGGGTAAAAAAATCCTTTGCATTTTCTTGATGATTGTCTTGCCAATAGTGGAGGCTGTCTTGATAAAGTTTTTTGTAGTGCACCACTTCGTGCAGATCTTTCACTGGATAATGGAAAAGGGAAAATTCCACCACCACAGGCTGATTTTGGTCTAGTCGTTCATCAATGGAATTTTGGAGAATCTCTCGAGCCAAACTTTCATATTTGCGTTCTTTGAATGTGTAAATGCTTCCATCATTAATGCCATTATTCATGCCGCTAGGATCATGTGGCCGTATCCATGTATGCATAGTGTCCCACCTTTTGTATAGAGTTTAGAGAATAATCTTAATATTATGCTATAGAACATATTATCTCATAGAGAGCAGCGTTCATCAATACAAAAACCATAGAGATCATAAAGGGAAAGGAATTCTTGGGATATTTTTGTTAAAGCTGTGAAGAAACATAAAAAGTACATGGGATGAAAAGGGTTTCTATAGTATACTAGAAAGAAGAATGAGATTAGTATTCGTTATGGGGGGCGTTACGATGACAAATGAACTGACGGGAAAAGAGGTTGAAGTGGTGCGAGATCTGGATTATTTGATGTTACTGTCTAAGCAGTATCCAACCATTGATGCAGCCACCACGGAGATCATCAACCTGCAGGCAATCTTGGATTTGCCCAAGGGAACAGAGCATTATTTATCAGACATTCATGGAGAGTATGAATCTTTTCGTCATGTGCTGAAAAATGCATCGGGGGTTATTCGCAATAAAATCAACGACATCTATGGCAATACCTTACGAGAATCAGAAAAGCGGGCCTTGGCCACGCTGATCTATTATCCCAGGGAAAAGCTGGATATGCTGGACATCAATGAACGTGAAGTCAACGACTGGTATAAAGTGCACCTGTTCCGCCTCATAGAAGTGTGTAAACGGGTATCCTCAAAATATACCAGGTCCAAAGTAAGAAAGGCCTTTCCCAGGGAGTTTGCCTACATCTTAGATGAACTCCTCAATGAGAATGAAGAGCGTATCAATAAGTATGATTACTATAATAAGATCATTGATACCATCATTGATCTGGATCGCTCTAGAGCCTTTATTGTGGCCATTTGCAATTTGATTCAGCGCTTTGCGGTGGATCGACTGCACATCATTGGAGACATCTATGATCGAGGACCAGGGGCAGACATCATCATGGATATGCTCAAGGAGTACCATGCTTTAGATATTCAATGGGGCAACCACGACATGGTCTGGATGGGAGCCTGTGCTGGCAACGAAGCACTCATTGCCAATGTGATTAGAATCACGGCACGTTATAACCATCTGGAGCTGTTAGAAGACCGCTATGGCATAAATCTTCTCCCCTTGGCCACCTTTGCCATGGACACCTATGGCAGTGACGAACTGAAAAAGTTCATGCCAAGAGGGGTGGAGGTCACAGAGAAAAATCAGAAGGAATTGGAACTCACCGCAAAGATTCATAAAGCCATCTTCCTCATTCAGATGAAGCTGGAAGCGGAAATTATCTATAGACATCCAGAGTATCAAATGAACGATCGGATGCTTTTAGATATGATCGACTATGAAAAGGGCACCATCCTCATAGGAGAGGTGGAATACCCTTTAAATTCCACGGAATTCCCCACCATTGACAAAGAGAATCCCTTCATTTTGACAGAAGAAGAAAAGGAAATTGTGGAGCGCTTGAAAAGAAGCTTCATGCACTCCCCAAGGCTCAATGAGCATGTGAAGCTCCTATATTCCAAGGGAAGCATGTACAAGGTTTTCAACGGAAATCTTCTTCTCCATGGGTGCATTCCCATGGAAGAAGATGGTTCTTTCATGCCCATCACCCTCCATGGAAAATCCTATCGAGGGAAAAAGGCGTTGGATGAACTGGATCGATTGGCTAGGCAAGGATACTTCAACAACGACCCCATCCTTCGAGAACGAGGCCTAGATGCCATGTGGTATTTATGGTGCGGACCAGCCTCTCCTCTCTTTGGGAAGAAAAAGATGGCCACCTTTGAGAGATATTACATTGAAGAGAAGGAAACCCATGTGGAAGAGAAGAATCCTTATTACGTGGATCGAGAGAAGGTGGAGTGGATCGATAAGATCCTTGCAGATTTTGGGCTAAATCTTCAAGATGCCCATCTCATCAATGGTCATGTACCGGTGAAAGTGGTCAAGGGGGAAAGTCCCATTAAGGCAGGAGGGAAGCTCTTGGTCATCGATGGCGGCTTTGCCAAGGCTTATCAAAAGGAAACAGGCATTGCAGGGTATACCCTCATCTACAATTCCCATGGGATGAATCTTGTGAGTCATGAACCCTTTGAGTCCACAAAGAAAGCCATCTTGGAAGAAAAGGACATCATCTCCACGGTGACGGTGCTGGAGAGTGTCAACAGTCGAAGACGGGTGGCAGATACAGATACAGGTAGGGAGCTGAAATCCCAAGTGGAGGATCTTCTTCAACTGGTCAATGCTTATCGAAAAGGGTACATCAAAGAGATGATTGAAACGGCATATATTAACAAAGATCAATTTTAGTAGAGGAAAACCCCGAAGGCCTAGGCCTTCGGGGTTTAAAATTACTGAAATATACAAAAAAGAGAAAGTATATTTCAAGTAGGAGGAAGCTAAAGTAGTTCTTTGGGGCGTAGTCCTCGATGGACTTTCACCAATAGATTACTAGGGTCTCGGAGTTCTTTTTGGGTGCTTTGATCTGGGAAAAGGTCATCATAGACCCCTTCTTCCAAATGAATGGAAAAGGCATGAAGGCCTGGATAACGGTCTTCCTTTTGGCTAGGATCCCCTGGTAGCCAAAGATTCATGGCCACATGATGGTGATAGCCATCCCTGGAATAAAACCCAGCATTGGGATAGGTGAAGACTTTTTCAAGGCCCAGGGTCTTTTCATAAAAAGCTTCCGAAGCTTCTAAATCCAGGACATGCAAGTGGATGTGCCCCATATGGGTCCCCAGTGGAAACCCAAGAAAATCATCGGTGGTGCGGCTTTTTAGCACCTCTTGTACATCCATGGGCTCTGTACTCATGTGGATTTGGCCTCTTTTTAGCCAAAGCTCTTTGGGCCTGTCATGATAAATTTCAATGCCATTGCCCTCAGGATCCTGAAGATAGATGGCTTCAGACACATGATGGTCCGAAAATCCTGTGACAGGAATTTTTTCCTTGGCCAGATGATAGAGGATGTTCCCCAGGTCTTCTCGGCTGGGCACCTTGATGGCGAAGTGGTAGAGACCCACTTCGTGTTTTCTCGTTTTATAGGTTTCATGGAGGACCAACAGTGGAAAATCTCCCCCATAAAGGGTCACCACACCACCAAGGCGGTGGGCTCTTAAGCCTAAGTGTTCGTAATAGGCTTTCATGAGGTCCATGTTGTTGACGTTTAGGTGCACAGCACCCAGGGCGATGGTATTCATACAATCACTTCATTTCTTCTTTACTTTGTGGGGCGCAGAGCACCCTCCTCTTCTCTCTATGGCCCTATTATAGAAGAGCCCTCTGAAGTCCTTATGAAGCCCAAAAGAAAAAATTGTAAACACTTCCTAGATGGAAATGTTTACAAGGTTTTAGGTGAGGGTATCGATGAGCTTTTCTGTTTCTTCTGCGAAATAGCTGGAAAGAAGGGCGTGAAGTAAAATGCGAACCTCTTTATGGGGACTTTGGGCTTCCAAGGAACCTTTGGTTTCTTCAGCCAGGAGAAGGGCACCATGGAACAGGGTATAGAAGGTCTCATAAAGGGTATACAGGGAGGCTTTTTCACCTTTGGAGAGGTCCTCACTGATGGGCGAAAGGAGGACTTTAATCTCGGGCAAGCTTAGGGTACGTTTTAATACTTGAATAAGAGACAGAAGCATGAGGTGTTCCCGGGTGTATTTCTTTTTTTCTGAGGGAAACAAAATGCGATCTTTGGTATAATTGTTGATCATGGTTTTGGTCAAAGGTTTTTTGGGATAGGTTTTCTCCATGAGGGTCATGACTTGGTCCATATAGAGACCAAAATCTGGCAGCTCACTGATCTTGGGTAAGGTTATGAAAGGTGCTAGGGACATGTTCATCGCTCCTCTAAGTGAATTAGGTGGTTTTAAAAACTACTTGTTCTTATCATAAGGTATACTTCTGTACATTTCAATATTGCATTTTTTCTCTCAGGGTGTATAATACAGATAAGACAAGACATAGTTTATGAAACTACATGGAGGAAGAAGAAATGAGTAAGAGTAAGTTAAGAGAACCTGTAAATGCCTGGACCCATTTGGGCGGCGCGATATTTTTCTTTGTGGGCACCTTGGTGATGCTGGTACACAGAGTGATAACGGAAGCTTCGGTGAAAAGCATCGTGGGTGTGGTGATTTTCGGTTTAAGTTTGGTGCTCTTATATTTGGCCAGTGGTATTTATCATGGGTACCAGGGCAGTGACAAGGTCATAGGACGCCTGAAAAAACTGGATCACAGCATGATCTATGTGCTCATTGCCGGCAGTTATACCCCCATGTGTTTGATGATATTAGCGGGTACCCAAAGAGTGGTCATCTTAAGCGTCGTTTGGGGCATTGCGCTCTTTGGGATCTTATCCAAGATCTTCATCCAAGGTATTCCTAGGGCCATTTATACCAGCTTCTACCTATTGATGGGCTGGATGGTGATCTTTTTCATTGGCGATGTGTATCGGAGCATTCCCCAGGGAGGCTTTTATCTACTTCTTTTAGGAGGGATTCTCTATAGCATAGGTGGCGTCATCTACATGATCAAAAAGCCCAATGTATCCAAGCTGTTTGGATTTCATGAAATTTTCCATCTGTTCATATTGGGTGGTAGTTTGATGCACTATTTCTTTACATTCTTTTACCTTGCTTAATTTTTCTGGAAAAAATATATGACAAATGAATGACAAAACCCGCTGATTTCAGCGAATGAAGACAGTTGTGAAGACTGTCTTTAATTCTATGTGGCGAAAAATTGAATGGTCTTCATATTTTCTTTACAAAAATATTTTATGATAGCTTCGGTGTAAAAAACAGTCGGAGGATAAGAAATGAAACTATGGAGTAAAGTTTTTGCCGCAGCGATGACAGTTGTCTTGCTCACCAGTGTGCAGACCAAGAATGTTATTGCCAGTGAAGAAAAGCCAAGTACCCTACAAGAAATAGACATGGAAATAGAATCCTTAGAAATAGAGACCTTAGAGAATGAAACCACTTTAGTCAGTTATGAAGGGGAGCTGGAAAGTCTAGAACGCCTTTATGAGATTCATGAGCTGCGCAAAGGCATCCTTCATGAAGAGCTAGGTGGACTAGAAGAGAAGTTTGAGAGGTTACGTCCTTTAACCCCCAACAATCTTTTGCAAGCAGCGGTTTTAACCATAGCCCAAAAGTATGTGGTGTTGACCGATGAAGAAGTGGCCACATTGGTTCATGAACCTTTGGCAGCCTTTGATGTTTTAGAAGGACAGTATCTATTAAGAGATAGTTACAAGAAAGTAGAAGAAGCGCTTTTAGACAAACAAGAAGCACTCCTGGAGAGCTTTCAGCGGGTCACAGAGATCCTAGAAGCCCAGGTGGCACGAAAAGAATTTTTAACCACAGAAGTGCAAGTGTTGTCGGAAGAAGTGGTTTTTGCTAAGGGTTCCATAGAAACTTTGAAAGATGAAAAAACCGCCTTAGCAGAAAAAATCAAAGCAGAAGAAGCCTATAGAAAATCCACCACCTTTATTTGGCCTACCTATGGTAGATTCACCAGTGGCTATGGATATCGGACACATCCCGTCACCAGGTCTTATAGTTTCCACGGTGGTATTGATATCGCCAATGGTACTGGTACGCCCATTGTGGCCTCACAAAGTGGCCGTGTAGTTTTCTCAGGATGGCAAGGGGCCTATGGTAGGCTCATCATCATTCGCCACAACAGTGGTTTAGAAACAGCTTACGCCCATCTTAGCGGGTCTTTGGTTAGCCCTGGTCAATGGGTGGAACAAGGACAGCAAATTGGTAGAATGGGGAACACAGGACGCTCCACAGGAAGTCATCTGCATTTTGAGATTCGTTCCGGTGGCAGCGCACTAAACCCTATGAATTATTTACAATAAGATTTCAGAGCATCCTTAGGGGTGCTCTTTTTTGCGGATTCCTTAAGTCCTAGGCTTTAAGAGGACCCAAAGGGACGGAATCTGGCCAATCAATAGGTAGAAGTTATGCACATGGTCCACAAGATGTTGTGCATAACTATTTTACAGGCACAACATCTTGTGGCTGATGTTAGTTGCATTGACTTAAAAGAACATAAGTTCTATAATGGAGAAAAAGGAGAGATCTCCATGAACCTTGGAAAAAAAATACCCTGTGAAATGGTTTCTTATTTTCACAAGGGTGATGTGTTGCCCCTGAAGTATCGATGCTACTCTTTAGCGTGTGCCACCTATCTGGTGTATCAAGTGGAGAAAGTTTACCATGTGCAAGTGGAGAACCGACATGGCCTTCGTCATAAGACTTATTTTGTGTTAGCCCGAGGAGACAGGGATAAGGTCCACCATGTCCTCTATGTGGATCCACGAGACAAAGGCTGGTGGCTACTGTCTTAAGCAGGGAGTAGGACACGTCTTCTGTGTTCTTTTCTCCTTTCAGAGGAGTGCATTGTAGGATGTGTGTTGTGCCTAAAATATCAGTTGACCAAAAGAGCTTTTTCCGATAGAATCAACTTGATAAAGACGATGAAAAGAACCAGTAAGAATGGACTGCCTTTACAGAGAGAGGGATTTGGTGGAAGCCCTTAGGGAAAGTGTTCTGAACCTATCTTGGAGTTTCTTGGCGTGACGTCAAGCGGGGTAAGCCGTTATACTTTGTAGAGTGGATACGCAAGAAGTATCAATGAGGGTGGTACCGCCGAAAATGTTTTTTGGCCCCTTTCTTTGAGCCTTCTTTTTTTTATTTCTTTTTTTACGCAGATCGATTAGGAGGGAACCCCATGAACAATAACAAAAAACTTGTAGAAGCCATCACATCCATGGATGTGGATTTTGCAAAGTGGTACACAGACATCGTGAAGAAAGCAGAACTCATCGAATATTCCAGTGTCAAAGGTGCTGTGATTTTAAGACCCTATGGCTATGCCCTATGGGAAAACATCCAAGGATACTTGGACAAAAAGTTTAAAGAGACGGGCCATGAGAATGTCTATATGCCTATGCTGATCCCTGAGAGTTTGCTTCAAAAAGAAAAGGATCATGTGGAAGGCTTTGCCCCTGAAGTAGCCTGGGTGACCCATGGGGGTTCAGAACCCCTCACGGAAAGACTGTGCATTCGCCCAACCTCAGAAACGCTTTTTTGTGAGCATTTTGCAAACATTGTGCAGTCTTACAATGATTTGCCCAAGAAGTACAACCAGTGGTGTAGTGTCATTCGATGGGAAAAGACCACACGACCTTTCTTAAGAACCTCAGAGTTTTTATGGCAAGAAGGTCATACCATCCATGAAACTGCAGAGGAAGCTCAAGAGGAAACCATCAAGATGCTTCATGTTTATGCAGATATGTTTCGAGACTTTTTAGCCATTCCTGTGGTGAAGGGAAGAAAGACCGACAAAGAAAAGTTTGCAGGGGCAGAAGCCACCTATACCATTGAAGCACTGATGCATGATGGCAAGGCCCTCCAATCTGGCACCACCCATAACTTTGGGCAAGGTTTTGCGGAAGCCTTTGGCATCCGTTATACAGGCAAAGATGGCAAGCTTAGTCATGTACACCAAACCAGTTGGGGCTTATCCACCAGAGTCATTGGGGCCATCATCATGGTCCACGGAGATGACTCCGGGCTGGTACTCCCTCCAAGAGTGGCTCCTACACAGCTGATGATCATTCCCGTGGCACAGCATAAAGAAGGAGTACTGGAAAAAGCAGAAGAACTTCGGGCCTCCTTGGCAGAGGTTTGTCGAGTGAAAGTAGATGGCTCAGACAAGAAGCCAGGGTGGAAGTTTAGCGAATACGAAATGAAGGGCGTGCCACTAAGACTGGAAGTGGGTCCTAAGGACATAGAAAACAACCAAGTGGTCTTAGTACGAAGAGACACCAGGGAAAAGATCATCGTGCCCATGGATGAGCTTCAAGAAAAGGTCCCCATGCTTCTAGATGAGATCCATGAGGCTCTTTATGAGAACGCGGTGAGAAGACAAGCGGAAATGACCACCACAGTGACCACCGAAGAGGAACTAAGAGAAGCAGCAGATCATAAGCCAGGGTTCATTCGCGCCATGTGGTGTAAGGATTTGGCTTGCGAAGAAAAGATGAAGGAAGTCTATGGCTTAAGCTCTAGATGTATGCCTTTTGCCCAAGAAAAAATTGCAGATACTTGTATTTGCTGTGGAAAAGAAACAGAGACCATGGTCTACTGGGGCAAAGCCTACTAAAAAGCAAAGAACCACAAGGGGCTTTCAAAGAAGGGATTCTTTGGAAGCTCCTTACTTTTGGTCTTTTTTGTGAACAAGAGACCGGGCGCTCTTCTAGCATAAATTCCATAGTATAATGAAAAGAGAAGCCATGGATCTTTTTGTGGAAAGAGGAGGAGAGGACCATGTGGAAAGTGGAAGAGCTCATGTCAGGGCCCTTTAAAATTAGAAGTATCAAAGACCGTGAGGGCGATTTGGATTATTTCATCGACAATGAAGGAAGACCTTTGGTGTTTCGGTATAAAGCACAGATGCAGTTTTTCAAAGTATCCACCATTCTTCTGAGGGTGGGCCAAGGAGAGATGTGCTCCTTGCATTTTCTCTTAGAGAGGGATCTTTTGTCTGCCATGGCCTTTATAGAGGTCAATGGAACCACCCATGAACTGATCTATGAGGTTCAGGAAACCCATGCCCTCTTGACCATGAAAGAGCGGAGGTAACGAAGAAGCCCTCAGTATAGAACCCTATGTGAAGCTCCCACGAACCTAAAGGTTCGGGGCTTCTAGCAATAGAAGTCGCTTTACCAGACTAAGTATTTGGAAATATATACTATGATAATTAAGTCATAACACCTTTGGTTGACGCATCAGACCTTTGCTCTGTTGTCTATTATTAAGTAGAAATTACGGGATAGTTTCGGTGTAATAGATGTAAAAAGCTTAATTATCATTGTCGAGATGAGGACGAATTCTTATTGTGGTCATAGCAATAAGATACGCACAACCTGTCGTAAGACAGAGTATTTAACAG
>Ga0194138_10000271_pt1 | contig 24963 bp, 19 predicted proteins | sample TARM_MetaG_T2_14_FD_134022 | JGI IMG/M metagenome (GOLD analysis project Ga0194138, IMG submission 134022) | Freshwater microbial communities from Pennsylvania, USA, analyzing microbe dynamics in response to fracking - TARM_MetaG_T2_14 (version 2) | ecosystem: Environmental > Aquatic >...
GGCGAACGACTCTGGGCCATCGCCGATCTGGACTTCGACGCGCTGGCTGCCAGCCGCAAGCATGCGCAAGTCGCCAACGACCGCGACTGGCCCGGGCAGCTTGCGCCGGCACTGGAGCGCGCGACGGTGGCCGCGTTCGAAACTGCGGTGGAATGAGGGCAAGCGTCAGCCGAACAGGCGGGCCCCGGGCACCAGCCACAACGAGATGCCGGCCAGCACCGTGCCGATGCCGGTGGCGGCCAGCACGTCGCTCGGGTAATGCAGGCCCAGCACCACGCGCGAGGCGGCTACGCACAAGGTGAAGGGCAGCAGCACGCTGGCCAGCAGCGGGTAGTGGCCAATCGCCACGAGGCTGAAGGACACCGCATGCAGGGTGTGCCCGGACGGGAAGCTGAATTCGTCCAGCGGTGCCACCCAAGCCTGGATGCGGCCATCGGCGGCAAACGGGCGCGGGCGCCGCGTCCAGCGCTTGAGCATCTTGTACAGCGTCAGCGCGACCACGCCGGTGGCGGCCATGTGGATGGAGGCCGCCAGCCCGTGCAGGCCGTCGACGATCACCAGCGCCGCCATCAGGACGTACCAGAACACGCCGTCGCCGAGCCGGCTCACGGCGGCGAAGAAGCCGCGCACCGCGCTCCATTCGCCGAGGCGGTTGGCCCGCAGGCACCACGCCGTCTCGCGGCGTGGCAGGGAAGGGGTGTCGTGTTCAGAGGGCAGGGAGCGGGGCATTCGGGTTCCTCGCATGGGCCAGACCGGTGAGGATTGCATCGAAATCGGCGGCCACCTGCTCCGGGCGCAGCGCGCGCAGGGCGGCATGGGCGGCCTGCCCCATCGCGCGGCGTGCCTCGGCCGGCATGCCGGCCAGGCGCTGCGCTGCGGCGACGAACTCGGCATCGCAGCCCACCGTGGCCCCGTGCAGGCCGTCGCGCAGGTGTTCGCGCGCGGCGCCGTAGTCGAAGGCCACCACCGGCACGCCGCTGGCCATCGATTCCAGGGTCACGTTGCCGAAGGTCTCGCTGCGGCTGGGGAACAGGAACAGGTCGGCGCTGGCGAAATGGCGCGCCAACACCGTGCCGCGCTGGATGCCGCAAAACACGAAATCCGGGTTCTCCCGGGCCAGCCGTTCGCGTTCGGGGCCATCGCCGACCCAGACGAAGCGCGCGTCCGGCCGGTCCTGCTGCAGCCTGCGGAAGGCCTGCACGGCCAGGTCGAGGTTTTTCTCCGCGGCGATGCGGCCGACGTGGATCACCGCGAGCGGCTCTTCGCCGATGCCCCACTTCACGCGCAGCGCCGGGTCGCGCCGGGCCGGGTCGAACAACTGCGTGTCCACCGCGCGCGCCAGCCGCTGCGCATGCCGGAAACCGTGGCCGTCGAGGAAACGACGCAGCTCCTCGGTGGGCACCAGCGTGGCATCGGCCAGGTTGTGGAAATGGCGCATCCAGCGCAGCGCCACCGGCTGCAGCCAGCGCAGGCCGTAGTCGCGCATGTATTCGTCGAAACGGGTGTGGAAGCCGCTTGCCACCGGGATGCCGAGCCGGCGCGCGGCGCGCAGCGCGGACCAGCCCAGCGGACCTTCGGTGGCCACATAGACGGCGTCGGGCGGATTTTCGCGCCAGTGGCGCAGCAGCATGCCGGCGGCCGGCAGGCCGAACTTCAAGCCTGGGTAACGGGGCAGGTTGGCGCCGCGCATCAACACGGTGTGCGCCGGTGCGGTTTCGCGCGCGTGCTGGCGCGGACGGATCAGCTCGACCTCGTGGCCGCGTGCCATCAGGCCGCGTTCGAGGGATTGCACGGTCAGGGCGACGCCGTTGACTTCCGGCGGATACGTCTCGGTGACGATGGCATGGCGCATGGGCGACTCCGCGTTTTGCCCATGCTCGGTCGCCGCAATGAAGCCGCTGTTGCAGAACGATGCCGGAAAAATGACAGCCGGCCCGCCGGCCTGCTGCCGTTCACGCAGTGCGGTTTTTCGCGGCAGGGGGCTGTTCTGCCGGCTGATGCCGCTTGTCGCGGCATGCAGCGTTGCGGCGGCGAAGCCCGGGGCGCACAAGGCTGCGACGTGCCGCCGGCGTGGCGGCGGACGTGCGCCGCCGGCGAGTCAGACCACGAAGGGCTTGAACAGCAGGCCCAGCCCGGCCATGCCCTCGACTTCGGCAATCAGGTCGGCACGCAGCAGTGGCCGCGCCTCCAGCCAGTCCTGCGACAGGATCAGGCTGAGGTGGTTGTCTTCGGCGATCACTTCCAGTTGCGGGATCGGATCGTTCTCGTGGGCGCGGTGCAGCAGCACGGCCAGCCGCAGCAGCGCGGTCTTGCGCCGGGCGGACAGCACCAGCCGCTCGGGCAGGGCGTCGAAGGCATTCCTGGGCACGCCGCGGCGGTGGCAGCGCACCATCGCCGCCAGCACCTGCTGCTCCTGGCGGGAGAAGCCGGCGATGTCGGAGTTTTCCAGGATGTAGGCGCCGTGGGCCTGGTACTGGCTGTGCGCGATGGCCAGGCCGATCTCGTGCAGGCGTGCGGCCCAGCCAAGCTGGCGGGCATCGTCGTCGTCCAGCTGCCAAGCCTGCGCGACTTGCTCGAACATCGCCAGTGCGGTGGCTTCCACCTGCGCACCCTGGCGCTCGTCGATGCCGTAGCGCCGGGTCAGCGCAGTCACCGAGGTGTCGCGCGGGTCGTTCTCGCTGCCGCGGCCGAGCATGTCGTAGAGAATGCCTTCGCGCATGGCGGCCTTGCTGACCTTGAGTTGTTGCAGGCCCAAGGCCTGGAACGCGGCCTCCAGCACCAGCACGCCGCCGGCGATGATCGGTCGGCGGTCGGCGGACAGGCCCGGCAGGTCGATCTGGTCGATGCGGCCGGCCTGCAGCAGGCGGTCGCGCAACTGCGGCAGCGCCTCGGCGGTGATGGTGGTGTCGCGGGTCAGCTTCATCGCCATGCAGATTTCGCCGATGGCCTTGTGCGTGCCGGACGAGCCGATGGCTTCCTGCCAGCCCAGCGCGCGGTACAGGCTGGCGAACTGCTGGAACTGCACCGAGATTTCGGTCAGCGCGTCCTTCCACTTCTTGCGCGTCAGCTTGCCGTTGCCGAAGAAGCGGCGCGTGCTGGCGATGCAGCCGGCCTGCAGGCTTTCGCGCTCGATGGTGTCCAGCCCGCGGCCGATGATGAATTCGGTGGAGCCGCCGCCGATGTCGATCACCAGTCGCAGCTGGCCCGGCCTGGGCGGTTGAGCGTGGGCCACGCCGAGGTAGATCAGGCGCGCTTCCTCGCGCCCGGACACCACTTCGATGGCATGGCCGAGCGAGGTTTCGGCCGGCATCAGGAAGGCCTGCGGCGACTTGAGCTGGCGCACGGTGTTGGTGGCCAGCGCACGCACGCGCTGCGGCGGGATGTCGCGGATGCGCTGGCCGAAACGGGCCAGGCATTCCAGCGCTCGCTGGCGCGCTTCGCTTGACAGCCCGCCCTTGCCGTCCAGTCCGTCGGCCATGCGCACGGTTTCGCGCAGGCGGTCGACGATGCGCAGCTGGCCCAGCGTGTAGCGGGCCACGATCATGTGGAAGCTGTTGGAGCCGATGTCGATGGCGGCCAGCAATTCGCCGTCCTGCGGCGGCGGCATCGTGGGAGTGCTGTAGGGCATGGCGCGCATGGTAGCCGAAGAGCCGGCACGACCGTGCCTGCCCTGCGGCGATCCGGCCGGTCAGCGACAGCCGGCCAGCAGGAAGGCCTGGGCCGAGTGCGCGGCCTGCCCTTCCGGCGGGGCCAGCTTGCGGTATTCGCCGTCGCTGCCCAGTTCCCACGCGTTGACGTTGTCGTCCAGATAGTTCTGCAGCACCTCGCAGCGGATGCGCTCGACCAGGGCCGGGTCGAGGATCGGGAAACAGCTTTCCACCCGGCGCAGCAGGTTGCGCTCCAGCCAGTCGGCGCTGGCGCAATACAGCTCCGGCGCACCGTCGTTGCCGAACCAGTACACCCGGCTGTGCTCGAGGAAGCGGCCGACGATGCTGCGCACGCGGATGTTGTCCGACACGCCCGGCACGCCAGGGCGCAGCGTGCAGGCGCCGCGCACGATCAGGTCGATCTGCACGCCGGCCTGCGAGGCCGCATACAGCGCGCGGATCACCTGCGCCTCGTTCAGCGCGTTCATCTTGGCGATGATCCGGCCCGGCTTGCCGGCTTTGGCAAGTTTCGTCTCGCGCTCGATCTTCTTCAGGATGCCGGCGTGCAGCGTGAACGGCGACTGCAGCAGGCGCTTGAGCTTGATGACCGGGGCGAGGCCGGACAATTGCTGGAACAGCTGGTGCACGTCGCTGCCGATGTCCGCATCGGCGGTGATCAGGCTCAGGTCGGTGTAGGCGCGCGCGGTGCCGCTGTGGTAGTTGCCGGTGCCCAGGTGCACGTAGCGGACCAACTTGCGCCCTTCGCGCCGCACGATCAGCAGCATCTTGGCGTGGGTCTTGTAGCCGACAACGCCGTACACCACCTGCACGCCGGCTTCCTGCAGGCGGTCGGCCAAGCCGAGGTTGGCTTCCTCGTCGAAGCGCGCCAGCAGCTCCACCACCACGGTGACATCCTTGCCGTTGCGCGCGGCTAGCACCAGCGCATCGACGATGGCCGAATCCTTGCCTGTGCGGTACAGCGTCTGCTTGATCGCCAGCACGGCCGGATCGGTGGCGGCCTGCTTGAGCAGTTCGATCACGTCGGAGAACGAGTCGAAGGGATGGTGCAGAAGCACGTCGCCATCGGCCACCAGTTCGAACATCGCATCGCCGTCGCGCAGGGTGCGCGGAGTGAAGGCGGGGTATTTCAGTTCCGGGCGCGGCACCAGGTCGTACAGCTGGATGGCCCGGCTCAGGTTGACCGGGCCGTTGATCCGGTACACCGCGTTTTCGGTCAGCTCGAAGTTCTGCAACAAGGTGCGGACGATGGCCTTGGGCGCGTCGTCGGTGATCTCCAGCCGCACCGCCGGCCGATAACCGCGGCCGACCAGCTCGTCGCGCAGCGCCGAGGCGAGGTTTTCCACCTCTTCCTCGTCCACGATCAGCTCCGAGTTGCGGGTCACGCGGAACTGGTAGGCGCCCTTGACCTCCATGCCCGGGAACAGTTCGTCCACGAAGTACGACAGTACCGAGGACAGGAACACGAAGCCCTGGCCGTTCTCGGACAGGCTCGGCGGCAGCTGGATGATGCGCGGCAGCGAGCGCGGTGCGCGCACGATGGCCAGATGGCCGGCGCGGCCGAACGCGTCCTTGCCCTTGACCACCACCACGATGTTCAGCGACTTGTTGAGGATCTTCGGGAACGGGTGCGCCGGGTCCAGGCCGAGCGGCGACAGCACCGGCATGATCTCGTTGCGAAAATACGCGCGCAGCCAGCGTTTCTGGCGTGCATTCCAGCGGTGTGCGCCGAGCACGGCGATGCCGGCTTCGGCCATGGTCGGGCGCAGCACCTCGTTCCAGCAGTCGTACTGGGCCTGTACCAGCTGCGCGGCGCGGTCGTGGATCTTCTCCAGGATCTGCGCCGGGCTCATGCCGTCGGCCGCCGTCGGCAGGCCCAGGTCCATCGTGTGGCGCACGGTGGCGGCGCGGATCTCGAAGAATTCGTCGAGGTTGGTGCAGCTGATGCACAGGAAGCGCAGGCGCTCGAGCAGCGGCACCTGCGGGTCCATGGCCTGGGCGAGGACGCGGAAGTTGAAGTCCAGCTGCGACAATTCGCGGTTCAGGTACAGCGCAGGGTCGCGCAGCGGATCGTCGTGTCCTGCATCGGCGGCGATGGAGGGTGCCGTCGGCGGGGGGGAGCGCTTGATCGGGCTCATGGCGTGGACGCCTCTTGCGTAATTTCGTTGTGGTCGCGGGGACGGATGCGTTCGGCGCCGAAGTGGCACGAGAACGTGCTGCCCTTGCCGACCTCGCTTTCTATCTGCAACCGGGCCTGGTGCAGGCCCAGCACGTGCTTGACGATGGACAGGCCCAGCCCGGTGCCGCCGCTCTCGCGCGAGCGGCTGCTGGACACGCGGTAGAAGCGCTCGGTCAGACGCGGGATGTGCGAGGCGGGGATGCCGTAGCCGGAGTCGCGCACCGACAATACGGCACCGTCACCTTCGCGGGCAAAGACTATGGCGATGTTGCCGCCGTCGGGCGTGTAGCGGATCGCGTTGCTGACGAGGTTGGAAAACGCGCTGTGCAGCTCCTTGTTGGAGCCCCACAGGTCGCAGCCGGCGCTGTCCTCCACGCTTACCGCGTGGCGGCCGTGGCTCAGCGCCTCGGCCTCGCGGCGCAGCGTGGCCAGCATCGGCGCCATCGCGATGCTTTCCTCGTCGATGTGGTCCTTGACCTCCAGCCGCGACAGCGTGAGCAGGTCTTCGACCAGTTGGGTCATGCGCTGGGACTGCTTCTGCATCTCGGCCACCATCGGGCCGGCCCCGGCCGGGAAATCCTCCGGGTCGAGCATGTCCAGATAGCCGTGCACGACGGTGAGCGGGGTGCGCAGCTCGTGCGAGACGTTGGCGACGAAATCCCGGCGTACCTGCTCGAGACGCAGCAGCTTGCTGACGTCGCGCGCCACCAGCAGCCAGTAGTCTTCCGAGTACGGGATCAGGCGCAGGTTCAGACGAAGGTTGGGATCGACCGGCGAAGGGGCATCGAGCAGCGGCTCGGCATTGCGGCCGGCGGCCAGCCAGTGCGACAGCGACAGGGGTTGCAAGCGATCCACCAGCGGCGCGCCCAGGTCCTGCGGGTGGTGCAGGCCGAGCAACGTGGTGGCGGCCTCGTTGAGCCACTGCACGCGCTGGCTGTTGCGGTCCACCACCACCACCGCATCGGGCAGCGCGGCGGCGGCGGCGCGGTAGGTGCGCAGCATCTCCACCAGCCGGCGCTTGCGCGCGCGCATCTCGGTCTGACTGCGGTAGAGCAGGCGGTCCAGCTCGTTCCAGACGCCGTCGCCTTGCGGCGGCGACCAGCGTCGGCGCGCGGTGAGTTGCAGCAGCACCCGGCGCAGACGCCAGTAATGCCAGGCCACGATGCCCAGTGCGACGAGGGTGACCAGCAGGCCCGGTTCGCCGACGGCCAGGCCGATGAGCAAGGCCGCAGCCAGCATCAACACGAGCTGGCCGAGGGTTTTCCACCAAGCGGAACGGAATTGGCGCGGCATCAGTCAGTGTCGCCCGTGCGGCGGTGCGGGTACAAGCCGGGGCGGCGTGTCGCCGGCATTCACACCGAAGCGGAAAAACGGTAGCCGGCACCGCGCACGGTCTGCACGAGGCCGTCGGCGCCGAACGGTTCCAGCGTCTTGCGCAGGCGGCGAATGTGCACGTCGATGGTGCGCTCCTCCACGTACACGCTGCCGCCCCAGACGTGGTCGAGCAGCTGGGTGCGGGTGTAAACCCGTTCCGGGTGGGTCATGAAGAAGTGCAGCAGGCGGTATTCGGTGGGGCCGATCGGCACCGGCGTGTCGTTGACGAACACGCGGTGCGCGGCGCCGTCGATGCGCACCGGGCCGACGAGCACGCTGCCGTCCTCGTCGTCCTCGCGGGTGCGGCGCATCACCGCGCGGATGCGGGCCAGCAGTTCGCGTGCCGAGAACGGCTTGACCACGTAGTCGTCCACGCCGGCCTCGAGCCCGCCGACGCGGTCGTTTTCCTCGCCGCGCGCGGTCAGCATGATGATCGGCACTTCGCGGGTCAGGGCGTCCTTGCGCCAGCGCCGGGCCAGCTCCAGGCCACTGGTGCCGGGCAGCATCCAGTCGAGCAGGATCAGGTCGGGCACGCGGTCGGCGATGGCGGTCTGGGCTTCGCGGGCATCGCCGGCGTGCACCGGTTCGAAATCCCCCTTGCGCAGGGCGAAGGCGACCATGTCGCGGATGGCGGGTTCGTCGTCGACGATGAGGATCTGCTTCTGCATGCGGTGGTCCGCACTATGGAGACAGCGTCATTAGACTACCGTTTCGTGACACTCGGGTGACACGGAAAGAGGCATCGCCGACGGCATGGATGTTGCAACGGGAGGGCCAAGCCCATTGCTTGGAAACCGATCGATGTACCAGACCGCCGGCCTTCCGACACGCCCCCCGACCATTCCCGCCGCGCCCGCGTCCGCGCCTGCGGCCTTGCGCGACATCCGCCTGCTGGTGGTTGCCGATGCCGGCGGCGGTTCCGCCGCCTTGAGCCGTGCCTTGTCGGTTTTCGGGATCGACGTGGCGGCCGTGCCGGATGGCCGTCGGATGCACGAATGGCTGGAAACCCGCGAATGCGACGCGGTGCTGCTGGTGCCGCCGATCCGCGACGACGACGCGGTGGCGGCCTGCGCCCGCTTGCGCCGACGATTTCCCGGCATCGGCGTGCTGATGCTGTCGGCACGGGCCGATTCGCTGGACAAGGTGGTCGGGCTGGAAGCCGGTGCCGATGATTACCTGCACGCCGATTGCGACCCGCGCGAGCTGGTGGCCCGCCTGCGTGCGGTGATGCGCCGGCTGCGTGCGGAGCATGCGGCGGACAAGCCGGAGTGGGGCGTCCGGGACGTCCGGGTAGGGGGCTGGAGCTTCGACCCGGGTAGCCGGCGCCTGTCTTCGCCGCAGACCGGCGATGTGCGCCTGACCGCAGGCGAGACGCGCCTGCTGGCGGAATTGTCCTCGCAGCCCGGCCGGACCGTGCCGCGCACGCGCCTGCAGGAGCTGACGGGGGGACGTCATGCCGGTGCGACGGACCGCAGCGTGGACCTGCTGGTGTCGCGCCTGCGGCAAAAGCTCGGCGACGACCCGCGCGCACCGCGCCTGATTCGCACGGTGCGCGGGCGCGGTTACACGTTCGCTGCGCCGGAGCGGATGCCGTCGACCTGAGGCCGCGCGACACCGATGCAAAGCCGGGAAACGCACGACAAACGGCGGCGGCATCGTGGCATGCGGGAAATCCTTCCCGCCTGATGCACGAGGGGAATCCGCCATGATCTGTTCCGCTTCAAGCAGCAGTCATGTCAGCCGGTACGCCGGCCTTTCCGGGCCGTTCGGCCACCAAGCGCGTCCATCGACGAAAACCCGTTCAAGGCCCTGTTCGAGAAGATCGACAGGGGGCGGGGATGAAACCGTGCCGTTCCGGCGCGGTGCTGCAAAAGTCCCGGGCTGCGTGGCGGGTGGCCCGGGATTCAGGGGCTCTTGATGTCAGGGTCGCGGACGCCTTGCCGTTGCAGTTCGAGCACGGTGGGCGTGATGGCGGCGATGCGGGCGTCAATGCGCGCGCGCGCGACGTAATCCAGATCGTCGCGTCGCTTGAGGGTCTGCAGCTGCATCAACGCCTGTTCCGCGCGGCCGTTGAGGTAGGCGGCCTCGGCGTAGGCCTCGCCGGCGCGGACGGCATCGCCGGCCAGTTCGCAGGCACGGGCATAGGCCTGCTGGAAGATCGGGTCGGCCGCGGCGCGTGACAGCAAGGGGCGAAGTACGGCCTGGGCGCGTTGGCCTGCCGCCTGGCCGCCCTGCTCGTTGAGAATGCGGGCATAGGTGATGGCCACCGGCACGCTGCCGGGCCAGCGCCGGTTGAGCTCGTCGAAACGGCGATTGGCTTCGGCCGGGTGGCCGCCGCGGGATTCCGCTTCGGCCCAGGCCAGATTGACGTAGAGGTTGTCCGGATGACGCTGCGCCAGCGAGGCCAGGGCCGTGGTCGGGTCGCCGCTGCGGTTCTGCATCCAGGCCAGGGCCAGACCGTATTGCTGGGCGTCGGACAGCCCCTTGGGCTGGCTGCGGCGCAGGCCTTCGTATTCGCGGATGGCCACGTCCGGCGTGGCGGCGCTCAAGGCACGCAACCGCTCCCGCGCCCAGTCGAACTGGCCGGTGGGGCCGGATGCGCTCAGCGCATCGTCGCCAAGGCGCAGGTTGGCCGGCAACAGCGGGTTGTCGGGCAGGGTCGTCGTGGTGGTGCCCGCGGGCGGGTCGAGATTGACCCGGTCCACGTCGATCCGCTCCACGCGCTCGCCGCCGGGCGTGGAGGTGCGCGCCAGACGCGTGCCTTTCTTGAGCTGCTCGGCGCGTGCGCGCGCTTCGGAAATGCGGGTCGTCGTGACCGGGTGGGTCTGCAGGAAGTCCGGCGCGGAATAGCCGCCGCGGTTGCCGCGCATCGCCAGCGACATGCGCTCGAAGAATTCGGCCATCGCATCGACGTCGTAGCCGCTGCGGGCCAGCGTGCGGATGCCGAGGCGGTCGGCTTCGGATTCGTTCGAGCGCGTGTAGTCGATCTGCAACTGCTGCATCAGGCCCATGCCGCTGGCGATGGCCGCCATCGACGCATCGCCGGAAGAATTGCCGCCGGCCTGCTGGGCCGCGACGACGGCTGCAAGCATGCCGAGCAGGATCGGGATCTGGTCGCGCTGGGCCTTTTCCACCGCGCGCAGCACGTGCTGCTGGGTGACGTGGGCGATTTCGTGCGAGAGCACGGCGGCCACTTCGTCCTCGTCTTCGGCGGTCAGCACCAGCCCGGCGTTGACCGCCACGTAGCCGCCCAGCGTGGCGAAGGCGTTGATCTGGCGGTCCTTCATCATGAAGAAGGTGAAGGACTGCCGCGGGTTGTCGCTGTTGGCGCCGAGCCGGCGGCCCATGGTGTTGAGCCACTCGTCGATCAGCGGGTCGTCCAGCACGTAACCGTAGTTGCGCAGCTCGCGCAGCATCAGGCTGCCGTATTCGGCCTGACGCGCTGGCGTGAGCAGCTCGCCGGCCGACGAACCGATGTCGGGCAGGCGCAGGCCGTCCTGTGCGGGAGCCGCCGGCACGGCGAAGCCGCCGGCCAGTGTCAGGGCGAGGGCGGAGGCGAGGACGGTATGACGCAAGAAGAGGCTCCGCAGGACGGGAAATGCAGCGACGGCAGGATGCCGGTTGGATGGCCGGGCGGCGTGAATCGACGGTTAATCCGCAGCGTTCCGCCAGCCGGGCTGGAATTGCCCCGGAGGCGTCGCCATAGTGGCTTGGACCTTCAAGAATGCCCGGAGTTTCCCGTGATCCAACCCATTCCCCCCGTCGGCGGCGTGCCGCCGATCACCCTCTATACCACGGCGGTGTGCCCGTACTGCGTGGCGGCCAAGAACTTCCTGAAGAGCAAGCAGCGCGAGTGGACCGAGATCCGCGTCGATGTGGATCCGGGCGAACGTGAAAAGATGATTGCCCGTGCCGGGCGCACCAGCGTGCCGCAGATCTTCGTCGGCGATGTCCACGTCGGCGGCTACGACGACATGATTGCGCTGCACCGGGCTGGCAAGCTCGAAGCCTTGCTGGAGGGTGCGGCATGAGCCTGCCCGACGGCGGCGAACGCATCCGCGAATTCACCGAATTCCGCCAGCGCATGAACCAGCGCATCCTGGCCGAGCCCAACCAGGTGGTGCGGCGTTTCTTCGCCCTCGACACGCAGACCTACCAGGCCGGTGCGCTCGACGTAAAGACCAAGGAGCTGCTGGGCCTGGTCGCCTCGCTGGTCTTGCGCTGCGACGACTGCATCAGCTACCACGTGGCCCAGTGCAAGGATGCCGGCGTGTCGCGCGAGGAGTTCTTCGAGACGTTTTCGGTGGGTTTGGTGGTGGGCGGTTCGATCGTGATTCCGCACCTGCGCCGCGCGGTGGATTTCCTCGACCGGCTGGAATCCGGCGAGGGCACCACGCCGACATCGCCGGCCGGACACGGCCACGCCGAGGGCTGAAATCCGGGGCGCGGGCAGGCGGGGACAAGGCGGTTCGGGCATAATTGCACGTCAAACCTTTCTCCGCCGCGCTTCCGGAACCCGCATCCCGCGGGCGTGGGAGGCGGCACGTTCCGGAAGAAAACCCCATGTCCCAGACAATCACGGTCATCCGCGGCGATGGTATCGGCCCGGAGATCATGGATGCGACGCTGTCCGTTCTCGACGCCCTCAAGACCGGCCTGGTCTACGAAGAAGCCGATGCCGGCTTGGTGGCGCTGGAGAAGCACGGCGACCTGCTGCCGGAAGCGACCATCGAGTCGATCCGCAAGAACAAGGTGGCGCTGAAGAGCCCGCTGACCACGCCCGTGGGCGAGGGCTTCAGCTCGATCAACGTGGCGCTGCGCCGCAAGTTCGACCTGTATGCCAACGTGCGCCCGGCCAAGTCCTTCCCGAACACCAAGTCGCGCTTTGCCGACGGCGTGGACCTGATCACGGTGCGCGAAAACACCGAAGGCGCCTACTTGAGCGAAGGCCAGACGGTGTCCGAAGACGGCGAGGTCGCGCTGTCGGGTGCACGCGTCACCCGCACCGGCTCCGAGCGCATCGTGCGCTACGCCTTCGAGCTGGCCAAGAACACCGGCCGCAAGAAAGTCACCGCCGTGCACAAGGCCAACATCATCAAGTCGACTTCGGGCCTGTTCCTGAAGGTCGCGCGCGAAGTGGCCGCCGAGTACCCGCAGATCGAGTTCCAGGAAATGATCGTGGACAACACCTGCATGCAGCTGGTGATGCGCCCCGAGCAGTTCGACGTGATCGTCACCACCAACCTGTTCGGCGACATCATTTCCGACCTGTGCGCCGGTCTGGTCGGTGGTCTTGGCCTGGCTCCGGGCGCCAACATCGGCAAGGACGCGGCGATCTTCGAGGCCGTGCACGGCTCGGCTCCGGACATCGCCGGCAAGGGCGTGGCCAATCCGTGTGCATTGTTGCTGGGCGCGGCGCAGATGCTCGACCACCTCGGCCAGGTCGAGAACGCCGAGCGCCTGCGCAAGGCCATCGTCGCCACGCTGGAGGCGAAGGATTCGCTGACGCCGGATCTGGGCGGCACCGGCAGCACGACGACGTTTGCCAAGGCGATCGCCAGCCGCCTGTGAGCGCGCGCGGTCATCGCATGACGCAAAAGCATGCGATGCCCGCCAAGTTTTCGTTGACAGCTTCGCGCATTGCCAAGACAATAGCCGGCCTTCCTGCTCAGGCAGGCGGCGGATGACCGGTTCCAACGGGGTATAGCGCAGTCTGGTAGCGCGCCTGCTTTGGGAGCAGGATGTCGGGGGTTCGAATCCCTCTACCCCGACCATCTTCCGGTTGAAGACGATGCGATCCGCACGGGCGCCCATAGCTCAACCGGATAGAGCACCGGCCTTCTAAGCCGGCGGTTGCAGGTTCGAGTCCTGCTGGGCGCGCCACTTCGGTGGAACGTCGTGGCAGGCGGTTTCAGGTTTCAATGGTGGCTGTAGTTCAGCTGGTTAGAGCACCGGATTGTGATTCCGGATGTCGTGGGTTCGAGTCCCATCAGCCACCCCACTAAAATTGTTTCCTCTCAAGTATTGCAAAGAGGAAATGGTGCATGTAACATTTGCACCCTCGATTTCCGGGCCGTTAGCTCAGTTGGTAGAGCAGTTGACTCTTAATCAATTGGTCCACAGTTCGAATCTGTGACGGCCCACCAATCAAAAAAAAGACCTTGCGGAAACGCAAGGTCTTTTTCTTTTTCCGGCGGTCTCGAGGGTAGATGTTCGCGTGCTTCGGTTGCGCGCAATGCCTTTGAGGCCTTGGGCAAAGCCCGATTGGGCCACTTCGAGCGGTTGTCGGGCGGGTCTTTTCCGTTTGCGCGCGGCCTGCAACAATGCGCGCGCGGCAAGATCGCGAAAGTGGCGGAATTGGTAGACGCACCAGATTTAGGTTCTGACGCCGCGAGGCGTGAGGGTTCGAGTCCCTCCTTTCGCACCATCGCCTGCCGCACTGCCCGCTGGCGGGCTTGCGCACGATCGGCGAGAATGTCCCGTTCGGCGGGCAGGTCCGCGTGCCTTGCCATCTTTCCACGTTCATTCAGTCGCGGCCGGAGGGCTGCGGCGGTCGGAGTCAACATGCAAGCTTCTATCGAGTCCACGGGCAATCTTGAGCGCCGCCTGACCTTCTCGCTGCCGGCGGACCGTCTGGATGGCCACATTGGCCGTCGTCTGGGCGAAATCTCGCGCACGGTACGCATCAAGGGCTTCCGTCCGGGCAAGGTGCCGGCCAAGGTGGTCGAGCAGCGTTTCGGGCCGCAGGTCCGTGCCGAGGCGCTTGACGGTCTGCTGCGTGAAACCTTCGATGCCGCGATCCGCGAGAACGCGTTGCTGTTGGCTGGCGCGCCGCGCATCGACAAGGCGGGCGAGGGCGAGCTGGACTTCGTCGCCACCTTCGAGGTCGTGCCGGATTTCGGCGACATCGACATGGGCAAGCTGACGGTGGTGCGTCACGCTGCCGAAGTGACCGACGCCGACATCGACCAGATGATCGAGAACCTGCGCCAGCAGCGCCGCACCTGGAAGCCGGTGGAACGCGCGGCCAAGGAAGGCGATCTGGTCGCGCTGGAAACGTGGTCCACCGTCGGCGGCGAGCGCATCCCGGCCGAGGGCAGTGAAAGCGGCTCCACCGTGATCGGCTCGGGCGTGATGTTCGACAAGCTCGAGAAGGAAGTCGCCGGCCTGTCCAAGGGCGAGGAAAAGGTGGCCAAGGTCGGGTTCCCGGCCGACTGGCGCGTGCCGCAGTTCGCCGGCAAGGACGTCGAAGTGCACTTGAAGGCCATCGAAGTGTCCGAGCCGGTGCTGCCGGAGGTGGACAAGGCCTTCGTCAAGAGCTTCGGCGTCAAGAGCGGCGAGCTGGAGCAGTTTCGCAAGGACATCCGTTCCAACCTCGAGCGCGAACTGAAGGGCGCGCTGATGAACCGCCTGCGTCGCGAAGTGGGCGAGCAGCTCATCGCGGCCTATGCCTCGGTGGAATTGCCGCCGAAGCTGGTCGAGAACGAGGCCCGCGCGATGCTGGCCCAGCAGGTCGAGCAGGTGCGCCGCAGCGGTGCCAATCCGGGCAACGTGCCGGCCGATGCGTGGCAGAACTTCCTCGATCCGGCGCGCAAGCGCGTGCTGGTCGGCTTGCTGGTGGGCGAGGTGGCCCGGGTCAACCAGCTGCGCCTGGACCCCAAGCGCGTGAGCGAGACGCTGCGCCTGATCGCCTCCACCTACGAAGAGCCCGAACAGGTCATTGAGATGTACCGCAACGATCCCCAGTTGATGGATGGGCTGCAGAGCCGGGTGATGGAAGAACAGGTGATCGACTGGATCGCCGAGCGCGCCCAGCACGCCGAGCAGCACTTGTCGTTCCAGGAAGCGATCCGCGGCTGAGCGGGTTGCCGTAGCGGCCCGCCCCCGAGGGTGCGGGCCATCGATCGCAATGCGGGGCCGCAGGCGCAGGCCGCGGCCCGGGACAAGGAGCCATGATGAGCATCGAAACCCAAGCCCTGAACCTCGTGCCGATGGTGGTGGAACAGACCGCCCGCGGCGAGCGCGCGTTCGACATTTATTCGCGGCTGCTGAAAGAGCGGGTGATTTTCTTGGTCGGGCCGATTGACGACCACGTGGCCAACCTGGTGGTGGCGCAGATGCTGTTCCTCGAGGCTGAAAACCCCGAGAAGGACATCAGCCTGTACATCAACTCGCCCGGTGGCGTGGTCACCGCCGGCATGGCGATCTACGACACCATGCAGTACATCAAGCCGGACGTGAGCACGATCTGCGTCGGTCAGGCCGCTTCGATGGGCGCGCTGCTGCTGGCATCCGGCGCGGCCGGGAAGCGTTACGCGCTGCCGAATTCGCGGGTGATGATCCACCAGCCGTTGGGCGGCTTCCAGGGGCAGGCCACGGACATCGACATCCATGCCCGTGAAATCCTCACTTTGCGAGCACGCCTGAACGAAGTGCTGGCCAGGCACACCGGTCAGTCGCTGGAGACGATCGCCCGCGACACCGAGCGCGACAACTTCAAGAGCGCCGCCGATTCCAAGGCTTACGGCCTCGTCGACGAAGTGCTGGAGCGTCGTCCGGACGAGTCGGTGCAGGCGGGTTGAAACCGGCTCCGGTCGGCCGCAAATAGGTGAAAACCAGCAGGGCCGGGGCAGGCTGGCGTCTCCCCGGCCCTGTGCTATTCTCGAATCGAACACCCCCGTCGCATCGGTGGGGTAACCGGGTATTTGAAAGATGAGTGAAGACCGCCAAGGGCGTTCCGGCGACGGCAGCAAGATCCTGTACTGCTCCTTCTGCGGCAAGTCCCAGCATGAAGTGCGCAAGTTGATCGCGGGCCCCTCCGTGTTCATCTGCGACGAGTGCGTGGAGCTGTGCAACGACATCATCCGCGAGGAGCTGGAGGAGAAGGCGCAATCGGCACGCTCCAGCCTGCCCAAGCCGCGCGAAATCCTCGAAGTGCTCGACCAGTACGTGATCGGCCAGCAGCGCGCCAAGCGCACGCTTGCCGTGGCCGTGTACAACCACTACAAGCGCATCGAGAGCCGCCAGAAGAGCGACGACGTCGAGCTGGCCAAGTCCAACATCCTGCTGGTCGGTCCGACCGGTTCGGGCAAGACGCTGTTGGCCGAGACGCTGGCGCGCCTGCTCAACGTGCCTTTCACCATCGCCGATGCCACCACGCTGACCGAGGCCGGTTACGTGGGCGAGGACGTGGAAAACATCATCCAGAAGCTGCTGCAGAAGTGCGACTACGACGTCGACAAGGCGCAGCAGGGCATCGTCTACATCGACGAGATCGACAAGATCTCGCGCAAGAGCGAAAACCCGTCGATCACACGCGACGTGTCCGGCGAGGGCGTTCAGCAGGCCTTGTTGAAGCTGGTCGAAGGCACCGTGGCCAGCGTGCCGCCGCAGGGCGGACGCAAGCATCCGCAGCAGGAATTCCTGCAGGTGGACACCAAGAACATCCTGTTCATCTGCGGCGGCGCGTTCGCGGGCTTGGACAAGGTGATCCAGCAGCGTTCGACCGAGGCCGGCGGCATCGGTTTCGGTGCAAAGGTCAAGAGCGCCGAGAAGAAGAAGGACATTGGCAAGGTATTGGCCGAGGTCGAGCCGGAAGACCTGATCAAGTTCGGCCTGATCCCCGAATTCGTCGGTCGTCTGCCGGTGGTGGCCACGCTCGAGGAGCTGGACGAGCCGGCACTGATCAGGATCCTCACCGAGCCCAAGAACGCCATCACCAAGCAGTTCAAGAAACTGTTCGAGATGGAGAACGTCGAGCTGGAGTTCCGCCCCGATGCGCTGTCGGCCATCGCCAAGAAGGCGCTCAAGCGCAAGACCGGTGCGCGTGGCCTGCGCACCATCGTCGAATCGGTGCTGCTGGACACGATGTACGACCTGCCATCGCAGGAAAACGTCAGCAAGGTCGTGGTCGACGAATCGGTCATCGAGAACAAGTCCGAGCCTTACCTGATCTATCAGGCGGCGCCTCCGGCGGCCAAGGCGGCGTCGGGCGAGTAATGTGGATTGCCGGGCGGGGTTTTCCCGCCGCGCATCGAGGTTTGCAGGCTTCTTGCAACTGAGCCTGCAAACCCCCATAACCTAGGCAGGCCTGCATGGCCTGCCTTTTTTGCATCTGCCCTTCGGAGCTTCCATGTCTCAATCCGCCTTCCGCGAAACCGTCGAGCTGCCGGTCCTGCCGCTGCGCGATGTCGTGGTATTTCCCCACATGGTCATCCCGCTCTTCGTCGGCCGGGACAAGTCGATGCGCGCCCTGGAGCAGGCAATGGAGGCGGACAAGCACATCCTGCTGGTCGCGCAGAAATCGCCCGAGGTGGACGACCCGACCGGCGCGGACCTGTATTCGGTGGGCACGCTGGCACAGGTGCTGCAGCTGCTCAAGCTGCCCGACGGCACCATCAAGGTGTTGGTCGAGGGGCTTTCCCGGATGCGCGTGGAGCAGGTGGCCGAACACGACGGCGCACTGCACGGGCATGGTCAGGACATCGTGGCCGTGGATGACGGCAACCCGCGCGAAACCGAGGCGGTGGCCCGCTCGCTGATGTCGCTGTTCGAGCAGTACGTCAAGACCAACCGCAAGCTGCCGCCCGAACTGCTGCAGACGCTGGCCGGCATCGACGAGCCAAGTCGCTTGGCCGACACGATCGCCGCGCACATCAGCGTGCGTCTGGCCGACAAGCAGCGCCTGCTCGAGCTCACTCCGGTGCGCGAACGGTTGGAGTTGCTGGTCGGGCTGGTCGATGGCGAGATCGACGTGCAGCAGATGGAAAAGCGCATCCGCGGCCGGGTCAAGTCGCAGATGGAGAAGAGCCAGCGCGAGTACTACCTCAACGAGCAGATGAAGGCCATCCAGAAGGAGTTGGGCGAGCTGGACGATGCGCCGGGCGAGCTGGAGGAACTGGCGCGCAAGATCGCTGCCGCCGGCATGCCCAAGGCGGTGGAGGCCAAGGCCAAGAGCGAGCTCAACAAGCTCAAGCAGATGTCCTCGATGTCGGCCGAAGCGGCGGTGGTGCGCAATTACCTCGACTGGCTGCTCGGTGTGCCGTGGAACAAGCGCACCAAGGTCCGCAAGGATCTGAAGGTGGCGCAGGAAATGCTGGATGCCGACCACTACGGTCTGGAAAAGGTGAAGGAGCGCATCCTCGAGTATCTCGCCGTGCAATCGCGCGTGCGTCACATGAAAGGCCCGATCCTGTGTCTGGTCGGTCCGCCCGGCGTGGGCAAGACCTCGCTTGGCCAGACGATCGCCAAGGCGACCAACCGCAAGTTCGTGCGCATGAGCCTGGGCGGTGTGCGCGACGAGGCCGAGATCCGTGGCCATCGCCGCACATATGTCGGCTCGATGCCGGGACGGATCGTGCAGAACCTCAACAAGGTCGGCACCAAAAACCCGCTGTTCGTGCTGGACGAAATCGACAAGATGGCGATGGATTTCCGCGGCGACCCTTCATCGGCGCTGCTGGAAGTGCTCGACCCCGAGCAGAACAACGCGTTCAACGATCATTACCTGGAGGTCGACCTCGATTTGTCCGAGGTGATGTTCATCGCCACGTCCAACTCGCTGAACATTCCCGGCCCCTTGCTGGACCGCATGGAAGTGATCCGCCTGTCCGGCTATACCGAGGACGAGAAGCTCAACATCGCCGAACGCTACCTTGTGCCCAAGCAGCTCAAGGCCAACGGGCTGAAACCCGACGAGTTGGCCATTGCCCAGGATGCCGTGCGCGACATCGTGCGTTACTACACGCGCGAATCGGGTGTGCGCGGTCTGGAGCGCGAGATCGCGCGCATCTGCCGGAAGGTGGTCAAGGAGATCGCCTTGGCCGGGCCGGTGGCGGCGGAGGCTCCTGCAGGCGGCCGCAAGAAGGCCGCCAAGCCGGTGGCCCGGATCACGGTCACCTCGAAGAATCTCGACAAGTACATGGGCGTGCGGCGATTCGACTACGGCCGTGCCGAAGAGCAGAACGAAGTGGGTCTGGTCACCGGCCTTGCATGGACCGAGGTGGGCGGTGACCTGCTGCAGATCGAGGTCACGCTGGTCCCGGGCAAGGGTGGCATGACCTTGACCGGTCAGCTCGGCGACGTGATGAAAGAGTCCGCGACGGCGGCGATGTCCGTGGTGCGCGCGCGCGCGGAGCAGCTGGGCATCGAGCCGGACTTCCTGCAGAAGCACGATGTCCATCTGCACGTGCCCGATGGCGCGACGCCCAAGGACGGCCCGAGTGCGGGTGCCGCGATGGTGACCGCGCTGGTGTCCACGCTGACCCGCGTGCCGGTGCGTGCCGATGTCGCGATGACCGGTGAAATCACCCTGCGCGGCAAGGTGACGGCCATCGGCGGGCTCAAGGAGAAGCTGCTGGCCGCATTGCGCGGTGGCATCCGCACCGTGATCATTCCGGAGGAGAACCGCAAGGATCTTGCGGACATCCCCGCCAGCGTCACCACCGGCATGAAGATCGTGCCGGTGAAGTGGATCGACGAGGTGCTGGACATCGCGCTCGAACGCCCGCTTGCACCGGCCGAAAAAGCCGGGGACATCAAGGTCGCCAAGGCTGCCGGAAAGGCTCCGGCAAGGCGCAAGGTGCGTTCCACGAGCCCGCAGGATGTCAAGCATTGACATCCTGCAACAGGCATGCGGGTTGCCTCGAAAGCCAATGCTGGCGCGGCTTTCGAGGTTGCCGGGCCCGGGGGGCGCTGGTATAACGGCGGGCACCGCGAGCTCGTCAAAGGATGCGTGTCGCGGTACATCGGATCGGGAAGTCCTCGGCGTTCGTCACGCCGGCACCGGTCACATCACACGCGGTAACCCGCACATGGAGTAAAGAATGAACAAGACCGATTTGATCGACCACGTCGCCGACGAGGCCGAAGTTTCCAAGGCCGAGGCCGGTCGCGCCGTCGACGCCGTGCTCAATGCCGTCACCAAGGCCCTCAAGAAGGGCGACACCGTCACGCTGGTCGGCTTCGGCACGTTCCAGGTGCGCAAGCGCGCCGCGCGTACCGGCCGCAACCCGAAGACGGGCGAGAGCATCAAGATCGCCGCGTCGCAGACGCCTGCGTTCAAGGCTGGCAAGGCCCTGAAGGATGCTGTAAACTAATCCGCTCGCTAGGGTGCTTAGCTCAGCGGTAGAGCGTCTCCCTTACAAGGAGAGGGTCGGGGGTTCGAAACCCTCAGCACCCACCAAGAGCACCAAAGCAGCAGTTGCAATGCGGAGCGGTAGTTCAGCTGGTTAGAATGCTGGCCTGTCACGCCGGAGGTCGCGGGTTCGAGTCCCGTCCGCTCCGCCAGTTGCATCATGAAGACCCCGCGCTTGCGCGGGGTTTTTCACCCATAGAGTGAGGGCGTTTTTTCGCCATGGTCGTTTCCGCGTTGCGGGACGAAGCAGTACAACGTGGAGCGGTAGTTCAGCTGGTTAGAATGCTGGCCTGTCACGCCGGAGGTCGCGGGTTCGAGTCCCGTCCGCTCCGCCACCGATTCAACATGGCCGTGTTTGCACGGTCATGGGCTCCGTAAGGAGTGGGGTGCAAGTCACCCGGGCCGTTCCTGCATATGTCAGGTGGCCGAGACGTCACAACGCGGAGCGGTAGTTCAGCTGGTTAGAATGCTGGCCTGTCACGCCGGAGGTCGCGGGTTCGAGTCCCGTCCGCTCCGCCATCGAAGCAAGAAAAAAGCCGCTGGAAAGCGGCTTTTTTCGTTTGCGGGCACTGGTCGGCTCACATGTTGGAGTAATTGGGGCCATCGCCACCTTGCGGGGCCGTCCAGACGATGTTCTGGGTCGGGTCCTTGATGTCGCAGGTCTTGCAGTGCACGCAGTTGGCGAAGTTGATCTGCAGGCGTTCTCCGCCTTGACCGTTGTCGACGAACTCGTAAACGCCGGCCGGGCAGTAGCGGCTCTCCGGGCCGGCATAGCGCGTGAAGTTGATGTCGATCGGCACCTTGGCGTCTTTCAGCTTGAGGTGGCAGGGCTGGTGTTCGTCGTGCGAGGTGCTGGAAAGGAACACCGAGCTGAGGCGGTCGAACGTGAGCGTGCCATCCGGCTTCGGGTATTCGATTTTCCGCTGGCTGTCTGCGGGCAGCAGGGTGGCGTGGTCGGGCGTTGCGTGATGGATCGTCCACGGTGCATTGCGCATGCCCAGCTTGGGCAGCAACCACTGTTCTACCCCGGTCATCAGCGTGGCGACCGAGCGTCCTTTCTTGAACCATTGCTTGAAGTTCTTGGCCTGCTGCAATTCCGCATGCAGCCAGCTCTTTTCGAACGCGGCCGGATAGGCCGCCAGTTCGTCGTGGCTGCGGCCCTCGCCGAGGGCGGCGAAGGCCGCTTCGGCGGCCAGCATGCCGGTCTTGATCGCGGCGTGGCTGCCCTTGATGCGGCTGGCATTGAGATAGCCGGCTTCGCAACCGACCAGCGCGCCGCCGGGGAACACCGTCTTGGGCAGTGACAGCAGGCCGCCGGCGGTGATCGCACGGGCGCCGTAGCCGATGCGCTTGCCGCCTTCCAGATGCTTGCGAATGGCCGGATGTGTCTTGAATCGCTGGAATTCCTCGAACGGGCTCAGCCACGGGTTCTTGTAATCCAGGCCGACGACGAAGCCGATTGCGATGCGGCCTTCCTCGGCGTGGTAGAGGAACGAGCCGCCGTAGGTATCCGAATCCAGCGGCCAGCCTGCCGTGTGCACGGCCAGTCCCGGGCGATGCTTGGCCGGATCGGCTTGCCATAGTTCCTTGATGCCGATGCCGTAGCTTTGCGGGTCGCGGCCGTCGTCGAGCTTGAAGCGCTCGATCAACTGCCGGCCGAGCTGGCCGCGGGCACCTTCGGAGAAGATCGTGTACTTGGCATGCAACTCCATGCCGAGCTGGAATTGCTCGGTGGGATTGCCGTCCTTGTCCAGGCCCATGTTGCCGGTGGCCACGCCCTTCACCGCGCCTTTTCCGTCGTAAAGCACTTCTGCGGCGGCAAAACCCGGGAATATCTCGACACCCAGCGTTTCGGCTTGCTGGGCCAGCCAGCGCACGACGTTGCCGAGCGAAACGATGTAATTGCCGTGGTTGTGGAAGCACTCCGGCAGCAGCCACCGCGGAGTGGACTTGCTGCCGGTTTCACCGAGAAACAGGAATTCGTCTTCCGTCACCGGTTGGCGCAGCGGGGCGCCCCGTTCGGCCCAGTCGGGAATCAGTTCGCCGAGTGCGCGCGGATCCATGATCGCGCCCGAGAGGATGTGCGCGCCGGGCTCTGAGCCTTTTTCCAGCACGCAGACTGAAATATCGCGGCCGTGCTGGCTGGCCAGTTGCTTCAGGCGGATTGCAGTGGACAGGCCGCCAGGGCCTGCGCCCACCACGACGACGTCGTATTCCATCGATTCGCGCGGGCCGTAGGTGGCGAGCAGTTCTTCAGGGCTCATCTTGCTGTGCTCCAGAGTGCGGGGACTGGCGGGATCATCCCAACCCTCAATGCTGTCACAACCCGGCCCGTGCAGACAGATTGACTTTGGTCGTGCGGGGGCCCTGCACGCGCGCCGACATGCGGAAAGCGTGGTCCTGCCTGTGTGCGAGGTGCGGGGTTTCCGCATCGCCGGAAACGAAAAAGCCGATGCGAGGCATCGGCTTTTTCTTCAACATGGTGCGCCCGGAGAGATTCGAACTCCCGACCGCCTGGTTCGTAGCCAGGTACTCTATCCAGCTGAGCTACGGGCGCCTTGTCGAGGGCCGGCATCATACGGAACTGCGGGCCGAATTGGAACCATTCCGTTCGGGCCGATGCGACGATGGCGGAAACGAAAAAGCCGATGCAAGGCATCGGCTTTTTCTTCAACATGGTGCGCCCGGAGAGATTCGAACTCCCGACCGCCTGGTTCGTAGCCAGGTACTCTATCCAGCTGAGCTACGGGCGCCTTGTCGAGGAGCGAAATTATGGAGAAACCCGCTGCCTGCGTCAACACCCGTGTTCAGGCGGCCGGCGGCGACGTGCCGGTGAGGATTTCGGCAACGCGGTTCGGTTTGCGCATCCATGCAAAATGATCCGCTTGCGTGCCCAGTGATGCGGCATCCATGTGGGTCAGCCGGGCCGGTGCCGGCTGCATGCGCGCAACAAGCCCGCGCAGGGATGCGTCCGGCGCCAGCCAGTCATGCGCCAGCGTGATGCCGTGCACGGGCAGTCGCAGTCCATGCAGGGCCGATTCGATGTCCGCATCCAGGCCTTCTGCACGGTAGCGGTCGCTCAGGCCGACGCGGGCCCAATCGCGGATCACGCTGCGTGCCTCGGTACCGCCAAAACCGATCCTGCGACCCGGCAGGGTGCCATTGACCCGTGCCAGCCAAGGCAGAAATCGGTAAGCGAGCGGCAAACCGAAACGGCGCGGCGCGGCAAACCATTTCCAGTATGGCGTGCCGCTGGCGACGAGCCACAATGCCTCGCAGGGCATCGTCTGCTTTGTCAGAGCGGCATGGCAGCAGGCAAGCTGGCCGCCGAGGCTGTGGCCGCCCAGCGTGTGCGACGTGGTGCCGGGGAGGGCGGCAGCGATGGCGGCACGGCTGGCGGCAATGTCGGCAAGCAATTCGCGGTAGCCCCAGTCCGCCTTCCTGGAAGGGCGGAGATTGCTGCTGCCGTTGCCGCGCCATTCGTGCAGGAACACGGCCACGCCACGTTCGGCCAGCGCATCGGCAAACGGCAGGTAGTGTTTTGCCGACACGCCCAGCGCCGGCAGCCAGAGCAAGGCCGTCCGCGGCGAGTCCGGTGTGCGGGCCAGCAGTTCGAAGCGATGCCCGTCGTCGTTGCCGGCAACCGTTTCGGACCGCGCCTGGATGCTCACGCGGGCGCTGCCGCGCCGAAATGGTCGAGCACGAGCACTTCGCTGCGGCCCGGTCTGTAGCCGCGGCGCAAGGCTTCGTGGATGTAGTTCGAGGCCGCCTCGCATGCCGCCTGCGCGAGCAGGCCGAGACCGAGATTGGCGGCGACGGCAGAAGCGAGGGTGCAGCCGGTGCCATGGGCGATGACGCCCAGACGCGGGTGGCGGATGCCGGTGGCCATTCCTCCGCGCGCGACGAACAGGTCGATCACGCTGTCCCCCTGTTCCAAGTGCCCGCCCTTGAGCAGTACACCGCGTGCACCCAGGGCCAGCAGTTCCTGCGCGGCTTGCGGCATGTCGGCTTCGTCATGGATGGGGTGGCCGAGCAGGATCTCCGCTTCAGGCAGGTTGGGCGTCAGCACCGAGGCAAGCGGCAACAGGCGGGTGCGCAGCGCGGCAAGAGCGTCGTTCTGCAGCAGTCTGGCACCGCTGGTGGCCACCATGACTGGATCCACCACCACGTGTGCAGGGCGATGCTGCTCCAGCGCGTCGGCCACGGCATCGATCAGCTCGGCGGTGGCCAACATGCCGAGTTTGACGGCGCCGATGCGGAAATCGTCGAAGCAGGCATCGATCTGCGCGCGCAGGAATTCGGCGGGAGGTGCATGGATCGCGGTGACGCCGCGCGTGTTCTGGGCCGTCAACGCGGCAATCGCGGACAGTCCGTGCACGCGATGCGCGGCGAAGGTCTTGAGGTCGGCCTGGATGCCGGCGCCGCCGCCGGAATCGGAGCCGGCGATCGTCAGGATGGAAACCGGTCGATGGTCAGGCATGCGGGTGTGTCGGTCGGGAGCGGGCAATGAGAGGCTTCAGTGTGGTGCGTGATCGCCTTGGCGGATGGCCCATTGCCGGTAGGCCATGTAGGTCAGGCCGGTTGCACCGGTGAGCAGGGCTGGCGCCAAC
>Ga0194138_10000276_pt1 | contig 24706 bp, 27 predicted proteins | sample TARM_MetaG_T2_14_FD_134022 | JGI IMG/M metagenome (GOLD analysis project Ga0194138, IMG submission 134022) | Freshwater microbial communities from Pennsylvania, USA, analyzing microbe dynamics in response to fracking - TARM_MetaG_T2_14 (version 2) | ecosystem: Environmental > Aquatic >...
GCTCTCAACGTTAGTTGAAAGCTAAGAACTGTATAAGGCAAGCTTACTTCTGCTCCATTCCTATTTATCCCTAGATTTTTGACTAGCTACATATGGCGGTTATTGACCTATTTATTCTAATAGCTAATTATGTGTTTGATAGCCGCTGTTACAGTCTTGTATTTTTTGGAGGTCAAATGGATGTTCTCATAGAGCAAGAGATTGAATTACACAAATATGAAACTCGCCAAAATAAAACGGATATTGGACGTTTAATCCATCCTAGTTTTTCTGAAATAGGTAAGTCTGGGAATTCTTATGACTTTGCTTCTATCATCAAAATGATGGCAACAGAAAAACCTTCAAACACCCGAGTTCATTCACAGAAATATGAATGTATCCAACTTGAGCCGTCGGTTCAGTTACTAAAGTACGAGTCAGCTTTGGTAAATGAGAGTGGAGAAATCAGTAACTATGCTAAACGTTGTTCCATTTGGGCTTTCACCGGTACTTGCTGGCAATTGAAATACCATCAAGGTACACCTTGCTCTCCCTTCGAATTAGAACCGATACAAGTCTTGTCCGTTAGTACCGACTAACATGAGTTTGCCCTATTCGGTGTTAACGTTATTACATAGTGGCAGATCGTGTCACTGAAATCGCAGTACATGATTATGAGCCTAGTTCTATTGATATTATCTGTAGTGTGTTAGGTTCCGCGTGGAAGAAACTGGTTACGAGTAAGGCTCTTATTAGTCCTCAATGACGAGTGTGTTTATAGTGTGAAATGTTCTATACGTGCAATATTTGCTTGTGCTTCTATACCCATGTGCAGGGCATTTTGGTTAGCAAGATCCGCTTTTTCATGAGTAGTGATAGCGAAATGAACAATACTAGTGATACGTTCGTTTGCTTGGTTGATTGCCTCCGTTTGTTTGTCTAATGCAGAGTCTATCTCTTTTGTCATATCAACAATTTTTTTCGCCTGTTGTTGAGTGTCGCTGATAGCTGAGTCGGTTTCTTCTGTTAATTTCACACATAGTTCAACTTCTTTGACACAATTTTCCATTTCTCCGGACACCTCTTGTGTTGAGCGATTGATATACACGATATAGTCAACAATTTCTGTCGTTGAATCAGCGGTTCGCTCAGCCAGTTTACGGACCTCATCAGCAACGACCGCAAAACCTCTTCCTTGATCGCCAGCTCGCGCAGCTTCTATCGCCGCGTTGAGTGCTAACAAATTAGTTTGCTCTGCAATATCTCGGATAATCGTGATAACGCCACTGATCTGTTGGGCGTATTGCTCTAATGAACGGATTTTCTCTGATGATCGATTGACGAGCAATGCAACGTGAGAAATTCTCTCCTTTGTAGCGTTGACCACATCTTTTCCAGTTTCAGACAGTGTTTGAGAAATTACAGCACCTTCTGTTACTCGCTTTGCTTGCAAAGAGATGCTTTGTGTATTTTCTTTTATTGATAGCATGGACTGACTTGTTGAAGTTAGTTCGTCTCTCTGCTTATTGCTGGCTTGTGTGATGACCGTGGTTGAATCAATGATTTCTTGCGTATTGGCACGCGCTGTCGTTGCATCCATGAGGATTTGTGACATCGTTGCATTTAAGTGTTGTGTGGCCTTGTCCAATTGTTTGAGACACGTCGAGATTTCATCTTTGGCGCGTATTGTGGACGAGTGTGTAAGATTAAGCTGATCAATCTTATGCGTTGTACATTGAAGGTCGTGAAGACGTTTTCTGAATGAGAGGATGAGCTGCGTAGCCCCCATGATAAGGATAACTATCCCACATCCGCCAGTAATAAAAATACTGGCTGACAATGAGTGCTCAGATTGGTTTAACTGCTCATCAAGCAAAAGTGACTCACGATCTAACTGCTCAAAAAGGCTATCGGTTAACGAGAGTACTGGCTCAATAAATGAATTTGAATGAAGTGTTTCACGCAAAGATTTAACGTCAGTCAGGTTGAGTTGACCACTTCTAACGTTTTGTACTGCACTTAACATTATGTTGGCATAGCTGTTTAGCCAAACGTTGAACTGGTTGTCTACTTCCATCAGTTGAGATTGTTCTTGGTTGTTAAGATTGTGCAGGGCAAGCTCAAGACCCATTTTGTAATCTGTGCGCAGGCGCTTAAAGTGCTCAAGTAAAATGGGGTCTTGTGTCTGGATGTAGCTTTCTAAGAGAGCAGATTGTTCAGCAATGTTTGTTGTGACGATCCAAACACCGTTATTTCCTTGGCTAATACGTTGACGCTGTTCGGTAATTTTTGCAACGTGCGTATTATTCATGTAGGTGATGCCCATCATAATTAACCATGCAAAAATCGTGATGGCAGTAAATACTTTAATCTTGTTCGCTAAGCTATGCATAAAATCACTCAGAAATAATAGTTAAAAAAAATGGTAGTTTGCTTATGTATTTTTCCAGCGACTATTTAAACTGTAAAAACTTAGGAATGACTTAGTAACTTTCCTAAATCATAATTTACAGAAACAGGGAGTTGTGACTTAGGTCAAAGATACTCAATAGAGTGAATATCGGATTGGTAAGCAAATAGATGAATGGCGCCAACGCCGATAAGTTCATGCTATTTCTTCTTGCTTGGGCTGTTTTCTTCGGACAGACCAACTGTAGAGCCCATAGAGTGAAACCTGAGTTAGCCATACCCACCATAGTGACCAAAGGTTGTGACTAAAAAAGTGAGCGCCTCGCATAACTTGACCAAATCCCATCACAAGGCCAAATGCGATGGCAAACCACGCCCAATATTTCGCACCGCGAGCTGAAAATGGATAGATCAAAAAATACAACGCGAGCAACCCAAACCCACCTGACGCGTGTCCGCCTGGAAAACATCGCCCACTACCAACATTCCCATCTATAGTTCCCAAAAGGGGGTATTCCAGTGCAGAGCCACCATAGCGTAGGAGGTCCCATGGGCAGGAATGATGACTCAGTGATTTTAAGGTGCCAACCACTATAGGCCCCATGCCAATAAGGAGGGCGATAACAGCCATGTTCAGGTCGCGTTTAATTGCAGCTACCGCGAGCACCACCACGGCAATGGCTGCCACGGCGTATTTAAAATAGTGATGATTAACAACCTCAAGCCAATAATTATCTGTTAATGGAAACTGCCCAGTGGCACTGTTAAACCACAGGTCAGAAAAAAATAAATCAATGCTGGTTGTTCGAGAAAAAGCAAAGCATGCCAATCCTCCCAATGTTAACCAGAGATATTGTTTTATATAAAAACGAAGTGGGAATAGATATGGCATTATTTGGCCTTCTTTGTTGCCGGGCGCTTAACTAGAAACGAGAGGACGTAGCGCTCGACGTGTAGCGTGATGAGAAACAGGCGGCGAGCATGAACGCGAATGAAACGAATATAAAACGCCGCGACAAGATAACTAATGATTAATGCCCCTAAAATATCCAAAGGGTAATGCACACCGCTATATACTCTGGTCCAACCGGTGATAATTGCGCCAATGAACAGCATCCTCGCAACAGGCATAAACTGCTTTAAAAGAAATAGTATAAAGCTCGCCGTCGCAATTAATGTGACATGGTCGCTGGGAAAAGAGGAATCAGCGGCATGAGGAATAAGCTGTAAGCCCAAATGGTCCATAAAAGGTCGATTGTGAAACCAGACTAGGCCAATAAGAACGTTGATGGTCAAACACAGTGAAGTGGCGCAAGCAATATGAAAAGCCGCTTCTTTTGATTTTGCTTTGCCAAACCACATTATCACAAGGCCAGCAGGAACGAGGTAAAGCGGCAATTCAGTCACCATCGGAAGAAGAGTGGCAAACAGCCCACTCGGTATATTGCTGGCGTTTAACAGCATGAATAATTGTTGATTGATGATTTCCATAAATTAATGACTAAAAGAAAGAATGTAACCATCTTAATCACATTGACTTAGCGTTAACTTAGCAACTAACGGGGGATCCTAAGTCAACGCTAAGTGTTGCACATTAGGATAGTGACACTTAGCGTTATTAGGAGAAGTGTTGTGTTGGAAGTCGGCTTATTTCAGTGGTTAACGAGTGACCACGGTTTAATGCAATTGGTCGTAGAGAATTGGCTCTTGGGTATCTCTGTCTTGGCCTTCATTATCTTTCTCGAAACAGGGGTAGTTATTGCGCCATTTTTGCCGGGAGATACCTTGTTGTTTCTCTCCGGTGTATTTCTTGGGTTGAATGGAATTCCCCCTTTTATTCCTGTCATGATGCTGATGTTTGCCGCGTTTATGGGGGATCAACTCAATTATCATATTGGTCGCTCTGCTATTGGACGATATGTGCTGACACATCGTTGGGTAAAAGCGCAACATATTGATAAAACACGCACATATTTTGACAAACACGGAAAGTACGCGGTGGTGTTAGCGCGCTTCATACCTGTGGTTCGAACCATAGCGCCATTTTTGGCGGGCATGATGGACATGAACAGACGTACTTTTATCATTTTTAACTTTATTGGTGCATGTCTTTGGACGAGTGTACTTGTGCTGGCTGGCGTATATTTGTGTCATATCGAGTGGATAAAGTTGCATATATCCCTGCTATCGCTACTTATAGCGTTTGTCTCTATACTGCCTTTAATCCATCAATTGCTCCCATATATGAAAAAGTCGCGTGCATTATGAGAATATTATTAGTCGAAGATGACCAGATGATTGGTGAGGTGGTTGAGCTGGCACTGAAAGAGCAGCATTTTGCTGTGGATTGGATCTCAGACGGCGTGGGTGCTCAACTTGCTATCGACACCCACGAGTACGATGTTGTGTTACTTGATCTCGGCCTACCGAAGAAGCATGGTTTCGAGGTGCTACGTTATATCCGTGACAAAGGTGATCCTGTGGGAGTGATCATTGTGACAGCGCAAGATGCAACAGAAGATAGAATTAAAGGTCTTGATTTGGGCGCGGACGACTATCTTATCAAGCCGTTTGAGTTGGGGGAGCTCAACGCCAGAATCCGCGCGGTCGTACGGCGTAAATCCGGTCATTCTGGCCCCGTATATTCTAATGGGGTGATCACGCTGAATCCAAATACTCATCAAGTTGATGTAAGAGGAAACCCCATTAACTTAACAGCAAGAGAGCTTTCACTACTCCAAGCGTTGTTACAACGCCCAGGCAGGCTACTGTCTCGCGCTGATCTTGAGGCTAAGATGTATGGGTGGGAACAGGAAGTAGAGAGTAACGTGGTCGAATTTATTATCAGTTCACTTAGAAAAAAACTGGGGCAAAAGGAACTTATTATTAATGTAAGAGGCGTGGGATGGATGGTATCAAAAGGCGAATAGGGCGCTCTATCCGAGCTCGACTCTCAGCCTGGATTTCACTCGTTGTTGTAATCATTTCGCTGATAAGTGGTGTGTTGTCGTTTACTGTATCATTTTATGAGGCGCATGAGCTTCAAGATGACCAACTACGCCAGTTTGGTGCCTTGATAAAACGACAAGGTATTACACTACAAGGCGCATCGTTAGACTTGGCGGTAAATAACATTGACCATGAAGCGCGGATATACCTACGTGATTTAAGTCATCCGTTGTCAGACAATGAGGAGTTTGCTCATAATATGCCTGACAGTTTCTCGACAATTAGCGAGCAGCACAAGAGCTGGCGTGTTTACGTGGTTGAAACGGCGAATGGTCAGCGAATCGCGCTGACTCAAGATACCGCCCTGAGAAATGAAATCGCAAGGGATAGTGCTTTGCGTGCCTTGTTTCCTTTACTCTTCCTTGTTCCTATTCTTGTCACGTTGATTAATTTCATTATTGCTCGCATGTTTTTGCCGGTAAGTCGTCTTGCAGAAGAGCTCAACCGTCCCTCTTCAGACGAACGCTGTCGTATTGACGAAGATTCGGTGCCAGATGAAATACAACCTTTTGTGGTCTCGATCAATCGCTTGTTAAGTAACCTTTATGAATCTGTTGAAAAGCAAAAGCGCTTTATCGCCAATGCGGCACATGAGCTCCGCACACCGATTACCGCGCTGTGCTTGCAAGCAGAAACACTGGATGCAGAAGAGCGTAGTGACAGAGAGATGAAGTTCACGCGCCTGCGTGCTGGATTAAATCGCACCAAAATCCTACTTGAGCAGTTGTTAGCACATGCAAGATCACAAGATGAACCCAAATTGCCCCTTGAAATTTGTTCGGTGCAGCAATACACGCAAGAGGTCATTGCCGATCTTATTCCACACGTTCAAAGAAAACAGATTGATATAGGCATGCCTTATATTGAGGATACCAATGTACGCATGATACCTATCGATTTGTATACGGTGGTAAAAAATATTGTCGATAATGCCATTCGCTATACACCGTTAGGTGGTCAAGTGGATGTATCTCTGCGCAGACGATTTGAATTTTGTGAAATCTGTGTGCTTGATTCAGGTCCGGGTATCCCCGAGCATGAACTCGTCCGTGTGAAGGAGCCATTTTTTCGTGGAAGCGAAAATCTTGAGCAAGGCTCAGGACTTGGCCTTGCGATCGTTAGCCAGATATTGTCAAGAGCCGGAGGGAAAATGGTGTTATCCAACTCTGTTGACGGGGGCAGACATCACGGCCTGAAAGTGCAGATTTTCATTCCTCTCGCCTAATCGAAACGCTACAGTTATTTTAAGTTGTGAAGCGCTCCTACCAACACATTAACATGTGTGTTTGTGGATGCGTTGTATCTGCCCTCTACCTTGTCTAGGTATTATCGTTTTAACAAAAACATAAATAATGACTATCTAAGTTTCCCATAAGTATCTCGCTTTATTCTGAGTCTGTACTCGAAGATAACCGGTTAGGAAATAATGATGAAAGGTATTGTTGCATTTATGTTATTGCTTTTAGGCTCGCTAGTAATTAGCACACTTGTCGTCATGACAGCGCTCTATCTTTTCATTTCTAACACGGCATTGAAACTTCGTTGGAATAACAAACCTAAAGACTCAAAGCTCCGAGAAGGGGCTGTGATCGAAGGTGAATATGAAGTTAAGCACAAATAGTGAAGAGGTAGTTATGGAAAATCTAAGTGTCATTATCATCACATTAAATGAAGAAAAACGTATTGCGCGATTATTAGATGATTTACTCGCGCAGTCGCAGCAGAATTTTGAGGTGATCATCGTTGATTCAAATAGTGATGATGAAACATGCAATATTGCAGCGATGTATCAGGATAAGTTTAGTTCGCTACGGCTCCATAAAATGGAACAACGTGGTGTCAGCATCGGGCGCAACGTCGGTGGGAAGCTCGCTGTGAATAGTCGTTTACTCTTTCTGGATGCCGACGTGCGTTTATCTCATGACTTTATTGCCAAAGCCACTGAAAAGCTCGCGAAAGCAAAGTTAGAAGTCGCAGGGGTGTATATGCGCGCTGTGCCGCTGGATTTAGTGAATATGTTCGGATACTCGCTATTTAATATGGGGATGTGGGTGACGCAGTATTTTTTCCCAACAGCAGTAGGAGCATGCATTTTCTCGACCAAACGCCTGCACGAAGAATTAGGTGGGTTTGATGAAAAGATCACGCTTTGTGAAGACTGTGACTATGTAGTCCGTGCATCAAAAACGTGGCGTTATCGTATGCTACCGATGACTTTCCAGTTTGACCCGCGTCGACTTCAGCAAGATGGTCAGATCAAAATGGGATGGCTCTATTTTAAAGCCAACGTGAGACGCTTTTTCTTTGGTGAGATGCGTAACAACGAAGTGGAATACCCGTTTGGTCACTACACCAAGCCAACTGAGTGTGAAACAAATTAATGCAAGGTGATGGCGATGATTTTAGCGCTTAGTCTTTTTCTAGGCGCTTTTTTTGACTCTCTAATTGGTATTGGGGTCTTCGTCCCCGGAGAGCCTGTTTACATGGCTGCGGGGTATCAGCTCTATCAAGGACAAAGCGTCGCTTTGATGTTAGCACTGATGGGGGGATGGCTTGGCGATCAGGCGAGCTTTTTTATTGGCGTTAAATATGGCCGTCGTGGGGAGCGCTTCATGCTTAAGTGGAGACCTCAACTACGACGTAAAGTAGCGCGCTGTCGTTACCTGCTAAAGCACAAAGGAACCATTGTGATGGTTAGCGCCCGGCTCTTGGGCCCTGTGGCGTGGTTCATGCCATTTATCGCAGGAACGATGGCCGTTAAGTGGTCTCGATTTACACTACTCTCCGGGATTGGCCTAATAGTCGGCGCAGGGCAGTTTGTGTTTTGGGGGTATCTATTACGTTCTGGATTCTCCTATGATGACGGAGTGCAATTTCTGGCACGACTTACTCATTGGTTTGACATCATGCAATAGGTGTTAATAGGGGGAAGAGGAGAAAATGAGTTGTACACAGAGTCCTGGTTCATTATCGAGCAGGCGAAGCTCCGCCTCATGACGATGTATGATGGCTGAGACTAAACTCAGTCCTAGCCCTGTACTATCAGATGTTCTACTCTCATCTAACTGATAGAATCGTTTAAGTACATTCTCTCGTTCGTGCTTTGGTATACCGGGGCCGTCATCACTAACAATAATACTGATTATGTCAGTTTCTTGTTGAAGCGAAAGGAGCGTGTTTGAACCCGGCGGAGTGTGTCTCAGTGCATTTTCTAATAGATTGACTATTGCTTGTTGAAGCAACGGATAGTTTGCATTTATCGTAATGATAGAAGTCGAACAGGAGAGTTTTAACCTACGACCACTATCTTCAAATACAGGCTCAAACGTTTCATAAATGTCATAGCAAAGCGCAGAAATATCGATAGGTTCAAGAACAACATGTTGCGAGCCACTTTCTATTTGAGCAAGGTGTAAGATAGCGTCAAATGTCGCAGAAAGCTGATCAAGCTCGACAATAGAATGGGAGATTTCGTCTTCTATAGGTTGATTTGTTCCGTTGTTCTGAAGTACTTGTTCTAGCCTTAAGCGCAGCCGTGTTAAAGGGCGTCTTAAGTCATGAGCAATGTCCATTGAGACTTGCTGTAAATTCGAAATGGATCCTTCGAGTTTATCGAGTGTGCTATTGATTCTGATGGCCACGATATGCAGTTCATCCTTTGATGCGCCACTAATCTGGCATCGTGCAGAGAGGTCTCCGCTAGCAATCAGCTTTAGCACACTATCGATGTTTGCCAGACGCCGAGCGCCTTTCTGGGTAAGAAGAAAGGCAATCATAGCAATAACAACCATAGCACATCCCAAGCCTGCCATTAGCGACTGGCTAAACAACTCTTGCGTATCGGTCACCCATCGTCCACTTCTTGCAACAACGATTTTGCCATTGGGCATGTCAATACCGTACGCGTAATAGATACCGTCATTTTCTTCATTCTCTGTAGACGATTGCAGATATGGGATGTTTATAACTGTGGGGCCACTAAATGGCGTGGCTAATGGAAGGGTGCCATAAACTGAATTACTTTGTTTATCCCAGAAACGAATCAATATCGAACCATCTTGATTAAAGGACATTTGATCATCTATCTGTTTTTTTAGCGCTATGACGCCGTGATTAGATAGATTATTCGCTAATGTTCGAGCTAGATATTCAGTATCTTGAAACAGGCGCTGCTTTAGCTCCTTACTTTGTATTGAGACAGCAACGTAAGTGGCTAGCCAGGTTGAAACAACAAATGACATCGTGATGATGAGAGCAAAACGAAGAGAGGAGGAGAGTCTAAGCATAGTTACGCCTTAAAACAGTAACCCGCACCGTGGGACGTTTGAATGTTCTGAGTACCAAAAGGCTTATCGATTTTAGCTCTCAAGCGACTGATATGCGTCTCTACGATGCTCGTTTTAGGATCAAAGTGAATATCCCATATTGCATCGAGAATCATACTCTTCGTTTGTATTCTATTGGGTCTTTGCATCAGATAAACGAGTAGCGCGAATTCTTTAGGATTCAATGTTATTTTCTCACCAAGACGATGCACTTCACGGCTTAATAAGTCGACACACACTCCCCCAAGTGACAGTGTAGTGGTTTCCTGCTTCAGAACTGGCCTACGCGCGATTGCCTCTATCCTTGCTAAAAGCTCTGACATGGCAAAAGGTTTCACTAAATAGTCATCGGCTCCCGCTTTTAAACCATCCACTCGATTATTCACACTGCCTAAGCCACTAAGAAATATGACTGGAGTGGTGTCTTTTGCCATTCGTAAGGATTTCACTGCTGACAAACCGTCGACGCTAGGAAGCATACGGTCGAGAATGTAGATGTCATAACGATGCATTGTTGCAAGTGCTATGGCCTGCTTTCCATCTGCAACCACGTCAATCTGATAGCCTGCTTCTTTCAATCCATGGGATACATAAGTCGCTGTATCACTATCATCTTCTGCATAAAGAATCTTCATCACTTTCGTCCTTATATCTTTCATCGAAGTGTACGTTCTTCCGTGCAATAGTTCTAATCATTAAGGTAAGGAACCATGGTTATTACAAAATTGTATGAATTTGGTCAGTTGGTTGAAGACTCTCGATTTTATTATCGGATGAGGCTAACAATTGGAGACAAATCATGACCATCTCTGCAATTGACGCAAAGTCATTGACGCAAAAATTTGGTAACCATATTGCGGTGAACAACCTGACACTCAATGTATCTCAGGGCGAAGTATTTGGCTTCTTGGGGCATAACGGTGCGGGGAAAACATCAACCATTCATATGCTTACTACGTTGGTTAAACCGTCCTCGGGTAAAGCGCATATATTTGGTGAAAGCGTCACTGCTAACGCTGGAGAAGTTAAGAAACTCATCGGTTACGTACCGGAAAATGTGCGACTGTACGATTCGCTGACCACTCGTGAGAATTTACGTTTTTTTGCAGGCCTTTCGGGTATTGAATCACCTGATGACCATGTGAATAACGCGATGGCAATCGTCGGTATTAGCGAGTTGGCAAATAAACGTGTGGGTCAGTTTTCAAAGGGTATGCGCCAACGAGTCGGACTTGCCCAAGCGATTGTGCATCAGCCAAAGTTATTATTTCTTGATGAGCCCGCATCGGGCTTAGACCCGATGGGTATTAAAATGTTACGGGGGCTTATCGAGAAGCTTAATCAGGATCTTGGTATCACGATTTTCATGAACACACACCTCATCAGTGAGGTGTCCAAAACCTGCAGTTCGATTGGTGTGCTGAATAAGGGGCAAATGATATTCAAGGGTGAGGTTAGCGAGGTCAAAGCCTTATTGGGGGAAGAAAACGCGGTAGAAGATCTCTATTTGGATATTCAAAAACGCTCTGAGGAGGTGATGTGATGGCTGCCTTACGTCTGTCAGCGACGAGCCATATAGCTACGCACTCTCTCAAGACTTTGTTTGGGGAAAAGACTGTGTGGTTATTTATCCTACTGTTTACCGTTCTTGTTGTGCTTTCGGCCTATTTGGGGTGGTCCGCAAATACAACAGTAGATGCTATTTATACCGACGCTAAACAGTATTTACTCAAGGCAGGTAACCCAGTGCCACCCAATCCCGTCATGGATAGCTCTCCACTGTCTATGCTGCGAAATCTTAGCGTTTACTTTGGACTCATTGGCGTGCTTGTAGCGATTGTCATGGGATATCAATTGATTGCTGAGGACAGAAAAAGTGGCGTACTTCCATTGATCGCTACTCGTTTGACCTCAAGACGTGAATACGCATGTGCAAAGGTTGGTGTATTTAGTGGCGTTTTAGCGTTATTAACCCTTATTTCATTATTGGTTTGCGGTTTGGTCTTTGTCTGCTTACCTTCCATAAGTCTAAGCGGCTCACAATTACGACAACTCTTTGAATTTCATTTTTTTGCCTATGCATATATGGCGACGTTTGGTTTATTCGCGATGGGGTGCACAGCCTTTGCTAAAAAACAGTCGATTGCGCTGCTTACTCCCGTATCGCTCTGGCTGATTATCACCTTCATCTTGCCATCACTAATGGCCAACGTGAATCCAACAGCGGCAATTAATCCAATCTCAACGCTTGTTCCTGTCCCCGACAGTGCTTTTTTTACGATTGTGCATGGCTACTTAGCGCCTATCGCACTAGCACAAAATTTCGATGCAATATCGGCGCAATTGCTGGAGTATGGCCCGATTTTAAGCCCATTGCCTGTCATTCAATGGGGGAGTTTGATCTGCGCTTTCACACTAAGCGCGTTGTTCGCAGTGGAAGCAATTGGCCGTATGCGTATGGAAAAGGGGGCATTTAATGAATAGTGTCATCAAGCAAATCGTCGCCATAGTGCGCAAAGACCTGGTTGAAGCGAAACGCGATAGGTTTTTTACACTACTGATCTCTTTCTTGTCTATTGCGGCGTTTATATCGTTGACCAGTGGAAGTATAGCGTTGGCGACGGACATCTCCACCTATAATGCAGCAAAGGCCACACTGTTAGCGCTTGGAAAATCCTTAAACGCGATTGCGGCGCCAGAATTTTATCCACTGAAACTGCTGAGAGGCGCAGTCGAGCAAATTGAAATCATTGGTGCCATTTTAGGTATCCTCATTGGCTTTCGTACAGCTATGAGCGAGCGAGGGCATCAGACACTATCGATAGTATTGGTTCGTCCTGTTAATAACATCACTCTCATGGCGGGCAAAACGATTGCCGGTATCACGCTAATAGCACTGAGCCTTTTGATTGTGTTTTCTGTCTTGACTGCCACGCTTGCATATTTCGCGGCCATAGCGATGACAGCAGATGACTTATGGCGAATTTGCATCGTTTGGGTACTTTCAGTGACCTATATCTCGACATTTTTTGTTGTGGCTATGTGGCTCACGCTTTCGTTTAAAACACCATCAACTGCACTTCTGGTGAGTTTTGTTCTATGGCTCATGTTAGTGCTTGTAGCACCGCAGGTAGGAGACACACTTGACCCAGACAATCAGGTAGCGGGTGGTGTGTTTAAACAGCTCCATATCCCTAAGGCCGAGCAAGAACGCATCAAGTTGGGCTATGCGAGTTATGAAACGGTTCGAAATGGTATTGAAACCGCATCCATCACTAAGCATTTTGAGCGAGCCAGTTTTGCCATCCTCGGAATTAAAGACACCTATACCAATATGTCTATCGCCCCCATTCTTCATGACAAGTCAGGGGATATATGGGGCGTTATTCTTTCATTTTTCATCACAACACTCATAGCGATGTCACGAAAACTGACATTGAAAAGTCAACAATAGGAAACAATCACATGAAACAATCAAAAACGACCTTAAGTTTGATAAGTGCGGCATTGACACTTGCGTTAGTAGTATCACCGAGTCACGCTTCGTCTCAAAAAGACAGTGATAGCGATGGCATTCCCGATAGTTCGGAGAGCTTGATTCATACAGATCCATTAAACGCTGATACCGATGGCGATGGTGTCAATGACTTGAAAGATGCTAAACCGGTAAATGCAAATTATGTGACTAAGAGTGGTGGAAAACCATCGCCAGTATCAATAAAAGATGTTTTAGTCGAAGATAATTACGACTACATCAAACGTAAAGATGCACCAGATCATTTGGAAATTGTTCTCAACAATACCGGTAACGAAGCGATAAATAATGTCGTGGTCAGTTATCAAATTAAAAGTCTTGATACTGATGCACAAGAGAGCTATAGCTACAATATTGGCAATTTAAAGGCGAGCAGTACGGCAACAATACACTTTGATGACATCACAGGGGGCGGGCACTTCAGAGCTAACCCCAACTCGATATATAAAACGGACCAATCTGCAAAGTTATTTACCATTCACGTTGATGCTGATGGCTATCAGACCGTCTCTACAACGAAGAAGAAAGATAAAGGTGGCGCTGAGCAAGCTGACTAATTGATGCTCAAGTTTGAAGTCAGATAGAGGGTAATAACGTGTGTGATTCATAGACATCCTTTCAACTATACTGGATGTCTATGGACAGAGAAATCTAGCAAAGACTTCATAGGGTAAAGAGGTATGTGGTGAAGAAGGCCTCGTCTGTCGACGATGTGGTATTTCCAGACCAACATTACGCAACTGGGCTAAGCGATATAAAGCAGTGTGGAACCGCAGGTCTGGAAACACAAAGTAAACGCCTTCATTCTTCTCTAGATGCCAAGATTACTGATGAGCTAAGTGAATTGATCCTTGAGATGCGTGAGAAACCCAATCTAGGGGGGCGGCGTTTACAAACAGAATTAATCCTACTTCACCAAGTACACCTAAGCACAGCGACACTCTACAAAGTTTTATCCAAAGCGTCAGTCAAGCCCATTGTAACTTACCGATGCAAAAAAAATTTCCAAAGACACGAGAGCCCAATACCTAGTGATAGAGTCCAATTGGACACTTGTAAGATAGTACCTGAAATTTATTAGTATACCGCTATCGATGACGGCTCTCGCTATCGGGTTCTGAAGTGTTACTATTGGTGCACAGCAGCAAATACGTTCGATTTTATCACATGCTTAGTGGGTGGAATCAAGTTTCGCTTCAACAAACCTAGTTCGCGTCACTTGAATGGCAAAGTTGAACGCTCACAGATAATAGATAAAGTGAGTTGTATCCGACTATAGATGTTTCGGTAGGGCTGGAAGATATTGATGTGCTGCTAGCTGAGGGACAGCATTACTGCAACTGGGAGTGGCCTCATAACTTATTACAGGGGCTAACACTGAAAGACTGGATTATTGAGCTATCAGATCAAACTCCACTAGCCGTAGAGATATCTAGGCACTACCAGATTAAGAAAGAGAGGTTTCTAGAGCACAATTACAAGCTCGTTCTTCATCTAAGAAAACTGAAACCATCTCTATGAATCACACAACTCAACTATATGGTAGGCTTAAAAATATAATCCACCCAGTAAAAGATGGATTGTATTTAGTCTAAAGCTTTTATATTAAATTGTTTGCCAATTATACAATTTTTCAAAAACAGTTTTCTCATCTAATTTTTTTAATCCTTGAATATTTATAGAGTTTGAGCCCAAAGTACCAAAGTCATTAATATTAGTTTCTGTAAATAAGCCTATACATGTTGCCCCTACCGCATCTGCTAAATGCAAAGGGCCTGTATCACAACATATAAAACCATCCAAATGTCTTAATACACTACCTAAATGACGCATGTCTTCTGAATAAAATGTACGACAATCGCTTTGACGTAGCGGATAATCCAAATCTTTACTTAAAATTTCTATCCAGTTAATTTTCACTTTGCTTACGCTTTCGATTCTATCTAATATATTGTTCCATGTAGCATCCGAAAGTCTTTTCTTTCCTCTGGCTCCACGGAAAAATGCAACATTTAACTCATTGATGTTCACTTTAAGCCTATTAGCATCAACGATACCTTTAATCTTTTCATCACTACTTAAAGTAATGTGATGTTTGATTGGAAAACGCAGCTTGTTACCCATTGCCTCCAAAATTGACAATGGCTTATAAGCCGTATGAGTAAATTTCTCGTCGTATTGATTAGAGTTTGGGAATATTCTAGATCGAGTGTTATCGTATGATGAAACTTTGTTTCTACTTGATATTAAACCTGAGATAATCGTGTCTGTTGAAGAGCCAAATGGACATAATATTAAATCGTAATTTTCTTTGTTAGCTGCTCTAATTGTTTTTGTAAAATTTAAAATTCCAGACATTCTTAATTTTGAATAAAGTATTTTATTTATTTTGAATCCATCAAAAAATTGACCTTGCCATGGTTCCATAAGGATAAGGTCTATTTTCGCATCTGGATAAATTTTGATGGTTTGGTCAACAAAAGGTATTAAAAATAAAACATTGCCAATTCTTTTGTTGTTTCTTACTATTAATATTTTTTTTATTTCCTTTTTGTCTATACTTGTTTTTTCTGGTTTTCGATTTAGGCTTATAGCCTTATAAAACAATTTTTCTATCCAGACTAGTTTTTGTCTTCTTACTTTATCAAATTGTCTAAGTTTCTCTCTTAACTTCATGATATTACCTTAAGTAATTAATGCTTCGAATACCATAACAATTAATACTTAGCTGAAACTTAGTTGGCCTGCCCAGCTTTGTTACTTAATCGATAGAACTAAATCAAGAAGCCATTATAAAATAGGTTGCATACAAGCCTGCTTGTTAAAAAAACAACTAACTGGAAGCAGAACAATAAAGCCTGATCGAGGTTCACTGATCTTTTGGATTTATGATGAGTAATAGCTGAGTTGAGGCAAGGCAAGCGTGGCAGAGTACTCTAATTCAGCGACTTAGCCATTTCATTTAAAACTAGAGATATACTAACCATTGATTCAACAGGTCTTTAGAGTTAATGACGAAGGTGAATGAAAGGCAAAGAAGCTCGGTACTTACGTAAAGCGTAGAATTTGTCGTAAATTGCATATCGCCATAGATACAATAACTCACGAAATTACTCCCCAGGCATGACGTATCATCAATGAAGCATTGGGTGATGGCGCTTGTGACACAAGAAGCTACTATAAAGTTATACGAATCAAGCGAGCATTTCCGTTTATCCCGCTACGAGAAGGAGTAGCTTTCATGGCTCAATGACATCCTCGAAAGATGGCGTAAGGTTGTCAGAAACTCTACGGCTCAAACAAAAAGTGGAAAAAGCGATATGGCTATTATAAACGCTCACTATCAGAGACAACCATGTACCGAGTAGAACAGTTACTAATATTCTAAGAAATTACAATCCTCTGGAAGGTAAAGCTATGATTAAGCGCTGAAACTGAACAAGCATACAAGGCTGGTTGTGCCTTTCTCAATTAAGCAACAAAGGCTTCTAGTATTGCTAAAGAACTGGTAACTAACTATTGATAGGTTAGTTTGTTAGAGGTTTAACTACTCAAACAGAAAATAAGTATCTATGGGATTGATTTGAAATTTCTAGGTAAAAATAATAAGTCTAAATATTCATTCAGAGGTTTAAATGAAGAATAAAGGAAAGTTTCGATTAACTAAGTCGGTAAGAGGGCTATTATGGCTAATTTTAAGCTTAAGTATCACATGGGCATATTTCTCGTTTCATTCTTATCGTACTCTTACCTATATGGACCACGGTTTACAATGGTCTTGGATAGATAACCGGTTAATTAGTTTTAATAATTTTGCGACACAAAGTGCTCGTGAAACCCAGTCCAAACAATTGATTTATCGCCAGGTCGATGTAACTCAACATTTCTCTGTATTTCTTCATACAACCAATAATGGGCATTTTCTCTTTACTTTCGAAAAAGAAGCCCCTTGCTCTACTGCATACCAAGCACAACTTCGAGTTAATGAAGAGCCGAATAAAATAGTTTCTTTCAGTTGCAAGTCCGCTAATACAATTGTCTATCGTATTGGAAAACCAATATTTAGTCAGTTAAGTTTGATTGCTTCTGATTTTAACTTCAACTTGGATTTGGCACAGTGGGATTTAGAAGCGTTAAAAGTAGATGACTTTAAGCAGCATAATCACCGTTTTTTCCAAAGGCGTAGTAATGAAACAGTTTTTCCATGGGAGAGAGACTGATAACGTTCAAATTGTGCTTTACACTTCAAAAGAACCTATTCGAATTTGAATGAAATTCAACTTTTTACTAAAAAGCAACTGATTGAAATTATCACCTAAAGCTGAGTTTCAATCGGTATCCTCTGAGTTTGATATTCCCGCCTGTAGAACTTAAGACAATTGTGACGACATTTTTTCTACATCGTTGCAACGATACTACATCTATTGCAAATACTTGGACTCACTTTGCCCTAGATTGAATGCGTGCGTTTAGAAAGAAGTATTCACATCTACAGGAGTGAAAGTCTACTTACAGACACCAATGATGCAGATATTTAATTTAACTTTATCATGTACTTAAATATTAGGCCTTATTGCTCATGACAAAAGCAAAAAACTTTCCATTTCGCCGTATACCTATGACAATGAGTTCGCTGATACTCTTGTGCGCGATGTACTTTGGTACGGTAATGAACTATCCCGTTCTGAAAGCAATTTTTAGTTTGAGTTCAGATGTTTCAAACTCACTATTTCCTTATACCGCCCCATTATTACTCACTTGTGCATTTGTCATTATATTTTCGGCTTTTGCTTGGCCATACGTGTTTAAGCCATTTATGTGTTTTGTGGTCCTAACCTCTGCAGGAGCGCTATACGCAGCGGTAAATTTTCAAACTATGTTTGACTCCACAATGATGGAAAGCGTGTTTGAAACGAACTCGTCAGAAATCTTGTTCTACCTTAACTTTAAGACCGTCTTCTATCTGTTTGCTTTTGGTGTTTTACCGTGCATTTTTATTGCTGCTGTGCGCATCAAACCGTATCGAACTTGGAAGCATGCTCTTATCGCTCGCGTAGGTGTTGTATTAGTAGCGGTAGTCGGTATCGGTCTTGTCGCGGAGACTTGCTATAAGGATTATGCGTCCGTAGGTCGCAATAATAGCTATTTGAACAAGATGATTATCCCTGCTCATATCTACAATGGTGCGAAATACCTAAATAAAACCTATTTCGAAACGAAATTGGCATACCAAGCGCTGGGCATGGATGCGAAAGTGGCTGAAGTTGAGAATGGCAAACCCACCTTGATGGTCGTCGTTTTAGGTGAGACAGCGCGTGCAATGAACTTTGCTTACAACGGGTATAACCGCGATACCAATCCGTATACGAAAGACATGGGGTTAATTGCCTTCCAGGATGTGTCCTCATGCGGTACTTACACAGCGTTATCGGTTCCATGCATGTTCTCTAACATGACTCGTAATACTTATGATAAACCTCGTGCTGGAGCGCAGGATAATGTGCTCAATGTTCTCCAACACGCAGGTGTTGATGTTTTGTGGATTGATAATGATGGTGGCGATAAGGGTGTCGCTAAAAATCTCACTTACATTTCCATCGATTCATCTCTGAAAAATGACGATTGTAACGGCTCAACGTGTTTTGATGTTGCCATGCTTAAAGACGCGAAACAGTTTATTGATGACGGCTCTCGTAATAAGTTGCTGGTTCTGCATACGATAGGTAGCCATGGACCGACCTATTGGCAGCGCTACCCAGATGCTCAAGCTCCGTTCCAACCTGCCTGTAATCGCAGTGACATTGAAAACTGTAACGATGCTCAAATCGTGAATGTCTACGATAATACTTTGGTGTACACCGATTATGTACTGGCTCAGGTTATCAATGAGCTAAAAAGTGTCTCAGACGACTATAACGTGATGCTCACTTATATCTCAGACCATGGCGAATCATTAGGTGAAGGCGGGCTGTATTTACATGGCACACCTTACGCAATCGCACCGAAAGAACAAACTCAAGTGCCATGGTTGTTATGGATGCCGAACCAATACGCTCAGCAAAAAGGAATAAACACACAATGTCTAGAGGATAAAGCTGAGAGTAACACGTTGTCTCATGACAACTTATTCCACAGCTTGCTTGGTTTGTATGGTGTTAGTTCGCAAGTTCAAAATCCTGAGCTAGATATTACGCAAAGCTGCCGATTAAATTCATAACGATTGATAGAGTACTTATTACATGCAACAAAATGTCATCATTAAACGTGAAGGTGTCCACCGCATCATTTATACCTTCGTACACAGTTTTAACGGATTTAAATGGCTTTGCAGAAATGAAGCGGCTTTTCAGCAAGAGTTAATGCTCTTTGTTCCGCTGACGTTTTTTGCATTCTGGCTAGAGTTACCAGCCATGCATACGTTATTAGTCATGCTAGGAATGGTATTTGTATTGTTCGCTGAAATGGTCAATACCGCGATTGAAGTGGTGGTCGATAGGGTCAGTTTGGAATTCCACCCTCTATCAGGTGTGGCCAAGAATATCGGCTCGGCTTTGGTATTGCTGAGTATGATTTGCTCACTATCTATATGGGGCACGGTTTTATGGCTACGATGAATAGCGTTAACGGACCATAGATTCACGAGACATAAATTGCCAGAGGCAATAATCACTAATAATGCCAGAAGCGAGCCTTCTGGCATTATTGCATTCCAAAGAGAATCGAAGGTATGTTGTTTCGTTAGTGAGTTGTCAGAATCTTCTGTAGTTTTTTAATCTTATTGTCTGTCAGATTTATCGTTAACTCATTGCATTTTAGCATTTTCGATACAGACCTAGCGATGATCAATCAATGACGGCAAGGAAAATTCTAAGCTAAAAATAAAGAATGGATAGAGATAGAGCGTTCGTGTGAAGAAAATATTATTGGTGGAAGATAATCGAGAAATTGTTGGCATAATTTATGATTATTTTGAAGGAGAAAGTCTGGTCATCGATTATGCAGATAATGGCGAGTTAGGATTGGAACTGGCGCTAAAGAGTGTTTTTGATGTCATTATTCTTGACCTGATGTTGCCGAGAATGAACGGATTGACCGTGTGTGAAAAGCTTAGAGACGCTGGCAACACCACACCCGTTTTGATGCTTACTGCTCTCGACAACCGAGACGACATGCTCAGTGGTTTTAAGCATGGCGCAGATGATTATCTAACGAAACCGTTTGACCTTGAAATTTTAGAGGCTCGCTTAGGCGCACTTATTAAGCGTAACAAAGGAACTGTTGCCGATACGTCTCTGGAGTACGGCAGTTTACACATTGACCAAAAAACTCATTTAGCTTACCGCAATGGGGTAATGCTGACACTCAATCCGACCACGTATTCCATGCTTGAGTTACTTTGTAAAAGAGCGCCGAACGTCGTCACACGAGAGGAATTTATTCAATTACTCTGGCAAGATGAGGCGCCTGATAGCGACCTCCTGCGCAGCCATATTTACAAACTTCGTAGCCAGTTAGATAAACCTTTCGAATCTCCTATGCTCATCACAGTACCAAAGGTGGGCTATCGTTTGGGTAACGTAACATGAAAAAAATAAATTTGAGTAGTACTCGGACTTTGACAAACCAATTGGCAATATTCTTTACGGTTGTCGCCCTTGTCATGGGGCTTGTCAGTTACATCATTTTTTATGCTGCACTGCATTGGTCAGAAGATAAGGTTGGGGAACGTCGTATTGAAATCGACAAGAACGAAGCAATACAACGCTTTATCGGTGGTGAAGAGGGTGAGATTTCGATAGATGTACTGACTCATGCTTACAATGATGTCCAACTGGTACCATTGAAATACCATAAATATTTTAAAGGGAGAGACAATTTTGTCGGCGAAGTCGGTTACGGAACGGAATCGCGAATGATTTCCTTCAGTTACTACTTTAAAGACGGAGTTAAAAAGCCGGTTATATTGTTATCAGATATCAATCAGATTGAATTTGGGCAGTATGAAACCGTGTTTGCTAGCTTGATTGTCATTACCAGTATCGCAGGACTGTTAGTGGTGTTTGGTATGCTGCTTTTTCGTTTATCACAACGTTTAATTGAACCTATTAACCATCTTAGTGAGCAACTAACTGAGCAGTCTGGTAACACGGCTCACGTCTTCGATATCCCTAAAGGCAGTGCCAGTGAGTTCAATATCCTAGCTAATCAACTGAATCAATATAGACACGATATTCATGCCCTTTTGAAACGAGAGCAAGCTTTTGCACGTTACGCTAGTCATGAGTTGAGAACGCCGTTAACGATTGTAAAAGGCGCAAGCAAATTATTAGAACGAAATGTGTCGGACGACTTTCAACGACGCCAGATAGTGCGTATCAATGACGCCGTACTTCAAATGAGTACGATGGTTGATGCTTTGCTAGGGTTAGTACGCTATGAACGTAGTGAAGATGACGCAGTGATTAGAGAAGTTAGTCAAAGTGAATTTGAAACTATCATTGAGCATAACTGTGCTCAGGCTAAAGATAAAAATATTGATGTTGAACTTATTTTTCATCAAGCTCCTCAGCTAAAGGCAACGCCTGCAGTGCTTAACATGGTGGTTGGGAATCTACTGAGAAATGGCATTGCCGCCACAGATCAAGGCAAAGTGACTTTAGAAGTCTCTATGGAAAGATTAAGGGTATTAGATAATGGACCTGGATTTAACGAAACAACTAATCCTGATGGGCACGGTTTAGGTTTGTTAATCGTAGACGATTTATGCAGCAGATACCATTGGAGTTTTTTGATAAAAAATCGTTCTACAGCAGGGTGTGAAGTAAGTATTACATTTTAGATATTGTATTTAAACTAGCTGTACGTTAAGGGAACCGTAACGTACAGCTAGTTTCCTTTAGGATTTATCATTCATAAAGTTATCTGTGCCTTCCTAAATGATTTAGCTTGCCTAGGAAGGTTAGGCTCCATTCAATATAATTTTCCTAATCTGACAGAAGCGTTGTAATTGCACAGCTCTGGCACACTTTTGTCCAAAAGTGAGTTTGAAAATGATCAAACTTAATTATGAGAAACTGAAATTCGTCCTCAGATAAATTATCAAACAATAGCGGTATTACCGTTCATGACACCCATAATTTTTATCAAACTTTATTATGGTCGTACAGGTGTTAATGACTAACATCGATTGGCCATCCGGCGCGACATGTGCGACTCAGGAAGAGGACGGTGAAATCATTTTCTGGAAAGCCCCGGTGGAGACTGTATTGTCAGTGCGTGACGACGCTGAAAGCCGTGGTGATCTGCCATCTCTTCTCCCTAAGGATATGGTACATAGCTGGTATCATAGGGATAGCGGCCATGACGATGATTTACCAGAGCTGGCGTGTGATTGGCGTACCGCGTTAGTCACCAAACCAGCTCGGTTCTAAGTTAAACGATGACAGAGATAGGCCAGAGATGAAAATCAGTAAGTTAGTTGAACATCAGTACCGTGCTAAGCCAAAACAGCTGGCGTTAAAACCGATCCTTCACCTCGTCTGCGTCTTAGAAGAAATCCTAGGAAATGCCAGTGCTGAGCAACTGCTGGCTATTATCAAAGACCATCAACAGCTAGTTGCGTTGCGTAAGCAATGCGCCACTCCGCACCACAACACGCTTGACGTTTATCGGATAGTGCGGAAAACCTCGCCGTTCAGGGCGAGGATGAATAGCGCAACGGCGAAGCCGTTCTGAGGGCTACGCCGGAGTTTGTTGCTGCTCAATATACTGCCGGATGATCTCAATTGGCGCACCACCACAGCTCCCCGCAAAATAACTGGGCGACCAGAGCGCACCTCCCCAGAGTTTCTTTTTGATCGAAGGGTAATTCTTTTTTCGGATCATCCGGCTGGATACACCTTTGAGACTGTTAACCAGATTCGACACGGCCACCTTCGGCGGGTAATTCACCAACAAATGCACATGGTCGTCTTCACCGTCGAACTCAACCAGCTCTGATTCAAAATCAAGACAGACCTTTTCAAAAAAGATTTTTAGATCATCCAGCACTTCTTTGGTAAAGACATTTCGTCGGTATTTTGTTACAAAGACCAAATGAACGTGCATTTTAAAAACACAATGCCTGCCATGCCTTAAATCGCTTTCAATTTCCATAGACCAATCTATAATTGAGTTGTATTGACACAGTATGAGCAAGCCATGCAACGACTGCAAGCCTACAAATTCGAACTGATTGTCACTGGAGAGCAGCAGCGCCAGATGCGCCGCTTCTCCGGTGCTTGTCGGTTTGTCTATAACAAGGCGCTGGCGTTGCAAAAAGAACGACATGAGCAGGGTGAAAAGAAACTATCGGCCTTTGAACTGAATAATCTGTTACCACAATGGAAAGCAGAGCCAGAAACAAAATGGCTGTCTGATTCACCTTCTCAAACGCTGCAACAGTCGCTGAAAGATTTAGATCGGGCGTACAAAAATTTCTTTGCCAAACGAGCAGACTTCCCGCGCTTCAAAAAGAAGGGTCAGTCAGATAGCTTTCGCTATCCACAAGGGGTGAAACTGGAGCAAGGCAATAATCGACTCTTCCTGCCCAAGCTCGGCTGGCTGCGTTACCGCAACAGCCGGACGGTGGAAGGTGAGATTAAAAACGTCACGGTCAGTCAGGTTTGTGGTAAGTGGTATGTATCGATCCAGACCGAGCGGGAAGTTGAAATTGCCGTGCATCAGGGCGATGCCATCGGCATTGACATGGGCATTGCCCGCTTTGCCACCCTGTCCGATGGCCGTTTCTACGCCCCGCTCAACAGTTTCAAACGGCACGAAACCGCTTTGCGCAAGGCGCAGCAGGCCATGAGCCGCAAGGTAAAATTCAGCAATAACTGGAAAAAGGCCAAAGCCAAAGTTCAGCGCATTCATTCCAATATCGGCAACAGCCGCCGTGACTACCTGCATAAAATATCAAACGACATTAGCAAAAACCACGCGATAGTCTGTATTGAAGATTTGCAGGTCAAAAACATGTCAAAATCAGCGGCAGGAACCGCCGAGCAACAGGGTAGGAATGTTAGGGCGAAGTCAGGCCTGAATAAAGCCATTCTTGATCAAGGCTGGTTTGAGTTCCGTCGCCAGCTCGATTACAAGCTGGCATGGAATGGCGGCCACCTGATCGCCGTTCCACCGAAAAACACCAGCCGGACGTGTCCGTGCTGTGGTCACATATCGAAGGATAACCGCGCCACGCAAGCTCGGTTTGCCTGTGTGGAATGTGGCTTTGAAGAAAACGCCGATGTCGTCGGCGCGATCAATGTATTAAGGGCGGGACACGCCCGATTAGCCTGTGAAGTGAGTGGTGCAACAATGCCGCCAGCAGCAGGAACCCACCGAAGCGAGTCCGGCGTTCGCGCCTAACCGCAGTAGGAATCCTCGTCGTTTACGGCGAGGAGGATGTCAA
>Ga0194138_10000277_pt1 | contig 24591 bp, 25 predicted proteins | sample TARM_MetaG_T2_14_FD_134022 | JGI IMG/M metagenome (GOLD analysis project Ga0194138, IMG submission 134022) | Freshwater microbial communities from Pennsylvania, USA, analyzing microbe dynamics in response to fracking - TARM_MetaG_T2_14 (version 2) | ecosystem: Environmental > Aquatic >...
AGTGCAAGAATCTGGGTTTCTCGTGACATGGGTCTTTAACCGAATATAGCCCCTCAGGGACCCGAGTCGCAGGTCCCTGAGGGGCTAAGTTTGCAGGAACTGCCTTAGGGCAGCGGTTCTTCCTCAGGCCGCACGGGGGCGGTGAGGATTTGGTCAGCACGGGCCTGCGTCAACAGACCCGCGACGACCATCTGCTGGAGACCTGCGATCAACTGCGGGTCGTCCAGGTCCACATGCGTGGCATCGGAGATCAGCGTGTAGTACACGCGAATCAAGGCCGCGGCTTGCTGCTCTTCGGGAGTGGCCGTGTGGTTATGCTGCGAGGCCAAATCCACGATGATCAATTCCGCGGCAGTGAAACGTCCCCAGAACGCGCGTCGGGTGATTAGACGGGACATAAGAAGGCTCCTTACAAGCGCTCTTTGCGCGTGATGGGCGTCTTCAGGATCGTCGTCTTGCGTTCGGGTGTGAGAAAGCCGGCGGCCACCAGCTGATCCACACCTGCCACCAGCGAAGGGTCGTTGACGTCGATGAAGGACGAGTCAGACACCTGACGCTGCATCACACGCAGTGCAGCAGCGAGCTGACGCGCCTCCGGGGCAGCTTGCAGGTCATCGGCGGAGGCCAGGTCAATGGCCACCAGCTCACTTGTGGTAAAGCGGGCTCTGAAAGCCCGTCGCGTCATCTGCCCGATCTTCGTGCAGACATCAGCGAATTGGATCATGGTCGTACTCATGGCACAGACGTCCTCGGTTAAAGGTCAGCCAGACGCGGCTTACCAGGTACCGGCGTCGATGGTGGCGTTCTGCAGGGTGACGTTGGCGAGCACACCGCCGGTGATGGCCACGGCGTTGGCGTTCTGCAGGGCCAGGCTCCCCAGACCCAGGTTGCTACGGGCCACTTCCACGCTGGACAGGTCGCTCAGGTTGGCGGTCTTTTCCAGCTTGTTGCCCAGGTTGGTGGCCAGGGTGGCGGCGAAGTTGGGATCATCGCCCAGCGCGTCGGCCAGTTCCTGCAGCGTGTTCAAGGCTTCCGGTGCACCGGAGACCAGGTCTGCCACCGCCTTGGAGACGAACGCCGTGGTGGCGATCTGGGTGGTGTTGGTGCCCGGAGCCGCCGTGGGGGCCGAGGGAATGCCGGTGAAAGACGGATTGTTCAGCGGGGCGGCGCCCAGCATGTTCATCACGTCGACCGCGGTCAGGGCCGTCGGGGTGGCCGAACCGGCGGTGTTGTTGCCGATGAGGGTCTTGGCGGGCAGCGCAGCCATCTTGGCCAGGCTCACCACACCGTCGCTGATCGAGGTGGAGTTGGTGCCGGCTTCGGAGACCACATCACCGGTCAGACCCGGCAGACACTCGGCGGCGATCGTGCCGCTGTCCAGGTTGCTGGCATTGGTCACGCCCAGCGCGGCCTTGACTTCGGAGATGCTGGTGGCTCGCGGATAGGTAGTCCCGCCCGTCAGGTTGGCGATGAAGCTGCCCGCAGGCACCATCGCCAGCTTGTTGTAGGTGATGCTGATGGTCGGGATGGTCCAGGTCGCACCGTTGTTGGAGACGGTGATGTCGCCCTTGTTGCCATCCTGCACGGTGACCGCATCCACAGCGGTCTGGACCAGGCTGTGCACGAACGCCGTGCTGGCCGCCGTGCCATCGTTGGTTTCGGCCGCGACGGTCGGAATCGACGGCGCCACCAGGAAGGTCTTCAGGTCGGCGATGGACTGAGGGCCGGTGAGCATGACCACGGCACCGCGGCCAGCCACGGCCTCGACGGAGGTCGAATAGCCAGATCCGTCATCACCGCGACCCAGGTAGACGATGACGTCATCGCCGGCGCCCTGGATGATCAGTTCGCCCGTCTTGACGGTGGACGGAACCGGTGCGGTGGTCGCGCCAGACCAACGGCGACGGAGCTGAACGATATTGTCGGACATTGCTACATTTCCTTCTTAATGCGGTTGAGGGGAGAGAGGAGGGCCTGCCGGTTACCACAGGCCTCCGTCGACCACGGAGCCGGAGCTCCCAGGCTCCCGTGACTCCAAGGCCAGCAAGGGATAGCGGATGTAACGCCCGATGTGGTTGAGCGGGGTGAGTTTGAGGACCAGGCCTTCGTACCAGACCAAGTGATCGGTGATCGGTGTGAGCAGCACGTCCCAGGACATGTCATCGTTGGGACCGGTCGCGCGCGCCAGCGTCCCGTCGTCCTCGGTAAAGCGCAGTTGGTAGTACTCCTCCAACGCCGACCGGACCTGCGCGTCATCGCTCATGTTCCCCACCGGCAGGTAAGGACTGGTCCGAACGTACAAGTGACGCAGACTCAGACGCGAGTAGGTGTACGTACCCATCGACTCCGACAGTCCCACACGCACAGAGGTCGCCGGCGCAGGCCGGCCCTCCACATGCTGGACGTCCTGGATGATCAGCTCCTGCTGAGTGAAGTACGACTTGAAACTGCGATTGAAGGCCTCCAGGAACAGCACCAAGGCCGGCTTGGTAAAACGGTTCATTGCCCTGCCTCCTCGGCCTCTTCCAGCACATCCACCGGTGCGATACGCACTTGCTTACGGGCACGCACCATCACCCCTCCCAACGGCCGGATGCCTTGATGGATAGTCAGGTGCCGGTGCTCACGGCTGTGCACCGTGTACTCCGGGCCCACGTCATCCAGATCCAGGAAATGCCGTGCGTAGGCGTGGCTGTGGTCGTGCACGATGTCCAGTTCCAGGTTCACTCCAGCCCGGACGTTGCGATGCTCCTGCTCACGCACATCCACCACGCGCACCCCACAGTCTGACTCAGTCAGGATCGGCAGGTCGTTCATCGTCCCGATGTACTGGACACCGTAAGAGGAGAACTGACGCATGATGTTCAGCATGGCTTCCTGGATCATCTTCAAGGTCACCACGTTGCCCGAGTCCAGGCCCGTAGCTGCTTGCAGCAGTACCTGAGCCAAGGCGCGATGCTCGACCTCGTTGTACGTCCCGATGTCCAGTTCACGGGCTTCAAACCAGTCCGCATAGGTCATCCCACCGGCCAGATCAATCGAAGGCGTGTGGTAGAGCTGCATGGCCGCAATCTCCGTCCCCACACGCTCCAATGCCAGCTCCCGGGTCGCCCAGCCAAACCACTGCGCCATCAAGCCTTCGTACACGCCCATAGCCGTGGTGTAGAACAGGGCGGTGTCGTTGATCTCCAGTGGAATCGAGGCCTGGGCCTGGAGCAGGGCGTAGATCGAAGCATCAGGCACATCCTTGACAGCCACACGCGCTCGAATCTGCGCAAAGCTCGGCAGTACCGGTCGTGGGACGTTGTGGGCGTAGACCTTCGGCACGGTCGGCAACACCAACCCATAGCCGGCATTGAAGCAGTACAGCCAGGCCACGAAGGCATCCAACACCCCCAGGCTCAGCGGTGCACCGGACTTGGGATTGGTGACCACCAGCGTGGCTTTGTAGACGTTGCGTTGGGCCAGATCCAACCAGAGGTTCAGCAGCATATCCGACTTGCGATACGGTTGGGAGTCCGTGCGATCCACCGTGGCCGATTCGAGCACCTTGGTCTTCATGAACGAGACCGGAGCAGTTTCCACGGCGGTTTGGATGCTGTCCTCAAAGTCGTTTTGCACCAACGCATTGCTGCGGGCGGCGCCCACTTCTTTGTTCAGCATCTGCACCACGTCGATGATCGCATCGCCGTAGTTGCTCAAGGCAATGTCGGTACGACGGAACTCCACGCCCGGGTAGAGAGCTTCAGGCATCTGGGCAATGTTGTGGACAGCGTCCCATTCGCCCAGCGGTAGTCCGCGGGCGGTGAGGATATTGGCCGTCAACCACCGGAAGGTGTCTTGCTGGCCGATGTTGCGCTCGATGTAGCGCACGTTCCGGTACAGCCACAGCTTCTGCGCCAGGGTCAGGTAGTCAAAATACCGGTCCAGTCGTCCGTGGCTGGTCAGGTACTCGCGCATGTGGAACTCGTGCACGTAGGGCGTGTGGCAGGCCTCCAGGCGCAGGTTCATCAGCACCATGGGAATCTGCTGGATCATCACCGCCCACTGCGCCGCCGCGTACAGATCGTCCGTCAGCGTGAACCCGCCCACATTCCAGCGGAACATGAAGTTGGTCAGCCATGTCTGCAGCGCGGGGATCAGTTGGGTTTCCTGCGCGCCTACCAGGTCACGTCGGTAATAGAGGATGTCCCCATCCGCCGCCGCTCGTGCACGATCGATTTCCACCGGGTTCAATATCCCACGCACCAGGCTTTCCTGTGTCGGGTACTGGCTGACCAGGCGATCGAAGTAGCTGTCGAAGGAACGATAGGCACGCGCCGTGGCCGTGTGCACCTGCAGGTTTTGCCGCGTAAAGGCAATCGTTTGGAGTGTATCCAGCGATGACACGTACATCATCGTGTCCGTTGCATGGTACTGCCCGTTCAGGTTCAGGTAGTACTTCCAAGACGCCGGGTCGAGGGTATCCACGGCCACGCCTTGTTCCTGTAACCCCGTATTGATCGCATCCGCCGCCGCCTCACTCTTGATGACCAGGGATCGGGTCAACCTGAAGGTGTCGTCGAGATAAATGTCGTATTGTGTTTTAGACACGTACGACGCCTCCTACCGTGAGAAAGAGAAAAGAAATGGCCGCTCAATCAAGCACCTCCCCGATGGGAGGCACCCTGGGAACCTCGCCGTTCAACAAGCTGTCGGTCAACCGCGATGACCCGGCCTTGCAGGCCGTGCTGTCCAAGCTGGTGCGCGATGGTCGTGGTGGCGCTACCCCTGCGCCCGGTGGACGCAAGCGCGTGAACACCCCGAACCTGAGCACGCTGCAGCGTCTGTCCGAAGGGGTTACCAACGACGTCAATGACGTGGCTAACCTCTTCCAGCTGCTGCCGGATATCCGGCTGGCCATGCAGATCTACGTCAGTTCGGTGCTCAGTCCCAAGGACATGTCCACCAGCAAATTCAGCTACACCACCGCGGCCGGCACATTCCAAAGCGAACTGTCCGGAGCGCTGACCGAGGTGATCAGGCAATACTTCGACGTCGACTATAACATCGGCTCGATTGCCCCGTCCATCGTGGAAGATGGCCTGTTTTTCACCGGTTCTTACCCGCTGTTGGTGCTGCCTGAATCCAGTGTGGACTTGATCATCAATGGCCGGGCGCGGGTGTCCAACGAGTCCATTTCCAGCCTGATGACCGACGCCGGAACGCTGCGTCCGATTGGCTTTCTGGGTAACCCCGTCTACAAGACCGCTGCCTCGCGCTCGGCAGTGGGTCTGGAGGCATTGGCCTCCTACTACCGCGTGTCGACCGAAGAGTACGACCCGACTGTGCGGTTCAATGGCGAGGATGCTCTGATCACCGTGGTGGACAATCCTGATACGGTGAAGTTGGCCCGCCTGCAAGAACGCGTACGTGCCGAGGCCGTGCAGGACCGTATCCGCAACTGGTCGACGATCAAGGTGGGCACTGAGTCGCAGGTGCAGAACTACACCTACCGGGCACCGCGTCAGCAGGCCGAGCCGGTCGTCATGGCCACGCCGGCCCCGATGGTTGGGCGTCCTACGGTGGGTCACCCGCTGGTGCTCAAGCTCTCCTCTGAGTCGGTGATCCCGGTGCACGTACCCTCCAACCCGGAGGAGCACCTGGGGTATTTCATCCTCATCGACCCAACCAACGGCAGTCCCATCGCTCGAGCAACCGAGCAGGACTACTACACCCAACTGCAGACCAATCTGAGCAACAGCCAGAGCATGGCCTCCAGCATGATACAGAACGTCAAGCGTCAGGCCTACGGTACCTCGGACACCGCCACACGGTTGGAGACCGAAGAGCTGGAGCGGGCCTATGGTGATCTGCTGGAAGCCGAACTGGACGGACGTCTGTCGGCGGGCTTGTATGGTCAGACCGTCAAGGTCTCCCGGCCGCAGGAGGTCTACCGGGTCATGCTGGCCCGTACGCTGGCTTCGATGCGCACCCAGCTGCTGTACGTACCGGCGGAGATGATGACGTATATTGCCTTTGACTACGACCTCAACGGCATTGGCGTGTCCATGCTGGCGCAGTCGAAGATCTTGGGCGGTATGCGAGCCATGATGCTGTTCGCCAACACGATGGCCTCAGTGAAAAACTCCATCGGCCGGACGCTGCTGAACATCGAGCTGGACCCGAATGACCCCGACCCTACGGCCACGGTGGAAATGCTGGTGCACGAGTACGCCCGCGTCAACCAAGGCGCGTACCCGCTCTCCACCACCAATGCCCAGGACATCATCAGCTACTTCCAGCAGGCCGGCACAGAGATCCAGGTCTCGGGCAACACGGGCTATCCGCAGACCAAGGTCGTGATCGAGGACAGTCAGTCCAACCGGGCTAAGCCTGATCCGGAGCTGGAAGACTCGCTGCGCAAGCGGCACCTGATGTCCATGGACCTGAACCCAGAAATGGTGGATGCTTCCTACAACGCCGAGTTCGCCACGTCCATCGTCTCCAACAACCTCCTGTTCGCCAAGCGCGTCAAGATCGTCCAGCAAAAGCTCACGGCGGGCATCAAGGACTTCGTGTGCAAATACACGCTGGCCTCGGAGACGCTGATGGAACGCCTGCGTGAGGTCATCCGCAACAACCGCGACTCACTCAAAGCCGGGCAGAAAGACGCGGCGGTGCAGGCCCATACCGAGCAGCGCCGTTCCAAGCTCAAGCTCAACTCGGGTATCGTGGTGGGAGCCTCGGAGGTCAAACAGACCAAGAACAGCCTGCTGCTGGGTGGCGGTACAGGCCAGGAAGCGCTCAACGAAGGCCAGATCGGCACCGATGCCAATGAGCTGCCGGTGGATGCGATCATCCTGGAGTTCCTCAAGGCCTTGCAGGTGAGTCTGCCTGATCCGGATGTGGCGACGCTGGCCAAGCAGTTGGAGTCTTACGACCAGTACGCCGAGGCGCTGGACAAAGCCATCCATGCCTACATCGACTCCGGGTTCTTGGACTCGCTGAACATGGGTGAGCTGTCCGAAGTCGTCGAGCCGACCATCAACGCGGTCAAAGCCCACTACCTGCGTCAGTGGCTGCGTGAGAACAACGTATTGCCTGAGCTGGATCAGTTGGTCCTGCAGAGCGGTAACGAGGACCCCACGATTGATCTGTTCGACATCACGGCCAGTCATCTGGAAGGGCTGGGCAAGTCCATCATGAAGTACATGCGCGCGCTGCTGGAAGCCCGTCGGAAGTCTGACCCGCTGTACGAGCGCCTGAAAGGGAGCTTGGACGGTGAAGCTGCATCGGAGACGAGTTTCGGCTCCGGTGATGGCGGTGAGTCTGGCGATGGCGGCTTCGGTGGGGATGACTTCGGAGGTGATGACCTGGGCGGGGATGACTTCGGTACGGGTGAAGAGGAGGAACAGGATGACACCTCCACGGAAACCACTGAGGAACCCGCTGCGGATGGCGAGGGCAGTGAGCCCGAAGCAGCCGAGTAAGCAAGAAAAAAGGTAAGCTCCCCTCTCCCTCTAGGCACTGGCCTAGAGGGAGAGGGGGTATGCTTACTGGTTCAGCTGGTACAGCAGGTTGATCCAATCACGACGGTGGTGGGTATCACCCAGCGCCTCCACCTCGGTGGGCGTGACATGGAAGGCATCCACCAGCCGACGATCCCCCGCGCTCAGGGGAGCCTGGCAGATGATCACGCCGTTACGCGAGGACGAGCGGTCGAAGAAGACCACGTTGCCTTCGGGCGTGGGGATGATCACCACGCGACGGCCCTTGGGATCAGTGCTCACGCACACGCACTCGATGCTCCGATCCAGCACCAACCCATCGAAGTAGTCGGTGCCGTTCTTCCAGGCCGGGTTGTACTCGGTACGCGAACGCTTGGACCCTTCGATCTGGCGATCGTTGTAGGCGGTTTCAAAAGCGGTGTTGAAAGACAAGCTGCTCATATCTGGCTCCTTGGTTAGCCGGGGGTTAGTGAGCATGATTACTCACTCATGGGCGTGATATGGGTCTGTCTTTTTTTTGGCGGTACAAAAAAATGACCTCCCGCAAGGGGAGGTCGAATCGGCCCCGAGGGCTAGAGGAGCGCCGCTGCGAGGCCGGGTCACTGCCCAAATTGCTTAGTCTTCATCCCCGCTGCCATCTTCTTCGTCATCGTCATCGGCGTGGGTGTAGATATCGTCCTCGTCATCGATCTCCACCTCCACCTCCGGATCAAGCTCAGCCTCGAAGATCATCGAGTCCACGTCACGGATATCGGTGTAGTCGTCCAACAAATCACGTCGGCGCAGTTCGGCCTCCATCTCAGAGTAGGTGCGGAAGTTACCGATGAATTCGATACGCTGCTCTTTGACGTTGATGCCAACGAAGCGTTTCTCATCGGGTTCAAGGATATCGCTCATAGGGGTTTTCCTCTACCACTAATCGTTGGGATGACAGCATAGGCCCCTGTTCCTACTGGCTCACACCGGTAGGAACAGGGGGTCGTATTACGCCTGGTACAGCAACAGCGAGTTGTCCACCAAGAACCCGTCATACAGCTCCAGCGCCACGCCATCCTGGGTCAGCAGGTAGCGATGTGCGAAAGCCACTGGGAAGTCCATCGTGCGTTCCACCAGCGCACTGAGCGAGCGGTACAGCTCAGGCATTTGCTCGCTGGGGATCGCGCCACCGATACGGAAGTCCACCGGCACCTCCGTGGAAGCCCACTGGGTACGGGTGATCGAGGTGCGTTCGGTGAGCACCAGGTACTCGTCCACGGTGACCGAGAGCTCTTCCTGATCCTCCGAAAGCAACCGGCGGGCCAGGAAGTCCTTGGCGTCTTGCAGTTCCACCACAGCCCAGGCCTGATCCAGTACCCGACGGGCCAGCATGTCGAGCTTGGGCAGCAGGTCGTTGCCATAGGCCACGGCCAAGGCTTCCTTCAGTGCCGGCAGGTCTTCGAAGAAGTCATCCACCCGCCAGCCTTCCAGCGAGAGATGGCAACGCAGACCGTTGTTGAGCCGTTGGGTGGCACGCGACACTAGCGTACGCCACACACTGGCATCGGCGGACTTGGCCGCCGTCTGACCGGCGGTGACGATCTCATCCACCGTCATGGCATCCTTGACACTGGACACCAAGTCCCGATGGTCGGACGGGGTGGGGATCACCGTGAGGATGTCGTAGTAGTACTCCCCACCCTCGGCCTTGACCTGCGGGTTCTTTTTCTCCGCCTGGGCAATGACCAGCAGCGCCTGATCCAGGGAAGCCACCTGGACGACTTTGGGGATCGCGTAGGGCGTATCGGCCTTGACGTCCTCGATCTCTCCGGCCTCAGGCACCGGTTCGGCGTAGGCCTCGCCCACCACGGGCTTGAAGACCTGAGCCAGGCCCCAGGCGGGCTTGTCGCCCCAGCCATCGGCCCGATCCTGAGCGTCCAGGGCCCGCTGCCGCAGTGCGGGGTCGAGCTCGTTGAGCAAGTACTCCATTTCCTTTTCCATTTTCAGCAGGACCTCTTTGACAGTGCCGTTGGGGTATTTGACGTGAAAGAGCATGTGGGTGCTATAGTCGCACAGAATCGGGTGCGGCTCGTCGATACTCCAGGTGGGCTTCCATCCGGACTTGAACGCCGGACGCAGCACTGCACCGCTGTCGCGGATCAGGACCTCATCCCAAATGTGCTCCGGGTCCACCACCACGATACCCGAATCTGGCTCGGGTTCAGAGGTGCTGACCTGGGCTGGGACCTGCTCAGTCGGCTGCGTGGTCGGATGGGTCGACGCCGCCGGCACAGCCTCCCTCCCACGTACCGGACGCACGTGGGAGGGCTGATGGGTTTCCGAGAAGTCTTTCGGGTCATACGTCACGCCCGTGGACCCCGGGGTCAGTGGCGTACCCTGACCGGTGGGGGTCTGCTGGACCTGCTGGGCCGCCATGCCCATCTGGGCAATCGAACTGGCAGCCGAGGGAGCCTGACGCTGCATGCCCATTCCCATACCCATGCCCATTGGCATCCCCATGCCCATGCCCGGACCTGCCTGGCGCATCATCGGCATCTGCTGCCCGTACATCTGCGGCTGCATACGCTGCTGGGTGGCCTGACGGATGGCCTGTTGTCGGGCCTGGAACGCATTGAGGATGCCTTGCAGCTGCTGGTAATCGGCCTGGTTGATGTACGGCTGCAGGACCTGTTGGTTCTCGAAGTACTTGATCGCCATCATCGCCGTGACGCTCTCCACAGCGGCATTGGCGAACGCGTCTTCCGGACGCATGCGCTGGGACTCGATCAGAAACACGCCCAGGTCAGCGGCCGTGTTGATCAGCACGCCCAGATCGTTGTTGTTCCAACGATTGTAGGACATCACGTTGAACAGGAAACTGCGCAGCTGGTTCTGGTTGGACCGGGCATGCAGCTCGGCCAGGACCAGTCCAGTGACCAGGGGTTCGTAAGCTTTGTATTGCGGTGGTAGGCCGGTGGGGATCACGAACGGAGGCTGGGCGGGGTTGATGTACCCCAAAAACGCAGTCTGGTCAGGTGGGGAGATCTGAATCTGCCCCCCTTGGGGTTGTGGATAGTACATGGGCAGTAACTCCAGTGATTACCGCTGGATGCGTTGTTGGACGCGGTCCAGGAGGTCTTTGGTTTTAGGGTTGCGCAGCACTTCCCCATCTTCGCGCAGCAGCATGAACGGATTGATGTCTTTCCGGCCGGTAGGGTCGGATTTGGACATCGTGTTGTAGCTGCCGCACTCCATGATGGAGGCGTGTGCAATCATGGCCGGATCATTGGTCGACTCGACGTCGTTCTTTTTAGGCCCGGATGACTTGGTCTGGGAGATCAGATCGCGGGTGACGGTGAGGAATTTGTTGTCACCCGGACAGGCGGCATTGGTTTTCTCACCATGGGCACTGCGGTTGATGCCGTTGACGGCTTTGGTCTTGAGCCGATAGCGAAGCCAGCCTTCGACCTCACGCTTACTGAGCTGCTTGCCACGAGTGGCAGTGAGCTTGTAGACGAACAGGTTGATCGCCGTGGTGATGTCTTTGAGCACATAGCGCAGCACCATCGCGCGTTTGTCCCACATACTGCCGACCACGTTATTGACGTTGTTCACGCGCACATTGAACGTCTCAATCACGTGGGCGATCAGCTCGTAGACATCTTCGGCATAGATGCCATCGGTACGCAGATAGGACTTGGTTTCCGTGTCCAGATACGAGTCCAGGCTGTTGATGTGCGCATCGATTTCTTCCACCAGCTTGCCTTCATTGCTGACGTCGGCAATGAGCAAATGCCCTAGCAATACGCGCCACAGGCGTGTATCGTCCACGTAGGCGGCTTTGATGCGGTCGGGGAAGCGATCCACGGTGTAGAAGAAGCCCGAGGTCAGATCGGCGACCATCTGTGTCCACTGAGCACGCGGGCACAGCAGCAGGATTGTCGAGCCGCGGTAGAACCCTCCGCGCAAGCCCTTGGGCTTATGCCGCATGGACCCGCACACGGTCCACTGCTCAACCGGGAAGTCCTCCTTACGGTAGTCCGCTTCCTCCACCACCCGGATGTCTGCACGCGCAAAGCGCTTGAACGTCTCGGTGACGCCGTACTTGCAGAACAGGTAGTGGGCCATGCAGGTCCGACTGGTGGCACTGCCGCTGCCCCGTTTCTTGCTCCCATGATGCATCAGACTCCACACTACGTAGGCAGATTCGCGCCGTCCGTCTCGGTAGTAGTGATGATACACCCGCAAGAAGCGGAGTTTATCGCGCGTCAGTGGCACGAAGATCTCCCGTGGGCCGACGGAAACCGCACGGTCAGCCAGCACCGGGGAGAGGGAATACGCCGATCCATTCAGGTGGAAGATCGCCCCATCGCACAAGTACGGCAGGTACATCGGCCGAGGTTCGAGTTCCTCGCCTTCCCAGGTGAAAAAGTAACGCACCATGAACAGGTCGCTACGGCTGATGTCGTAGGTGTTGATGTTGCTGCGACTGCGCAGGGCTTCAGCCACCTCTTCATCGGGCGTACAGCGTCGATACCCCACGTACTTCAGCTGAGGCGGAAACCCGGCCGCCGCATTCTTGAAGATACGATCGACATACTCCTCACTGTACTTCATTTCACGAACGGCCAGTCCGTTAGCCACATCGTCGTTGATCTTGGGAATATCGAGCTTGACCAACTCCAACAGATGTGAGTCCATGTACGCTCCTCATTTATCAGTCACTTTTTTGTATGCTTGGTAGGCTGCGTACCCAGCCAGTAACAAGGCTGGTACGAATTTTAGCAACTCCAGCGATTCTTTCCGCTGGGCTCCTGTGACCTCATAGTGCTCCTTGATACGTAAGGTATCACGTCGGATCGAGTTCTCCAGCAGTGAGCTTTGGGTCTCGGCTCGGGTGAGTTCGAATTTACGTCGACTGAGCTCATCGTCCAGCAAGGCTTGCTTACGCTTTGCTTCTTCCCGCTCACGTTCCAGGTTACGGGCATGCTGATCGCGTTCAGCATCACGCTGGGCTTTGAGTTCCTTGAACTGGATCTCCGCCAGGGCCAGGGCCTGCTTGCGTTCCTGCAGCTCTCGGTTCAGAGCTTCCTCAGGCGAGCCCAAGGCCGCCGCTTCGGCATATGTGCGGTACAACTTCAGCGCGGCATCAGCCTCACTGAAGTCGAAGCGTTCACTGTAAGCACCGGTACCGTCAGTGATCTCACTGGTGGCCGCCGGAGATCGGGTCAGGTACACGCCATCGTCCAGGTCATCATCCAGACCAACCGGGACCTTGAAGACCTGACCGGCCAGGTTCACATAGCGCGGGCCATACACGCCATTGTGGTCGATGATGCGGATGCGGAAGTGAAAGCCGTCTCGGTTCTCCCGTTCAGCATACTCACACAGGCCATTTTCCTGACCTTTGGCCGAAAAAGGATGGTAGATGCGGGGGTCGTCAACCGCAGTGGTGACGACGATGTCCAGTTCACGCAGGTAGAGCGTAGGGCCGTAATGGTGCAGTTCTTCCGGGCTCACCACGCAATCCACCGCGCGGCTGCGGAAGCTCCGCCCCGTCGGCTCGTTACCGAAGGTGTTGGCCAGGGTCTTCTGCCCCGCGCCTTTCATGATCTGCCCATCAACAGACCATAGTCCCTCTGTAGTGGAAATTACGCTGCAGTGGACACGATCAGCGTAACGGATGATCAGGTTGCGGTTGACAGCCAGCGGATCGGACGGGATTCGATAACGAACCCCAAACCGATTGATCACCACCACATCTCTGTTCAGGCCGTTGAAAAAGTTCATGCTTAGACCCAGGCTGGACAGCTTGGAGTCTACGGGTGCCATCGGGGGGACAATCTCACGCAGGTGATGATTGACGACCCGAGTAGAGAGGAAGGAGCTCATTGGTCAATGGGGTCCGTGGGGAAAGGTACTAAGAGATATTAAGGGTTCCATTTTCGTTAAGGAAAGAGACGGCATAGCCCCTCCCCCTGGACCTGCGTGGTCCAGGGGGAGGGGGCAGGTCAGGTGGCGTAGGGCGAGACCACCGCCCAGTCATGCTCGTAGAGCTGGGTGGCGCGTGCCCGGTCATCCTTGTTGTTGGCCGAGTCCAGCGTACAGGTTCCGCGCAAACGAATCGGGAACGGTGGGATCTCGGCCTGACGATCCTTTACCTCCAGATCCAGTTTCACCCATTCCGCCGGCTTACCGTTAGGACCTTCGAAGACATCGACCTCCCAGACCAGGTCCGAGGCCGGGACTCGGAAACAGTAGCGGGTCTTGGACAGGCCTCGGGGGCACAGGCGCTTGAACTGGTCCAGCAGGACCGCACCGAGCTTGGGTGGCAGTTCATACTCGGTCTCGATCTTGTCGTAGGACTTCTTGACCGAGGTCTTCACCGCCAGGATGTACTGGCGCCGATTCACCACGCGGATACGGACCGTGCCATCATAGCCCACGCCGTCCTGGTTGATGTACAGCGACCATTGCTCCTGGTGCTCCCGACTGTCGGCTTTCTCCAGCTCATCCGGATCAACCAGCCGGCCATAGAACACGTGTTCGCGTTCGATCTGGGGCTTGCCCGTGGGCGCTGCCGCTTCCATCGAGGTGATCTGCGGGAACAGTTGAGCCAGCAGGGTACTCTTCAAAGAGACCATACGAAATTCCTGTAGGTGGTAGTGGGGTGCAACACAGGGGTAGTGCGGAGCTGTGTTTCTTTAGGCCACAACATGGACGCTGACGGCATAACTGCCCTCCTCCACGCTCGGTGCGGGGAGGAGGGCAGCCAGCTTGACACAAGACAGAGACCCAAAGTCGGCCCGGGAGGAACGAATCCATACCCCGGGCCATAGCGGGCTACTGCCGAAACACTTACGGCATCTGCAGACCGTCCAGGTAGCTGTTGGGCACCGGACTGGACAGCTCGACGAAGGTCGTCTTGGAGGTCAGCGCGTTGGACAGGCCTTCCACGTTGATCACGGCCGCCACCGGCAGGTGGTTGACGTTGACCGCACGCGGCTGGACCATCACACGCTTGATGGTCGAACCACCCACGTTGACCACCAGCGAGGAGGTCAGCTCGGGGATGAAGGCCAGGTTGCCGAAGCTGAGCGGATCGACGCCGTCGACGTTCTCGCGCACGAAGGTCATGACGATCTTGCCGCGCATGCGCTCGTCCAGCGAGGTCACCAGACGGAACTTGTCGAAGATCGTACCGAAGGTACGGGTGTCGCCGTTGACCACCAGGTGGCGGGCGGTGACCGGGTCGGTACCCACGATCAGGGTCGGGGTCTCGCCGGCGGCGTCGCCCAGCACGTTCAGCGCAGCCTGGTAGCGGCTGCCCACGTACATGCGGTAGACCACGTCACGGCAGGCGTTGACCAGCACGGCCGAGATGTCGATGGCCTTGTCGCCGGTGCTCACGGTGTTGAGCGCCTGCTCCACGTTCAGACGGTGCTCTTCGAACCACGGCTGCACGTACGCCGCACCCAGGCCTTCCAGATCCGGGGTGGACTTGCCGAAGGTCACGCCGGAGACGTATTCCTTCAGGTGGTCGCAGTAACCCAGCAGGGCGGTGACGGTGTTGTTGGCGATGACCGTACGGGCCGCGGCGATGGTCGCCTTCAGGTCCGAAGCGTCGCGATCGGAGAACACCGTCGACGGCGCCGAGATCGGGGCCAGCAGCGGCACCGGGAACTTGCGGGTCGTGTAGGTGGTGTCCAGGATCAGACCCTGCGTACGCTGGTTGCTGTTGGTGCGGTTGGCATCCAGGTCGAAGTAGGCCATCGGCATGGCGGCGATGGCGGTCTTCAGGGCGGCGCCCGGGCCAGCGGCGGTCGAGACCTCGTTGCCGCTCTGGTCGAAGATGCTCTTGACGGTCACGGCGGTGCCGAACACGGTCAGGTTGCCCAGTTCGTGGTTCAGCTGGCCCGACACGGACACGGCGAGCTTGACGGTCCAGTGGTTGGCGGCGATCGCGGCCAGCGCGGTCGGCGCGGTGCCGGTCACGTCGACGGTGTGCTCGTCCAGGATCAGCGCTTCGGTGGTGAAGTTCAGCGCCGACTCGCGGTTCAGGCCTTCCTGCGACTTCAGGAAGCCAGCACGCGGCAGACGGCTGGTGTTGAACTTGATGGCGGCCTCACCGGCCTCCGGCACCAGGTACAGCGCCGACAGCACGACCTTGGCGTCGATGGCGTCGAAGTTGTCGAACACGCCGTTGCCCAGCAGCGGCTGGTACTGCGACAGGCCCAGCAGGTCCAGGGTACGGCCCATGACCAGCGGACGGGTCGGGACCGGGATACCGGCGACGACCACTTCGGTGGTGCCCACGGCGGTGGTCGGGGCGAAGTTGCCCTCGGCGCCCGCGGCGTAGACCGGCACCAGCTTGGTGCTGTGGTCGGCCAAGATGGTGGCATCGGCGATGGCGTCGGTCAGGCGGCGCTTCTTGAAGTCCGACGGCTTGCCATCGGCGGCGTGACGGCCTTCGTTGAAGACGTTGAAGTTCGGCAGCACCACTTCCAGACCGGTCTGTTCCGGGGTCAGCAGCACGGTGCGGTAGAACGCTTCGCCGAAGTCGTCCTGGTAGGCGGTGGCGGCGTTGAAGGCGATCGAGTAGCCGGCGTACTGGCGCAGCTCGCGCTCATCGAAGCTCTCCAGCGCCGGACGGACGCGGTAGCCCAGGGCACGGTTGTCCAGCAGGGTGGTGTCGACGAAGCCTTCGCCGGACACGGTCACGTTGTTGGCGCCGGTCATGTAGGCCACCGGATCGCCCAGGGCCATCGCGGCGATGGCCGCGGCCGAGCTGGACAGCTCCTGGCGACGCTTGGCGTACGGGCTGTCCTGGCCGCCCATGTCCATCAGCGACTCCATGCCGGCCTGCTGGAACACGCGGGTCAGGTTGGCCTGGGTTTCTTCGAAGTGCGATTCGACCTGCGCCTTCTGGTTGTCGGTCAGGCCTTCGGTGCTGACCAGGGCGGTCGCATGGGCCGGCACCGCCAGCGCGTTGCCCTGGTTGGCGACGAACGTGCGGATGGCGGTGACCAGGTTCTTGAGCGAACCCGTCGACTTGTGCTTGAGGTTCAGAGACATTGTCTTCAGTTTCCTGTTGTTTGGGTTTTCGATCGAAAACAGCGAGCAGTAGCCCTACGGCGCGCTGGGTAGAGCCCCAACGGAAGATCGTTCAGGTCCGCCGGGTGACCTTTCATCGCTAACACCCCCTGCAGGAGGTGAAAGTGCGAAATAGCTCAAAGGATAGTGTTGCGTTTCAGCCGGCCTGGAAATACGCGCAGGTCCGGCGCAGGTATTCGGTGAACACTGGCAGCACCGCAATCTGCGGCAACCGCAGGTGGGTATTGGCCTGACCGATCAGACCGGCGTAGAACTGTGCCGTGCTGAACGGGGTGACTTCGTCGTTGCGACCCGGCTCGTACTCGCTGATGTACAGCGTGTCCCGATCCAGCCACGCGGACTCGTGGTTGACGGTGTCGAAGGCGGCCAGCGCCGGAGGCTCGCCGGTCTCCAAATCAGTCACCGCGTCACGGACAGGCCAGTGCTGGGAGTAGAACGTCTCCAGCTGCTCGGCCAGGGCATTGGGGAAAGACGCCCGAATCGGCTCAGCCAGTGTCGTGGCAGCGCCGGTGGTGTTGGCATAGATGTAAAGCGCCAAATCTTCCCGTGATAGTTTGCCTGCAAGAACAGGCAGGTTACCCCAATTACTGCGTTCCACGCCCATCAAAGCCAAGGCTTTCACGAGAGCGGCGGGAATGTACACGACACGCATCGGTGTCTCCTCATTCGTTATGTGAAGGGAATATGGACTCCAAACTTTTACTCGTCAAGTTGGTGACCCTGCTCTACAAGGAAGCCGAGCTGAAAACCAACGGGAACAACAGCGCTGCACTTGCACGCCAGCTGCTGTCGACGATCAAACTTCCGGAGACCAGCTTTGAGTTGACAGCGGGCGTGGAAACGCTCTCAGCGCTCAACGCGACGGTAAACTGGATGCTCGAGTCCCGTCCGGAAACGGGATACGACAGGGCGAACCTGCTCCAAAGGATACGAGTGAACGTGGGTGACGAGGTCTCCCTGTTCGAAGCGGTCGAGCAAGGCACCGTCCCGGTGACCGATGAGGCCGAGCTCAAGCGCCAGGCCGTTGAGCTGCGCATGGAGCTGAAGAACTATCTGACCCAGTGGCAGATCAAAGCCGTTGTCAAGAAGGCCTACCAGCGCACCTACGGGGCGCCTGGGAAGATCGACTTCCGTGACATCGTGCGAGAAGTCATGCGGGATCTGGAAGGCCTGGAAGCGCCGGATACGGAGACCAAGGTCCGGGGTGTGGTGGAAGAGGTGGATTTCGCAGACCAGGCGAAGATGACCGACATGCTCCGCCGGGCAGCTGAAGAAACCAGTACCGAGGGCATCATGCGTACGGGCTGGCAGGCCCTGAACCGGATGACGGGCATCCATGGCGGGTTTCGTCGCGGTGAGATGATTGTGATCCCGGCCTTGCAGCACAACTTCAAGACCGGCATGGCGACCTCGCTGTTTACCCACATCCCGATGTTCAATACCCCGTACATGCGTGACCCGCTGAAAAAGCCGGCGGTGATGCTGCTCTCCACTGAGAACGATCTGCAGATCAACGTGTACTGGATCTACTCCCATCTGAAGGAACTGGAAACTGGCGTGCCGTTTGATGCCAAGTACTTCCGGCACGAAGATGATGAGGTGATGCGTCAGCGTAACGCTGAAGCCGTGGCGTACATCCACGAGCGTTTGTCAGCCAACGGCTACGTCGTGCTGATGAAGCGCATCGATCCGACCACGACCACGTATGACAGCCTGACGGAGATCATCGACCAGGCCGAGCTGGATGGGCTGGAGCTGCATTTGCTGGTGATCGACTACCTGCCCATGATCTCGCGCAAGGGCTTGGAGAACACCGGTCCGACGGGTTCAGACATTCGTGACATGTACCGTCGACTGAGGGCTTATACATCCATCCGGGGCATCACGACCGTCACCCCACACCAGCTGTCCACGGAAGCCAAGATGCTCAAGCGTGCTGGCGTGAACGACTTCCTGGCCGAGGTCGTCAACAAGGGTTACTACGATGGCTGCCGGACGGTGGATCAGGAAGTGGATCTGGAGCTCTACATCGACATCGTGATAGTGAACGGGCGCAAGTACCTGCACTTTGCTCGAGGCAAGCATCGCCGTATCGGGCCGGTACTGCCTGAGAGTGAGCTTTCTTTCTACATTCCCTTCCAAGCCGCTGGGTCGATTCCGCCAGACATCAATGGCTCTGATACCAGCTGCCGTCGCCCGGGCGGTGGTCCTCCGGGCAGTGGGTCGGAAACGCCGTGGTGGGAAGGCCAAGCTCCGGCTGGAGACCCTGCCGTCCCCTAAGCGAAAAAAAGAGAGTCAGTAAGCGCCTGCCTACGACCTGGTGGTCGTAGGCAGGACGCATTATGTGGTCGGAGGTCAGTCGTCTTTTATCGACGCCTCGTACTCCTCCTGGGCTTTGCGAATCTCTTCCTGCAACCTCATCCCACCCTTAGACTGGCGGATGGCTTCGGCCATCGCTTTCTTAGGGAAGGCCTTGGCGGATAACACTTCGACGCATCTTTCGAATCCCTCCACGTGCTCAGCCATGAGCTGGATGCCCTGTACTTGGAAGGAAAGCGCAATAAACGGGTCGGTGACACCGGCCTGTCGAAACTCGCGTATCCTTTTGATGTTGCCGTTCAGATACACAACTTTTTGCACATTCATCTTCACCGCTTTCATCGTTGTTCCTTGCTTTGTTGTGAGTTGTACCCCTTCCTATCCAGCTCGAACTGGATGAGAGGGGCGTGTGTGCTCGGGGTCAGTCGTCTGCCGCCTCGCCTTCCTCCTGAGCCTCGCGATTTTCTCAGATTCATCGCTGTTCCTCGTGTTGTTGTGAGCTGCGTCCCCTCCCATCCAGCGACAACTGGATGGGAGGGGCGTATGCTGTCAGGCCATCTGACGATGGGTGAAAGTGGTATCGGCCAGCAGTTCCCATTCCCGTTGAGCGGCCTCTACGGCCTCTTCGGTCTGAGTCAAGCATTGGAGATCACCGATGGTGAGCGGCAGGCGGCTGTTGAGGTCCATGGCCAGGCGCAGGTCCTTGGCCACGAACTCCATCTCCCGGATGCGCACCAGCGAGGCCGCCAGAGCGCCGTCATCCGGACCTGCGGCGCCGCGGATGGTGCGACGCAGAGCCGCGCGCTGGAGCGTGCGGAAATCGCTCACCTGGTGAGCCAGGGCATCCACCTGAGCGTTCAGGGACTGACGGGCCATTTCGAAGTCGTGCATGATAAAGCCCTCCTAGGGCGTTGGTGGGTTACTACGAGAAGAAAAAGGATGGACAGGAACCCCCGTGCAGGCAGCTGCCTGCACGGGGACTTTGCGATTAAGCAGCCTGCTGGCGATCCAGCTTGCGGGTGTACTGCGGATCGAGCTCCTTGATCAGCAGGTAGGCTTCCATGCCCATGCGGTCATCGCCAGTAGCCGGGCCGGTTTCACGGCTCATCCACTGCCAGCTGCGACCGGTACGGGCGTAGACCTTCTTGGCGCTGTGACCCACCAGCATCTTGCTGTCGGTGTAGCGCTCGAACAGCACGGCGCGGCGACCGTCGATTTGCATGACCAGGATCTTGCGGCCATTCGGATCAACCGTCTTGACCACCGAGCAGTAGCCTGTGTCGGGGATCTGCGCTTCGACCAGCCCGTTCAGGTAGCCGGTGCCGTTCTCCCAACGGCTGTCGTAAGCGATCTGCGGAACCAGCGGATTGGCCTGCAGGCGATCGAAGCCTTCGCGGATGGCAGTAGCGATGGCGGTGTCGAGGGTGGTGTAAGCGTTCATAACTAGCCTCCTAAAGGCGTTGTGGTAGCACGGGATGTACTACTCATCAGGCTAGTATAGGTTTGAGATTTCTTTGGATGCGTATCTAGCGGGTAGCTAGGAAAAAAGAAAGGCCGGCATACGCCCCTCCCTCTGGACACGGTCCAGAGGGAGGGGCAGCTAACCTAGATCACGAACCACCATCCAGTTCGGCCATGGTGTTGTGGAACTGTACCAGAGCGGCATGGAAGACATCGTAGCGCCTGTGGACGCGAGAGACCATCAAGCGCGCCAAGACGGTAGAGACTGCAACGACACGCTGGGTTGCCAGGGCCGCCTGCTCGTAAACCTCCCGCGGGGTATCGCGGTGGGCGTGCAGGGCTTGGAGCTGGCCGTAGACCTCGGTGGTGTCGGTGAACAACTGACCGACGGCGGAGGAGGGTAAAGGCTTGCGACTCTCTTCGGCCGCGACGATCTCGTAAGCACGTGTGAGCACTTCACTGGAACGATCCAGTGCGGTGGGCTGAGCGATGTTGGTATTCATCTCACGATCCTCTAGTTAGGTGATGGGTACTCATCAGGCTAGTATAGGTCTGAGATTTCATGGGTTAGGGGCATAGGGCCCCTCCTTCCAACCAGCGTCAGAAGGAGGGGCGTGGTGGGGATCAACCCTGCTGAGGGTCGTCATTGGCTGCAGCCTGACTCAGGTGAGTCTTGCTGACTTGAGGAACTTGTCGAACAGGGTTTGCAGGCACGCACGCAGGGCGTCGGCGTACATGGTCAGTACCAGGGTGGCATCGTTCTCCAGGTAGGCGATCACGCGCAGATGTTTGCCATCGGCGCTGATCTGAATGTCCGGGGCGTGGGTGAGGTCTACGACGCACAGCTGTTTGGTCAGTGCGATGGCCATGAACGCCGGGGTGGTTACCGCCGAGCGCAAGCCCACAGACGTGCACCAGTCCCATACGTAGCTCATCACATCTGTCGGATCACGGAAGGTCTCGCGCTCAATGTCCTCGAACAGGGCGTCATCGGTCAGGGGTTCTTCTTCCATGCGCACACCCAGCACAAACAACGGATGCTCGTACAGTCCGCGCGATTCCTCCTCGCTCAGGTCGGACCGGGTATTGTTCAAGCGCAAGCGCTCATTGGGTTCGGGGATCATCTCCAGCCACTGCGACCCATCGAGGATCACGGCCTCAGACAGCTCGTTGGCGCCGACGAGCACGAAGCTCTTCGGCGGCAGGGCGCAGTTGGTGCCACTCTCCTCCAGCATGGAGGCAATCGCCAGCACCACGCCCTGGCTGACGCACTCAGCCAGTTGGGGATTGAACTCGCCCAACAGGGCAGCGACATGAGCAGCAACCTCCTCTTCGGTGGGTTCCGTGGACGGTGTTTGGGTTTCTTCAGACATGGCTTCTCCGGATAGCCTAGCACGGTGCTAGGCGCGATAGAACGTGTGGTTGCGAATGCTCACCACGGGGGTGAAATGACTGGCGTACCTCCACTTCAAATCAGCACGGTGGTAGTAGACCGCCTGACCGATAGGATTGGGGACAGTGCCTTGCAGGACAGCCACAGCCAACTCCAAGGCGCGCTGGTAAGCTTGTTGATCGGCCGGGCGATCCGAGCGACCATCGCAGTACCAGGAGAACTCACATCGGTGCAAGACAATCCGACCGGCGCTATAGGCGCCTTGACGGACTACCCCGCAGATGGTGCTGCGAAAGCGCCGGGTCGTGTCCTGGGCGCGGTTGAGGGTCACGTAGGCCACGGCCACCATGCCTTCCACGCCTTCCCCACGGGCTTCGTGGTAGACGTTCAGGGCCAGGCACTGCGCCTGGACCATGTCCACCGGCGGAGGCGGAGGCAGGACTTCGGTTTCATCGATGGGCGTGGGAAGCGGATCGAACCGCGCAGCAACAGTTGGCTGGTAAGAGGCACAGCCGCACAGGCTGAGTAGCAGGACGATCAAGAGCACGTAACGCATGAGTCATCTCCTTGTGGGACGATGGCGAGTGGAGCACGATGCTATGAATGAGGCCTTTACAGGAAAGGTCTCAACCTGGGAGTATCGCGCGTGGAAAACTTCAAAGAGCAAATGAAAGCAATGTGGCGTCGGGCGGACCAGTTCGTGGATGAGGTCTGCATTCCCGAATGGCGGAAGTTCTGGAAGGTCGGCACGTTCTACGTGTTCCTGGCCATCGGCGCTCTGCCAGACCTGTGGAACATGATGGTCAATGGCGGGGTGATCTCTGCCGAGGACATCCCGAAGGATTTCAGCTGGCTGGTCAAAGGCATGGCCATCGTCGGTACGTTGGTACGCTTTTGGAACCAGCAGTACATGCTCATCCGCAAGAAACTGGCCGATGACGTGCAAGCTGAGCTGAAGTCGGAAACCACAGGCCGTACGGAAGCCAGCCAGGAACAACGCAATATCGCCCAGATCCTGCACGATCATGCGATCGAGCAAAGCGAGGTGGGCGCACAAGATCAAGGGGATGATGACCGAGATTACCGACATCATCGCCGAGACGAACCCGATGAAGACGCAGGCGTCGGTTCGGGTGTGCGCTGGTAGGACAGCACCATACTCCCTCCCTCGAGCCGTCATGGGCTCGAGGGAGGGAGTATGCATTTAGCGCCGTAGGTCAAACAGCAATCGGGCTAGCTGCTGGTACACCAGGATGGTGCGTACCAGGTTATCGTGAATCTCCGGCTTGCGCTGGATACGCGCAACTCGGGCGTGGTAGAGCAGCAGATACGCCTTACGGCGCAATGTCTGCGGTGTTTCATCCAGGATCTCGTCCCCGAAGACCCGGCAGGCCTGCTCGAGCAGATCAGCGCGGTAGAGCTCTGGCAGTTCCTTGAGTACCCCTATGCGTGCTCTCATCGTCAGCCCTTGGACCTGTCCACAAATCCGCTTACAGGCGAGTAGGCGATGCGGTCACTCAGGTACTGGCCGGACTGGAGGACGATGCGGGTGGTACAAGGGGCAGAGGCCATGTCCGATTGGGCTTGGTCCCACAGAGCCATCATGCGCCTGGCAAACCAGGACTCATCTTGCTGCATGAGCCCACCACTGCCTGCACGGGCGATATACCGCCGCTCGTACTCGGCTTTGAGGCTGGGGTCTGGGTAGGCCAGCAGCACCGGGACTTGGGCATAGGCCAAGCCTGCTATCACCTGCGGGTGGGTACTGGCGAAGACGGCTTCGCCATGGTAATAGCGAAACAGCAGGGCGCGCAGGTAGCGCTCGATCCACCCTTCTTGGTTGCCGAACAGGCTGGAGTCCAGGTCCGCCAGACCGGGGGTCTGGCGGGCCATCTCCGTTTTGCCTGTGCCGCTGAAGGCACAGACGACCAGGATCTTGCTCATGCTTCCTCCTGGCTGGGTTGGGTGCTCCGATAGCGCTGCAGCACGGCCTTGCACAGCCAGCTGCGTACCACGTCGTCTTCATGGAAGTGCTGGACGGCCATGCCTTCCATACCGCGCAGACGATGCAGGGCATCATGCAGGCCGGAGGGCCCAGGGATGTCCACCTGGTCCAAGTCCCCATCCACCACCACGGTGCTGTCATGTCCGATACGGGTCAGGAAGAGCTTCATCTGACGCGGTGTGACGTTCTGGGCTTCATCGAGCATGACGAAAGCATCGTTGAACGTACGACCGCGCATATAGGCCAGTGGCTCAGTGATGATGCGCCTGGACTTCATCATGCCTTCCACGTTGGAATGGCCGAAGTGCTCGACCAGGATCTCCCGGACCGGAGCGAAGTACGGCGCGAACTTATCACCGATCTCACCGGGCAAGGCGCCCAGGCGTTCTTCGGCTTCCACCACCGGGCGGGTGATGACGATTTTGGCAATGCGGTGTTCTTCGAGCAGCTTGCAAGCGTGCTTGATCGCCACGTAACTCTTTCCCGTTCCTGCCGGTCCGAGTCCGAAGATGAGCGCGTGCGACTGAAGCAGTTGCAGGTAGTTGGTCTGCGCCTTGGTCCGACAGACCAGCGGCTTGGATCGAGCTGCCTCGAAATGCTGTTGCTGCGCACGCCCACGTCCCTTCGGATGCAGCTCGATGATGTCGGCATCGAGGTCCCGGGCTCGTCTGGCCTTGATTGCACGCTTTGCCATTGCCTTGCGTCCTGAATTGAGCTGGTGTTCTAAGGGGAGGGATTCCCGCCTAGCATAGCATTCGCCGCTAGACCGACTACATCCACCGTTCCATGCGGCGCCGGAGGATATCCGCGACCATGGCATCGACCTGGCTGAC
>Ga0194138_10000278_pt1 | contig 24577 bp, 23 predicted proteins | sample TARM_MetaG_T2_14_FD_134022 | JGI IMG/M metagenome (GOLD analysis project Ga0194138, IMG submission 134022) | Freshwater microbial communities from Pennsylvania, USA, analyzing microbe dynamics in response to fracking - TARM_MetaG_T2_14 (version 2) | ecosystem: Environmental > Aquatic >...
GCGGTGGACGGCGCCCGGGTGATCCCCGGGCTTGTTCTTGTTGCCCCTGGCGGCCGGCACATGCAGCTTCGTCGCAGTGGTGCCCAATACCGCGTTGGTGTGGCCGATGGCCCCCCGGTAAACCGGCACAAACCGTCGGTGGATGTCCTGTTCCGTTCCGTTGCCAATACCGCCGGGCGCAATGCCCTGGGCATTATCATGACGGGCATGGGCGACGACGGCGCCCAGGGATTGCTGGCCATGCGCCAGGCCGGCGCCTACACCATAGCCCAGGATCGGGAAAGCTCGGTGGTGTTCGGCATGCCCCGGGAGGCGATCGAGATTGGCGCCGCCATGGAGGTGCTGCCTTTGGGCGAGATGGCAGAAGCGATTGTTGGGCGTTACCCGGGGAAGTCCGTTGCTTCCTGAGGCCGGCTGCGGACCTGAGAGCACGCGTTCCGCATGCTACAGTTTAGTAAATGAGTGTCGTGAATAGTCAGGAGGAAATAGATGGGGCCACAGAGTGTGATCGCGATAGGTGCCCTTCCGGGGGCGGTTCTGCAGATTGCACCCGATGGCCGCATTGCAGATCTGAATAATACCGCAGAGAAGCTCAGTGCCGGCTTTCAGCGCAATACACTGTTGCCTGACTACCTGGATGAGGCGGCCAGGGCCGAATTGGTTTGGCGGCTATCCTATGCCGGTACGCTTCTGCACGAAGCCTGCGAGCTGGAGGCGACGATCCGGGAGCGCCTTTATCGGCTTACCCTGGCGCGAAGCGCGTTCGCCGACGGTTCACGCTTTGTCCAGCTGGCGGATATTACCGACTATCGATGCCTGTCCGAACGCATTGCTGTCAATGAGCAGCGTTTTCGCTCCCTGTTTTCACAGAACCCAGACGCTGTCTGCAGCATGGATTTGCAGGGTCGGCTGGTGGAGACCAATCGCTGCACGGAAGAATTGACCGGCTACCCCGAACAACAGTTGTGTGATTACCACTGGGATAATCTGGTGGATGAGCGGGACCGGAAAGCAGCAAAGGAGAGCTTCGAGGCAGCGCTGGAGGGAAGCCCCTCCAGCTACCGTTGCAGTGTACGAAACCCCAATGGTCGAAAAGCCCGGCTACAGGTGACCTATATTCCGATTCTGATCGACGGAAAGGTAACCGGCGTGTTCGGAGTGGCACGGGACAAGACCGAAAGATACCGGCTGGAAGAGAGCCGCCGGCTGCTACAGGCCTGCATGACGCAGATTCACGACGTGATCATCATTACCGAGACAGATCCGCTGGACCCGCCCGGCCCAAGAATCGTTTATGTGAACGAAGGTGTGGAACGGATGACGGGCTACCGTCCGGACGAGGTTCTTGGTAACACGCCTCGAATATTCCAGGGGCCGGACACGGACAGAGCGGCTCTGCGGCGGATCCGGAAAGCTCTGGAGCGACGGGAGCCGATCAAGGAGGTGCTGGTTAACTACTGCAAGGATGGCGTGCCGTTCTGGAATGAAATTGAGATAGTTCCCATCCCGCCACCCGGCCTCGGCGGCCGGTCCTATTTTGCTGCGGTCCAGCGCGACATTACCCAGACCAAGCTCAGGGAAGCTGAGCTCAGGCACTCCCGGGAGGAGCTCCGGCAGCTGACCCGGGCCCAGGAGGGGGTGCTGGAACAGGAGAGGCGGCGGATAGCGCGGGATCTGCACGATGAGCTTGGCCAGACCCTGACAGCGCTGAAACTCAATCTGAATCTGGCGGTCGATCAGATGGACGAGTTGACTGGCGAACACCGCCAGCATCTGGAGAGCACCATTGAGTCCGTTGACGATGCTGTCGAAAAAGTCCGGGAAATTTCCTCCAATCTGCGGCCGCCCATATTGGATGACCTGGGCTTCGAAGCGGCCGCCGAGTGGTTGCTGTCACGATGGCCTGGCCGCGACGGCCTGGATGTGAAATGGCATTCTGAGCCTGCCGACGACGGTGTGGTCAAGGGCGAGGTGGCCACGGCCCTGTATCGCATCCTGCAAGAGTGTATGACCAACGTCAGCCGTCATTCCCAAGCTTCGGTTGTGTCCATTCATTATCGCGAGACCGGGACCTCCGCCAGTCTCGAGGTGCGTGATAATGGCGCAGGCTTTGACCCGGCCGTGGCGGGGCACTATGGTTCAGGCCTTGTCGGTATCCGCGAGCGGGCGGCAATGCTTGGCGGAGAGCTGTCGGTGGAATCCGCCAGCGGTAAAGGTGTCAGGATACGGGTGGAACTGCCCCTGGAGAATAATTTGAATGATTAGTGTCTACATAGCCGATGACCACAGTATCGTGCGCGAAGGCATTCGCTCACTGATTGCCTCGGCGCCCGATATGGAGGTGGTCGGGGAAGCAGCGGACGGCGACGAAGCCCTCAGGCAGATACCGAATCAGAATCCGGCCGTGTTTTTGATGGATATGTCGATGCCGGGATGTTCCGGTCTGGAGCTGATTGAACGGGTTCGCAGGCGGGCTCCTGAAACCCGGATTCTGGTGTTGAGCATGCACCGGGAAGATCTCTACGCCACCCGGACAATTCGGGCCGGTGCCCGGGGTTTTATTACCAAAACCCGGCCTCCGGCGGAACTCCTGGAAGCTCTTCGTACAGTAGCGCTGGGCCAGCTCTATGTTAGCCGGGAGCTGGCAGACAGACTTGCGCAGGATGCCTTGACAGGGAAACCGGATGGCGAGCCCCATGCCCGGATGACCAAGCGTGAGTACGAGGTCTTCCTCGACCTGGCCCGTGGCATGAACGTGGGCGATATCGCAGAAAAACTGAACGTAAGCTCGAAAACGGTCAGTACTCACAAGGCCAGATTGATGGAAAAACTCGGTGCTAACAGTATTTCCGATCTGGTCCGCTACGCGCTCTCCCAGGACCTCTTGTAGTTCCGGGTAGGGCGTTCCTTATCCGATTTCAGTCCTCCCTGATAGTTTTTTGCCATCAATTCCTGCACTTTGGATGAAATGCGGAAACAGGTGCAGGTCATGACATCAGCACACCAATCTGAACCCCGGCTTGATTCCGGGGCTTCGGCCAAAGGGCTTACCCTCGTAAAGGGGGTGCCCGGCAAGTTTTCCTGGGGAAACACCAAAACCATGAATGGTTCATGTTGTAGTCTGACCGGTTCCATTACCAACCTACCGGTCAGGCAGAATCTTTCAGCTGCGGTTTCAGCGGCTCACGAACAGGGCTGGAATGCTGCTGTCATCGTCCTGAAGGTGAGCGACCTCACCGAGATCAACCACTGGCACGGTTATGAGACCGGGGATCAGGTTATCGAGACGGTGATGGAGCGAATTGAGACCTGTCTGTCAGAAGGGCATTTTGTCGGCCGCCTGGGGGGTGGTCACTTCCTGGTTTTCTTGCGCACACAGCTCCACAAAAGTGCCATGGCTGAGCAGGTTGAGGGTGTGATTTCCGCAGTGTCATCCCCTATGAATTTCGGCGCCGGTGCGCTTTTTATCAACTGCACCGCCGGAGTGAGCCTGATGCCCGATGATGCGGCGGTGGCCGATCAGCTTATGCGAAACGCTGAACTGGCTTTGCGCAGTGCCAGACTGGGTAATCAGGCCTTCTATTCCGAGACTCTGCATGACAATCTCGCCAGCCAGGCGGAGATCCGGTCGGCACTGGTGGGGGCCTTGGCCCGGGAGGAATTTTTCCTGGTGTACCAACCCCAGGTCTGCATGAAAACCGGCGAGACCTTTGCCGTTGAAGCACTGCTGAGGTGGCAGTCACCAACCCTCGGAATGGTACCACCTGACCGGTTTATTCCGATTGCTGAAAGTGCCGGCCTGATGCCGGAACTGGGCGACTGGATACTCACCAGTGCGTGTTGTCAGGCCAGCCAGTGGTTGCAGGCGGGCAAACCTTTGCGTGTTGCGGTTAATATCAGCGCCGCTCAGCTGGAAGAAAGCGGGTTTGCCTGCCGGGTCCAGGACACCCTCGCCAAATGCGGCCTGCCGGCCTCGCTGCTGGAAATCGAGGTGACGGAAAGCATGCTGGTGGGTCAGGTTCAGGATAATCAGAGAACCCTGCAGGCGATTCGGAACACCGGGGTGAAACTGGCCCTGGACGATTTTGGCACTGGATACTCCAATCTGGCCTATCTCAGGCACTTTGTTTTCGACACGCTGAAAATTGACCGGCTGTTCACCAGTGCGGTGACGGAGGAGCGCGCGGGTGACGTGCTGGTCAGGGCCATCATCGCCATGGGTGCGGAACTGGGCCATGAAATCGTTGCCGAGGGCGTGGAAACAGCAGAGCAGATGCAAGCGCTGCAGAAGCTTGGTTGTTCCCGAATGCAGGGCTACTACTTCAGCCGCCCGGTGCGGGCCGAAGAAATTCAGCAGGACTGACTTGCCCTTCCGTATTCAGTTGCCGTGACGTTTTCCACGCCGGTTATGAGGCTTTCTGAGTGGGTGGTTCGATGTCAGGAAGCCTCTTTCCCGACCAGTTCTCCATCAGACGGCAGGTGACCAGATCGCCCGTAACGTTGATGGCGGTCCGGCACATATCCAGGATCCGATCCACGCCCATGATCAGCGCAATACCGCTGGGCGGAATGCCGACGGTTTGCAGCACCATGGCCAGAATGACGATGCCCACACCGGGCGTGGCCGGGGAGCCGATGGAGGCACCCACTGCCATGGCCACCACCAGGGCCATGCTGCCCATGCTGAGGTCTATCCCGTAGACCTGTGCCAGAAAAATGGTGGCAACAGCCTGATAGAGTGCTGTGCCATTCATGTTGATGGTGGCGCCCAGCGGAATGACGAACTGGGAGACAGACGGCCGGACGCCCAGCTTGTCTTCCGCGGTGCGGATGGACAGTGGCATCACCGCCGCAGAGCTGGAGGTTGAAAAGGCAAGCAGTAATACGTCCCGGCTGCCTTTCATGAAGTGCACGGGCGATTGGCCTGCCAGGAATTTCAGGATCAGCATGTAAACCCCCAGCAAGACGAGCAGCCCGGCAATTACCGTTGCAACATAGGAGGCCATGCCCAGCATGGCCCGGAACCCCAGGGTGGTTGTCAGTTGGGCCATAAGGCCAAATACGGCAATCGGGGCCAGGCGCATGGCCCAACGCACGACCGTCATACAGACTTGCTGGAGAGAATCGAGCAGATCCAGCATTGGCCGTGACTTTTCCGGAGCCATGCTCACCAGGGCAATGCCGACAATGATCGAGAAAATCACCACCTGAAGCATCTGGCCTTCAACCATGGCGTCCAGCGGGTTGCCGGGCAATAGCCCGATCAGGGTTTTTGGCAGCTCGTCCACACTGGGTATGCTGGCAACCGGCGCGCTGTCTTCGGCTGTTACCATCGGAGTACCGAGCCCCGCCATCATTCTGCCCGGGTTGATCAGGTCGCCTATCCACAGACCGATCGACGCCGCCATGGCAGTGGTGATCACGAAGAAGCCGGTAACCCTCAGGCCCAGCTTGCGTAACTGTTCCAGGTCCTCGCTGGCGGCGAGCCCGCGCACCACCGAGGCAATGACCAGGGGGATTACAATCATCTGGATGGTGGCCAGGAACAATTGCCCGGGGAAGGCGAGCCAGTTGCCGATCAATGTGCCTGTGTCCGGTTCCACCAGCCCGACAGACGGGCCAAGCAGCGTGCCTGTCACCAGCCCGAGGAACATGCCGATCAGGACTTTCAGCCAGAGCTTGCCCTGCACGAGGCCTGACAGATAAACGCTCAGGTGGCGCAGTGGCCGGGGGTAATGGTTGCCTGTCTGATTTGCCATTGGTTTGAATCGTCCCTGTTTTCTGCCATCGCCTTGTCAAGAGCATAGTGGATGGAAGTGATGGTACGGTGAGCCAGATCAATCGGACGTGAAATCGATTTCCGAGTCGGTCAGCGCCCGGTATTGGCCTGCGGAAAGAGTTTCGTCCAAGCGGATATTCCCCATGCGTTCCCGGTGCAAGGCTGTTACCCGGTTGCCAACGGCATGAAACATCCGCTTGATCTGATGGTACCGGCCCTCGTAGATGGTCACTCTCGCTTCACTGGGAGCCAGCATGTCCAGCTGGGCTGGCGAGGTGGTCAGCTGCTCGAATTCAAACCAGATGCCCTCTGCGAATCGATGCGCGGTTTCCGGAGAGATTGGGCGTTCCGTGGTTACCCGGTACACCTTTGGGATCTTGATTCGGGGCTCGGTGAGCTGGCGCGACCAACGGCCATCGTTGGTGAGAACCAACAGGCCAGTGCTGGCCCGGTCAAGCCGTCCGGCAATGTGCAGATCCGGGCGCAGTTCCGGGGCTATCAGCTCCATGACGGTTCTGTGGGTGTTATCGAGCGTCGCGCTGAGGAAGCCGGCGGGTTTGTGAAGCATCAGGTAATGGCAGGGTTCGGCAACCTGAAGCGGTTCGCCGTCGAGCTGTACGCTGGAAAATCGGTCCACTTCAACCGCCGGCTCTGTGCAGGTGATTTCATCCACGCTCACACGGCCCGAGGCAATCAGCCGATTGGCCTGCTTGCGACTGATGCCATTACGGTTGCTGAGAATTCGTGAAAGCTTCATGGTGTGAATCGGCTATGCTGAATGTAAACCCTGACCATAATACGAGGAAATGCCATGCCATTCTCTGTTGATCATCTTGCGGAACTCAATCTGCTGGGCCAGTTTCCTTCCACCTCGACCCAGGAAGGGCTCAAGGTGCATGCCCATTCGGCGGCACCGGAAACGGTACGGGCGGCCGAGAATCTTTATTCCAAAGGGCTGATCAGCCAGAAAGATGGCGGCTATCTCACCCCTCTGGGTGCAGAGGCCGTAGAGCTTACCCAGAAACTCCAGTCGATTCTCAGCAGCTCCTGAACAGGGGGGCTGGCCACCCGGTACTTTGAGCTCCGGTGCCTTCCCGCGTTAGGGTTAGCCCATGAGTAGCTGGAAGAAATCGCCTGTCTTGTGGATGGCAGGCAGTATCACGGGCGTCGGACTGATCGTTGGTCTGCTTTATGCCTTCGGTGTGCACAAGCAGGTTGTTGAACTGTTGCAATGGTTTGATACCCAGGGCATCTGGGCTGCGGTCCTGTTCATCGCCATCATGGTGCTTGCCATGGTACTCCTGCTCCCGGGGGTGCTGTTGACCACCGGTGCCGGCTTCGTGTTCGGCGTGGTTGAAGGAACCGCCTATGTGGTAATCGGAACCACCATAGGCGCTGCGGTTGCGTTTCTGATTGCCCGGCATTTTCTGGGCGAGCACGCCCATGTGTATATCCGCAGCCGGGCGCGACTGTCTGTGGTGAGCAATGAAATGGCACCCCATGGCTGGAAAATCGTGCTGCTGACCCGTCTGATTCCGTTTTTTCCCGGAAAACTGTCCAATTTTCTGTTCGGTCTCACCAATTTCTCATTCGGCGGTTTCGTGGCCGGAACGTTTCTGGGCGTGATCCCTTTCTCGCTTCACAACGTCTACCTGGGCTCGCTGGCGGCGGATCTGTCTACCCTGGGCGTTCGGGAGTCTGGTCGCACGCCGATGGAGTGGGCCATTTATGGTGCCGGGTTCGTAGGCACGGTACTGGCGGTGGTATTTCTCAATCGCCTGGCCCGGCGGGCACTGGCCAGCTACAAAGTTGAAACCGAGCCAACGGAGCGGGAGGCAAGTGAATGAGCTGGATGAAGTGGTTGCCATGGCGCTATCTGGTCAAACGCATGGCCCATCGCCATGGCTTTCTCGATCCGATTGCGCTGCTGGGCAAACTGCACAGCTTCGCCCAGCCATCGGAAGTCGGGGAACCCATCGAACTGCTCAGGGCGGGCGTGGTGTTCCATGCCCGTGGCCTGATCAACAGCCGGGTCATCCAGCACAACCTGGACTGGGTCTGGCCCTATTGGGTTGAACGCCAGTTCGACCCCGAGGATGTTGCCTTCATTCCCCGGGCCTTCTCCATTACCCATATCAACCTGAGTAACCGCAACTGGACGGCCATCGGCCAGCCGGGTGTGGACGAACTGCCGGTTGTGGACCCCCGGGGGCTGTTGACGCCATTCTACGACGGCTGGTCACTGGATGCCTGGGTGCTGGCGGACGACGGCCGTTGCCTGTTGCCCTCTCGTAGCAAGACGGCCCGGCAGCGTCAGGAATTCGAGGATGGCCCCTCTGTAGTGACCGATTCCGAGCTGGACGGCCTGAGCCTGAGCAGTCGTTCCCGGGTGGTGGTGGAAAATGGCCGACCGGTTTGCGAGATGGTTCTGAAGGCGCGCTCCGGGACGTCCGGCTCACTGGTGCTTTCGCTGCGTCCGGCCAATCCGGAGGGGGTCAGTTTCATCAATCGGGTACGCCTGTCGGAGCAGCGGGATGCCTGGAGTGTTGATGGCAAACAGTCGGTGTTCTTCAGTCGCCCTGCCGAGCGGCATCATGTCTCGGACTACCGCCAGGGCGATGTTCGTATCCACCTGCAGGACAAGGAAGACCAGAGTCAGGGCCAGTGCGATGTCGGTATGGTGACGGCGGCAGCCCTGTTCAGGGTTCAGGCCGGGGAAGACTCGGAACTTAGAGTCCGGATTCCGCTGACGGATGAGTCGGCGCCGGCCATCCGTTCTGACGGCTGGGCCAGTGCCCTTGAAGGCCATGCCCGGCTGGAGTGCCCCGATGAAACCTGGCAGTTTCTTTATCAGGCCGCCCTCCATTCGCTGGTGCTGCATTCTCCGAAGGATGTGTACCCCGGCCCCTACACCTACAAGCGGTTCTGGTTCCGTGATGCTGCGTTCATCATTCATGCCTTGCTTTGCGCCGGACTGACCGACCGTGCCGAGCGGGCCCTGCACCAGTTTCCGGGCCGGCAGCTGAAAAACGGGTATTTCCGCTCCCAGGAAGGGGAGTGGGACGCCAACGGTGAGGTTCTTTGGATTCTCCGGCGTTTTCATGAACTCACCGGTCGCCCACTGCAGCGGGAATGGCTCGATCCGGTGCGAAAAGGCGCCAGCTGGATTCAGAAGAAACGTTTGAGCGATACACTGAACAAGCCCCACGCCGGCCTGTTGCCCGCCGGCTTCAGTGCCGAGCACCTGGGACCCAATGACTATTATTACTGGGATGATTTCTGGGGAATCGCGGGTCTCAAGGCCGCTGACGTGCTGCTGCGCCCCGTTGCCCGTGAGACCGGTGAGCACTTTGGCGCCTGTGCCAGGGAATTTGCCCAGACCGTTGACCGCAGTCTGGCCACCTGTACAGATCGTCTGAAGCGGCCCGGGATGCCAGCCTCCCCCTACCGCCGTCTGGACGCCGGCGCCATTGGTTCACTGGCCATGGGGTATCCCACCCAGTTGTGCGAGCCGGACGATCCCAGGTTGCTGGACTGCGTCGAATTCCTGCTTGAGAAGTGCTTTGTAAAAGGCGCCTTTTACCAGGACATGATTCACTCGGGCCTCAATGCCTACCTGACCCTGCATGTGGCACAGGTACTTCTGCGGGCCGGCGACCCCCGGTTCCTGGAGCTGGCGGATGCGGTTGCCGGGCTGGCATCGCCCACCGGTCAGTGGCCTGAAGCCATCCATCCGGCAACCGGCGGCGGCTGCATGGGGGATGGTCATCATGTCTGGGCATCGGCCGAGTGGGTGCTTATGGTCCGCAACTGTTTTGTGCGGGAAGAGGGGGATCGTCTGATTCTCTGTGCCGGCATTCCCCCACGCTGGCTGGAGCAGGACAAACCTATCCGCTTTGGCCCCGCGCCAACCAGCTTCGGCAGCATGTCCATAACCATTCAACCACGGTCAGGTGAAGCCCCGGAAGTGACCTGGCAGGGACACTGGCACAAGGAGGAACCCGAGATCGAGGTCAGACTTCCCGATACCGGCCTCTGACAAACTGTGCTGGTCGTGAAACCGGTTTTCTGTATGTGTTTTGTTTGCCTGCTAACTTATAAAGTAAGCTGATTGATAAATACATCGAATCCGGTTGAATTTCATGCCCGCACTGTTTTATTCGTTTTTTGTGCCAGCGCTGTTTGTCTGGCTGTGGAGCACCGGCTTTATCGGCGCCAAGTATGGTCTGCCGTTTGCCGAGCCCTTTACCCTGCTTTTGCTCCGTATGCTGATGACACTGGTATTGCTGGCAGGGTTGGCCTGGATCATGAAAACCCGCTGGCCGGGCTGGCGCGGTGCCGGCCATCTGGCCGTTACGGGCGTGCTGGTTCATGGCTGTTATCTGGGCGGTGTGTATTACGCGATTCAGGGGGGCATGGCGTCCGGGATTGTTTCTCTGATCGTCGGTCTGCAGCCGCTGGTAACGGCAGCTGCAGCAGTCGCGATTCTCAAGGAATCGGTCAGCGCACGGCAGTGGGTCGGGCTTGCCCTGGGCCTGGTCGGCGTTGCGCTTGTTCTGCTCGAGAAATTCGGCGGCGCCGGCGCCGGTTCGGGGTTCTCACCCTGGAGCCTGCTGTGGGCATTGTTTGCCCTTTCTGGCATATCCCTGGGTACGGTGTACCAGAAGCGGCATGGCACCGGTGCCGATCTGGTGGCTGGTACCATGATTCAGTATGCCGCTGCGGCAACCTTTTTTGCGATCGGAGCTTTCACCCTGGAAACCCGGGAAGTCGAGTGGAGCCTGCAGTTGCAGTTGTCCATGGCCTGGCTGGTGTTCGGTGTCTCGATTGGCGCCATCCTGCTGCTGATGTGGCTGATCCGACAGGGAGCGGCGTCGCAGGTGGCCAGCCTGTTCTACCTGGTGCCACCGGTCACCGCTCTGGAAGCCTACCTGCTGTTTGATGAGCGCCTCGGCGGCTTGGCCATGACAGGTGGTCTGATTGCAATTGTTGGTGTGGCGCTGGTTGTCACCCAGAAAAAACCGGCTTAACCGGGATCGTCAGGGACGGAAAGCAGATGACAGAAGTAACCAAAGGCGTCTGGTATGGCCTGAGTGCCTACACCATCTGGGGCTGTTTCCCGCTCTTTTTCGCCCTGTTCGAAGGCGTGCCGGCATTCGAAATACTGATTCACCGGATAATCTGGTCCTGTGTCTTCCTTGCCCTGGTCATCAGTGGGTTGCGGCGCTGGCCGGCAGTCAGGGCGGCCCTCGGCAATCCTGCCCAGCTCTGGCGGGTACTGGCCTGTGCCTTGCTCATTGCCATTAACTGGGGTGTCTATATTTACGCGGTGGAAACCCGTCATGTGCTGCAGGCCAGTCTCGGCTATTTCCTGACCCCTCTGGTCAATGTCGCCCTGGGCATGTTGGTATTGCGTGAGCGCATGGGGCCATGGCAGATGGCAGCGGTGATTCTCGCGGGTATTGGTATCCTGATCCAGTTGTTGCTTCTGGGCGAGCTACCCTGGATTTCGCTGGTGCTGGCCTGTAGTTTCGGCACTTACGGGCTGGTTCGGAAACAGGTGGTGCTGGATGGTCTGTCCGGGTTGTTCGTGGAAACCATGCTGCTGTTGCCGGTGGGTCTGCTGACCTTCGGCTGGTTGGTGGGGGAGGGCAGCTCTCACTTTGGCGACAGTGCCTACCTTGGCGCCCTGCTGATGGCCAGCGGCATGGTCACGGCGATACCGCTGCTGCTGTTTGCCGGTGCCGCCCGCCGCCTGAGGCTGGCGACGATCGGCTTCCTGATGTATATCAACCCGAGCTTACAGTTCCTGATTGCCCTGCTGGTATTCGGGGAACCCCTGAGCGACGTCCAGTTGGCCAGCTTCGCGGTAATCTGGATCGCCCTCGGCCTGTATAGCTGGTCGTCCTGGCATTACCGGCCCCGGGTGCCGGCTGGCCAGAACTGAAAAAGCGCTGTCAGCCCAGGGTGGCCAGCAGATTATTGACCGCCCCCGCAAACCCGACCGGCGAGTCTTCCTGCAGGAAATGTCCCCCTTTCAGTGTCACATGGGGCTGGGCTTTGGCGCCTGGAATGCGCTTCTGCATGTACGCATCACCGCCGCGGGTAATCGGATCGCCATTGCTGAAAGTGGTCAGAAACGGTTTTTCCCAGCGTTCCAGGACCTTCCAGGCGTTACGGTTTGCCTCGCTCGCGGGGTCGTCGGGACGCATCGGCACCAGGCGCGGAAAGGCGCGGGCACCGGCCTTGAACTTCTTGCCGGGGAACGGTGCATCGTAGGCCCGAAGCTCATCAGGCCCCAGTTTTCGGAAGCAGCCGGTGTTGATGATCCGGGCAATGGGAAACCAGGGGCTGTAAAGGGCAAAATTCTTCCAGGCCTTGAACGCCGCCGGCGCTTTCTGGTCTCCGGTGGGCAGCATTCCGTTGCCGACCACGATGGCCCGGAAACGTTCCGGATTTTCGGCCGCCAGTCTGAGACCCAACAGGGAACCCCAATCCTGGCACACCAGGGTAATGTCGGTCAGTTCCAGCTGATCAATAAACGCCTGCATCCAGTCCATGTGCTGTTGGTAGGAGTAGTCGTCGATGTTGGTGGGTTTGTCGGATTTGCCGAAACCGATCAGATCCGGTGCAATCACCCGATGGCCGGCTGCTGCACACACGGGAATCATATGCCGGTACAGGTAAGACCAGGAGGGTTCTCCGTGCATCATGAGGACAGGGCTGGCGTCGGCGGGCCCGTCATCCACGTAATGCATGCGCAGACCGTCAAGCTCTGCGTAGTGCGGCTCGAAGGGATAATCCAGCAGGCGTTCAAAACGCTTTTCCGGGGTTCTGACAAAATCCATAGTACTTGCCTTGCCGTTTGTTATTGTGAGGGAATGGCTATGGCAACCCACTCCGGAACCGGAGTCAAGTACCAACAGGAGAGGCCGCAGCAATGACCTACTGGCTGGTTTGCAACCCGAAAGCAGGTGATGGCGAACGGGGCCGCGAGTTCTGGCAGGAGCATCTGGCAGCCGCCGGCATCCGGAATCCCGAGTGCTGCAATTTCGATGATACGGGCTGGCCGGATCGTGTCCGGGCAGAGGACACGGTTATTGTCGCCGGCGGCGATGGTTCGGTGAATATGGGGGCCCGCCTGTGCCGGGAAAAGGGCGCCATCCTGGCCATCCTGCCTTCCGGTACCGCCAACGATTTCGCTCGCAATCTCGATCTTCCGGCAGAGCCGGGGCCGCTGTGTGAGTTGATTGCCGGAGGGCAGACCCAGCAGGTGGATGTGGCGGAGTATGATGGTGGCATTTTCCTGAATGTGGCCCACGTGGGCATTGGCACATTGCCCGCACGGGAGTCCGGAGGCGCCGACAAAAAAGTGTTCGGACGCTTCAGTTACGTGGTGAAGTTGCTGCGCCGGCTGAATGCCAAACGTGGCTTCCGGGCAACCATTCGTTGCGAAAAAGGCATGGTTTCAGGCCGGTGGCTGTCTGTGGCCGTGGCCAGCGGTGCCTTCTTTGGCGGCGGCAATGTAATTCCCGAAGCTTCCGCCAACGATGGCCAGCTGGATGTCATTGCGGTCAGACCCCGACCGTTGCTCCAGCTGCTGTTCACCTTTCTGATGGTTCGGCTTAACAAGCGGGCTCCGAAACGCACCAGCACCATGGTCCACATGAAGGGCCAGCACTGCTCGGTGCTGACCGGCAAACCGAAAACCGTGACAGCCGATGGTGATGTGGTTTCCAGAACGCCCCTGAATGTCACCTGCTCCGGCGGCAGCCTGAAGGTTATCGGGGCAAGAGTAGTCAGCACCTCGGGCCCCTTTCCGGATACGTTTTGTCACTGACTTTTTTCCCGGGACGCGTAATTATGGGCCTGACTGGCAGAATCAGCCAGATTTGCTGGCATTTAATGCCAAAATGTCGCTGTTGCAACCTTTGGCAGCCGGAAAACTGAATCCAGACGCCTGATCTTCACCCCATCTGAACCGTCTAAAAGGACAAGAGAATGCCCACTGAACCTGTATCGGTTTCTTCAAAGCTGCTCAAAAGCGTTAAATACGGCGTAATGGCGCTGGCATTGGCCGCTTCAGGCCAGGCCGCTTTTGCGTCTGAGAGGCTGTACATTTTTACCGAAAATTACCCGCCCTATAACGCCTCTGAATCCGGCAAGGGCTTTGCCCACAGCGAAGAGGACATCACCGGCATCTGTACCGATATGGTGAAGGCCATGCTGGACCGCGTGGATTACGACTATGTGATGAAAATGCGGGACTGGAGCTATGCCTACGACTGGGTCCAGGGCCGGGAAAACCATGGCCTTTTCTGCACTGCCCGGACCGATCAGCGGGAAGATCAGTTCCAGTGGGTGGGGCCACTGGCCTCCATCAAATGGACGCTGTTCGCCGCCCCGGACTCCGACATCACGCTGGACTCGCTGGAAGACGCCAGGGATCTGCGAATTGCCGGGTACAAGGGCGACGTCATGTCTGAATACCTGGTGGACCAGGGCTTCAATGTTGTCATGGGTGTCTCGGGCGACGTGAATGCCCGCCGTCTGATGCTGGGGCAGGCTGACCTGTGGGTGACCGACGGTCTGGTAGGGCCTCTGGTTGCAGAAGAGGCGCATGGTATTACCGGTCTGAAGCCGGTGTTGGTGTTCCGGGAAACCCCGATGTATCTGGCCTTCAGTACCAACACAGATACCGCCATTGTCGAGGATTTCCAGCAGGCGCTGGATGCAGCGCGCAAGGCCGGTGAGATCGAAGAGATCGTGGCCCGTTACGAGTAGCTGCTGGCCTGATCTGGCACAGTGTAAGGGTTATCGGCTAAGCAGAATCGCCTTGAAGGATCGGAAAATGGCCTACACTGTGAATCAGAGCGTTGCACAAAAGGCAGGCGGTATCAGCCTGCTCGCTCATCGACCGAACGGGAGGACCGGCTATGGAAGATCCGAAAACGGTTGTGAAGCATGAGCCACGTAAGAGTCTGATCATTCTGTTTGCGGCGGCCGTTTACAGCATCGTCATTGGCATCGTGGTGCTGATCGGGCTAGGCAGTGGCGATACCGATATGGCCGAGGGGGCCGGATGGGTCATGATTGTCTGTGGTGTGGCCAGTCTGGTCTACTACGTCCTGGCACGAAAGCAGACCCCACCCCTCAAATAGCCTTGAAACAGTACTCAGAACCAGAGCCCGGTCTGCGGATCGGGCTCTCTGCGTTCAATGGCCACGCCACGGGCTTCCAGCAGATCAACGAGGATTGCCGTGTCGTCAATATTCAGGAATTGCCCGAGTGGCACATCCGTGTCGCGGTGGGTGATGGAGAGCTTGGCGGGCGTAAAGGGATGCCTCGGTGCATTCAGCCGAACGCGGGCATAGCGTTTCGGCAGGGTCCATTCCGACTGCTTTCTGAGTCTGCCTTTTTCGATGTGAATATCCGCGTCGTCTATGGTCAGCACCTCGCGCCGCTGACAGTCCCGGCAGGTCAGGTAAATGGCCGATACCAGCGCGATAAGCTCCAGACCGGCAAAAGGGATAATCACCCAGGCGCCGGCAAGGCTGAAACCGGTGGCAATGATGGCTGAAATGGTAAAGAGGCCCAGCCAGATCCGGATGTTGCCTTGCCAGCTCAGGGAATGGTTCGGGGTCAGCAGTAACCGGAAGCCCTCCGGGCATTGCAGGTGCTCCACCATGGCAGTTGCCTCGATCGTTCTCTGGCGGCTCTAAATTGATGATAGTCAATTTTACGGTGCGCGCCCGGAAATCAGATCTCACAACTGGCCGGCGGGTGACTCCTGGCAGCCGGTCAGGAACAGCAGGGCCAGTATCAGCGATTTCAAGGGAAACTCGGGCCTCTGGTTGTCAGTGGGCATGGGCACAGTATCGCCGCTCAGGGCGCCCGACACTACCGTAGGTGACTTCTGCCATCAGCTCTCCGGCACCCACCAGATACTCCAGATAGCGTCGGGCGGTGGTGCGGGAGGCGCCAATGGCGCTGCCGACTTCTTCGGCGCTGCGGTGGCCGCCGCCGGCCATGACATCCCGGATCTTGTCGAGGGTCAGTGCATCAATCCCCTTGGGCAGACGTTCGTCGCCGGCGTGGCTGTCATCGCCAGTACTCCGGGGCAGTAGCGCGTCCACTTCTTTCTGGGCCACCTGATGCAGAGCGGACAGCCGCTCCAGATGTTCCCGGTACCGGTTGACCGCCTCCTGCAGCCGCTCGAAGACCAGCGGCTTGAGGATGTAATCGAAGACACCGCCGCGCAGGGCGCTGCGGAGTGTTTCCACCTCCTTGGCGGCGGTGATCAGGATGACATCGCTGCTGCTGTCTGCGGCCCGCAGTTCGCGCAACAGCTCCAGCCCGTTGCCGTCCGGAAAGTAGACATCCAGCAGGATCAGGTCCGGTGCCAGCACATCAATCTGGTCCCGGGCATCAGCCAGGGTGTGGGCGATGCCGCACAGTTCGACATGGTCCAGACGCTCCACAAAGCGTCGCTGAATCTCCGCGATCTTGCGGTCATCCTCAATGATCAGAAGTCGAATGGGGGTCAACGGGGCGTCCTCGCTTCCGGTGTTTTGGGCAAGTATAGGGTAAAGCGGCTACCTCCGGTGGGCAGGCGCTCGACGGTGACCGAGCCACCCCAGCGGTTGAGAAACAGCCGGACCAGATGCAGCCCGATGCCGTGTTCGTCGCCCTCCTTGCTGCTGAACCCCTTCTCGAAAATCCTCTGCTGGGCTTCTTCGGGGATGCCGGGGCCCTGATCTTCCACTTCGAAGATCAGCTCCTGGCCGAGATCGGTCATTGATAGCTGGACCCGGCCGCCTTCTCCGGTGTGCAACCGGGTGGCTTCCAGGGCGTTGTCGATCAGGTTGCCAAGCACGCTTACCAGCTGATCCCTTGGCAATTGCTCGGGGATATCGGCCATCTGGCTATCCGGGTCGATCTCAAGGTACAGCCCCATTTCCCGGGCCCGGTTGTATTTGCCCAGCAGGCAGCCGGCCAGAACCGGGTCTGGCACAGCGTCCAGTAACAGATGCAGAAGTGCCTGGTGGTCGCTGACTTCGCTGCCGATCAGCGCCATGGCCTCGTCAGTGGCGCCAATCTGGATCAGGCCGGCAATGGTGTGCAACTTGTTGGAGTATTCGTGGGTCTGGCTGCGCAGGGTATCGGCGTATTGCTGGATGCGGGTCAACTGGCGGCTGACCTGGTCCACTTCGTCCCGCAGCCGGAAACTGGCGACAACGCCTATGATGTCGTCGCCTTCGCGCACTGGCAGGCGGTTTACGATCATCTGACGGCCCCTTAGCCAGACTTCCCGGTCGAAATCCGGGATGCCGGATTCCAGTACGGACAGCAGGTCGCTTTCCGGCAGGACCGACAGTATCGGCTGGCCGGCGAGAGGTGTTTCCGGCCCCAGTCCGAGGGTATCGAGGGCGGTCCGGTTTACGGTGGTAATCCGGCCATCCCGGTTGATGGCAATGATGCCTTCGCGGACCGATTGCAGGGTGGCGTCCCGTTCCCGGAACAATCGGGCGATTTCCTCCGGTTCCAGTCCGAAGATGGCCTGTTTGAAGCGACCAGCGATGACAATGGCCGCGACAATGCTGATCATCACCATCACGCCAATAACACCGTAGAGCACGAAATTGTAGCGCTCAATGGTGGCTTCAACCTGGCTCAGACTATAGCCCACCGACACAATGCCAATAATCTCGCCGGTGGCCGGCACCACTACCGGTGCCTTACCGCGCATGGACTCACCCAGGCTGCCCCTGGCCCGGGCGACATAGGCCTCGCCATGCCTCAGGGCCTGCCGGCCGTCATCGCCGTCGTCGTCGGCCATGGAGTGGCCCAGCCGAGCCGGATCCGGGTGGGCGAGGCGGATGGCGTCATGATCACCAATCACGATAAACAGGGCTTCGTTGGTGTCTGCCAGGCGGGCCGCAAGCCGGTTGAGTTCGGGGACATCCCGGCTCTGGATGCCGGAAATCACCGCCGGTGTGGCTGCCACGGTTTTGGCCACCATCAGCGCCCGCTGACCGATCTCGTCGTAGAGGGATTCACTCAGGTAATAGCCGGCAAAAACGCCGATCAGGACCGTCTGCAAGGCACCGACGAGCCCGAGGGTGAGAATCATCCGGGTTTTGAGTTTGGTCTTTCGGAACACGGTATGAACTGCTGCTGGTGTTGTTGTCGTTTGTCCCAAGGGTAATGCACACCGCCCCTGAATGCCCGTGAACTTTATGAACAAAACGGCCATTAGTTTCTTTAAAGGCTTTACGACCACAAACTTCAAGATCGGGCCGATCCGATCTTAACCTGTCTGCGAGTCGCCCCATTGGCCTTGCCAACAGGCCTGCCTCGGGAGCGAACACAACAACAAGCATGAGGTGACACAATGTTGATCAAACGTACCCTGTCTTTTATGGCGGCGGCCGCCGTCAGTATGTCTGTCCTGGCCTGGGAGCCTTCCGGAAAAGTCGAATGCCTGGCACCTGCCGATCCCGGCGGCGGCTGGGATTTTACCTGCCGCAGCGTGGGTAACGTGTTGCAGGAGCTGGGCATGGTGGATGGCTCGGTCCAGACCGTGAATATGGCAGGCGCCGGTGGTGGCGTGGCCTTCGCCCATACCGTGAGCAAACGCTCCGAGGACAACAATCTGCTGGTCGCCGCGTCTACCGCGACCACGACCCGTCTGGCCCAGAAGCAGTTCCCCGGCATGAATGCCGATATGGTGACCTGGGTGGGTGCACTGGGTGCCGACTACGGCATTATCGCCGTGAGCAAGGATTCTGAATACAAGAACCTGAACGATCTGATGGATGCCGTGGATGAGGATCCGAAATCAGTGAAGTTCGCTGGTGGCAGTGCCCGGGGTGGTTGGGATCATCTGAAGGTGCTGATTACCGCCAAGGCTGCGGGTGCTGACGATCTGCCACGTATTCCGTACCTGTCCTACAACAATGGCGGTGAGGCCATGACCCAGGTGGTCGGCGGCCATGTGGACGCCTTTACCGGCGATATCTCGGAAGCCACCGGCTTCATGGAATCCGGCGATCTGCGGGTTCTCGCAGTGCTGTCCGATGAGCGGCTGCCCGGTAAGTTCGGTCATATTCCCACCGCCAAAGAGCAGGGGATTGATTCGGTTGGACCGAACTGGCGCGGTTTCTACATGCCCAAGGGCGCCGATGAGGCAGCCAAGGACTACTGGATCAATGCCATGGACACCCTGTACGCCAGCGAGGAATGGAAAAAAGTCATGAAGAGCAATGGCCTGATGCCGTTCCACCCGCCGGCGGCCAAGTTCGATGAGTTTGTCCGCAAACAGATCCAGGACATCGAACAACTGTCCCGCGAAATCGGACTGCTGAAATGACCAGCTTTGGTGATCGCATTCTCGGCCTGGGCCTTCTGGTCCTCGCCGTTGCCTATGGCTGGGCCGCCCAACAGTGGCCCGAGCCATTCGGCGGCGCCGAGGGCGTGGGCCCGGAAACCTTCCCGACGATCCTGTCGGTGGTGCTGGTGGCAGGCAGCCTCTACCTGATGATCAAGCCGGACCCGGACGCTCAGTGGCCGGTGGGCAAGTCCGCCCTGGAGCTGGTGATTTCCCTGGTCGTGCTGGTGTTATACACCCTGTTGCTGGAGCCCCTGGGGTTCGTGATTTCCACCACTCTGGCGGTGGGCACCCTCAGCTGGCGCATGGGCGGGACACCGCTGCGAGCCTTCCTGACCGGTCTGGCCAGTGCCGTGGTGGTGTTTGTGCTGTTTAACTACGGCCTTGACCTGAGCCTGCCTGGTGGCCTGCTGGAGGTGAACTGATGGAAACGCTGGGTTTTCTGATGGAGGGGTTTGCCGTTGCGCTGACACCCTACAACCTGATGTTCGCTTTGTTCGGGGCCTTCGTGGGCACCCTGATCGGCTGTCTGCCCGGCCTCGGTCCGGCCAACGGCGTGGCCATTCTGATTCCGCTGGCCTTCACCCTGGGCCTGCCTCCGGAAACCGCCATGATCCTGCTGACGGCGGTGTATGCAGGCGCCATGTACGGAGGGCGGATCTCCTCGATCCTGCTGAACATCCCCGGCGACGAGCCTGCCATGATGACTTGCCTGGACGGCTACCCCATGGCCCAGAATGGCCGAGCGGCAGATGCTCTGGCCATTTCCGCGGTGGCATCGTTCACCGGGGGGCTGATCGGGACCCTGGGCCTGATCCTGCTGGCACCGATCCTGGCGAAGTTCGCCCTGACTTTCGGCCCTGCCGAATACTTCGCCCTGTTCATTCTGGCGTTTGCCACTCTGGGTGGCATTACCGGTAAGAACCCCATGAAGACGGTGGTTGCCGCAACGCTCGGAATCATGATCTCCACGGTCGGCATCGATATTTCGACCGGCACCCAGCGCTATACCTTCGGTATCCTGGAACTGTACGAGGGCATTGATTTCATTCTTGCCATTGTCGGCCTGTTTGCGATTTCCGAACTGCTGTTCTTTGTTGAAGCGCGTATTGGCGGTGGTCGCAAGAAAATGAACGTGGGCAAGATTACTCTGAGTTTCAGGGAACTGGTCAGCACCATCCCGACCCAGTTGCGGGGCGGGGTCCTGGGCTTTATCGCGGGTGTTCTGCCCGGTGCCGGAGCGTCTCTGGGCAGCTTTATCAGCTACACCCTGGAAAAGAAGGTGCTGGGCAAGAAAGCAACCTTCGGTGAAGGCGATATCCGGGGCGTGGCAGCGCCGGAGGCGGGCAACAACGGTGCTTCGTCCGGCGCTCTGGTGCCCATGCTGACCCTGGGGGTGCCGGGCAGCGGAACCACTGCGGTGCTGCTGGCGATGCTGATTTCCCTCAACATCACTCCGGGCCCGCTCATGTTCACCCAGAATGCCGACATCGTCTGGGGCGTGATCGCGGCGCTATTGATCGGTAACGTGCTGTTGCTGGTCCTGAACATCCCGCTGGTGGGCTTCTTTGTGAAGCTGCTGTCGGTGCCTCCCATGTACCTGTTGCCCATCGTGACCATGGTGGCGTTCGTGGGGGTTTACTCGATAAGCCACAGTACCTTTGATCTGTATTTCATGGTGGCCTTCGGTGTTGGCGGCTACTTCCTGCGCAAGCTGGAGATACCATTGGTACCGATCATCCTCGGGTTGCTGTTGGGGCCGGAGATGGAGAAGAACCTGGGGCATGCCCTGGTGCTGTCGGATGGCGACTGGACGGTGTTGTGGTCCAGCCCGCTGGCCGCCGGGCTTTGGCTGGTGGCCGGGCTGGGACTGGTACTGCCGGTGGTGGTTGGCCCGATCCTCCGTCGCCGCATGCACGCGGCCATGAAGGAAAGCCCGGTCAGTGACTGACGCTGTCTGAATTGCTCCCACCTGACGATCTGTTGTCAGTCTTTGCACCGGGCCAGGCCCGGTGCTTTTTTTCATGAACCCGTTCCGCCGGGTCTTTGATAGGATGGTTACAGGTTTATCAGGGGAGCGGACGTTATGCGGGTGATGTTACTTGGGGCCACAGGCCTGACAGGGGGCAAGGTGCTGCAGGGTTTGCTGGGCAGGGATGAGGTATCACAGGTGGTGGCGCTGGTAAGGCACAAACTGCCGACGCTGCACGACAGGCTGGTCCAGCACGAAGTCGATTTCGATCGGTTGGAAGATTACGCCGAGCTGTTCGAGGTCGACGTGATTATCTGCTGCCTGGGTACCACCATCAAAAAGGCCGGCTCACAGGACCAGTTCCGCAAGGTAGATCTGGGGTATCCCTTGAAAGCAGGGGAGCTGGGCCGCGCCCATGAGGTGCGGGCCTTTATCCTGATGTCTGCCATCGGTGCCTCATCCTCGTCGACCATTTTCTACAACCGGGTCAAGGGCGAGCTTGAAGACGCCTTGAGAGATCTCGACTACCCCTACCTGTCCATTTATCACCCCAGTCTGTTGCTGGGCGACCGGAAAGAGCAGCGCACCGCCGAGGCCCTGGGTATCAAGGCAATGCCGCTGGTTAATCGCCTGCTGATTGGCCCGCTGGACAAATACCGGGGCGTTGAGGCGCAAACGGTGGCCAGCGCCATGGTCAATGAAGCGTGTGGTCTGGCCTCTGAACCAGCCGCCGAGCGAGTGGTCCAGACTCGCGAATACGATGAGATTGTCCGGCTGGCGGACTGAGCCTGTTATTTGCCGTTCAGAATGCCGACTACCAGGCGGCCGGCCAGGCCAACGAGAATGGCACCAAAGATACGCTCGAACCACACGGCTTTCTGCCTGAGCAGGGTCAGCCATTTCGGGTTGGAGAGCAGCCCGCCCGCCGGTAAAAACCTGGAAACTGCAACCAGTTCAATGCTCAATCACCGGCCAGAATCCAGCGGGCGGCCTTCTCGGCAATCATCAGGGTGGGGGAGTTGGTGTTGCCGCTGGTGATGGTGGGCATCACGCCTGCATCCACCACACGCAGTCCGGCAACGCCCCTGACTTTCAGATGTGGGTCAACCACCGCCTGGTCATCATCGGCTCGCCCCATGCGGGTGGTGCCCACTGGATGAAAGATTGTCGTACCAATATCCCCGGCCAGCTTGGTCAGTTCGTCGTCGGTCTGGTACTGCACGCCGGGTTTGAATTCCTCCGGCTGGTACTGCTGAAACGCCGGCTGGTTTGCGATTAGCCGGGTGACCCTCAAGGAATCCGCGGCTACTTTCCGGTCTTCCGGTGTGCTCAGGTAATTGGGGGAAATCGCCGGCGCCTGTTTCGGATCGTTGCTGCGAATGCGAACGGTACCCCGGCTGGTGGGGTTGAGGTTGCAGACACTGGCGGTGATGGCCGGGAAGTTGTGCAGCGGTTGGCCGAAGGCGTCCAGGCTCAGGGGCTGAACGTGGTATTCAATGTTGGCGTGTTTGTACTCTTCGGAGCTGCGGGTGAACAGGCACAGCTGTGACGGTGCCATGCTCATGGGGCCGGAGCGGGTGAGCAGGTACTCCAGGCCAATGCGGGCCTTGCCGATCAGCGAATTGGCCATGGTGTTCAGGGTGGTAACCCCCTCCACCTTGTACACCGAACGGATCTGCAGGTGATCCTGGAGGTTCTCGCCGACACCGGGTAGGTCGGCGACCACGTCAATGCCGTGCTCTTTGAGGAGATCGGCCGGACCGATGCCGGAGAGCTGCAACAGTTGCGGTGAGCCAATGGCGCCGGCGGAGAGGATCACTTCCCGATTTGCCCTGGCCGTCGTTTCTCCTGTGTTGGGCCGCGCCACCCGCACACCCGTGCAGCGGGGGCCGGTCTCCGAGGTTTCGGTTTCCAGGCCAAGCACGTGAGTCGAGTGCCAGAGCGTCAGATTGGGACGTTTTTCTGCTTCCCGCAGAAAGGCTTTGGAGGTGTTCCAGCGCCAGCCGGAGCGCTGGTTTACCTCGAAGTAGTCCACGCCCTCGTTGTCGCCGCGATTGAAATCCCGCGTTCGCGGAATGCCGGCCTCAACACAGGCCGTTGCGAAGTCTTCCAGAACCTTCCATTTCAGACGCTGGTGCTCGATCCGCCACTCTCCGCCGTGGCCGTGGTACTTGTGGTGCTCCGGGTCGGCATCGCCGCCGTCGTCCAGACGGTAGTGGTCCTCGTGGCGCATGAAGTCTGGCAGGCAGTTGTCCCAGCCCCATTCGCTTTCACCGGTGATCTCGGACCACTGGTCATAATCCCGGGCCTGGCCGCGGATGTAGAGCATTCCGTTGATGCTGGAGCAGCCCCCAAGGGTCTTGCCGCGAGGATAAATCAGGGATCGGCCATTGAGTCCCGGATCCGGCTCGGTGCGGAAACGCCAGTCGGTGCGTGGGTTGTCGATGCAATAAAGATAGCCGACCGGGATATGAATCCAGTGGTAGTTATCCCGTCCCCCTGCCTCGATGAGCAGTACCCGGTTGTCCGGGTTTGCGCTCAGGCGGTTGGCGAGCAGGCAGCCGGCCGTGCCGGCGCCCACGATGATATAGTCGAATTCCTGCTGTCCCGTCGCGTTATTGTTGTCGGACATGGCGCTTTCTCCGCAGCTGGTTCTGTTGTTACTTGGCGGTTGGCATAACAAATTCCGCACCGGCATCAATGGAGTCAGACCAGCGCTGCATGATGGATTTCTGGCGGGTGTAGAACTTCACGCCTTCCTCGCCGTAGGCATGGGTGTCGCCGAACATGGAGCGTTTCCAGCCGCCAAAGCCGTGCCATGCCATGGGGACAGGAATGGGAACGTTAATCCCGACCATGCCCACCTGAATTCTGCGGCCGAATTCCCGGGCGACGCTGCCGCTTTCGGTGAAGCAGCTGACGCCGTTGCCAAATTCGTGATCATTGATCAGGCGGATGGCGGTAGCAATATCCGGCACCCGAACGCAGACCAGAACGGGGCCGAAGATCTCTTCTTTATAGATCGTCATGTCGGGCGTGACATGGTCAAACAGTGAACCGCCCATCCAGAAACCTTCGGCGCAGCCTTCACCGGTATTCGATGCATCGAACTCGCGACCATCGACCAGCAGTTCAGCGCCTTCGGCCACACCCTTGTCAATGTAGCCGGTAATGCGCTGGTGTGCGGCGGCGGTAACAATTGGTCCCATCTCGGCATCCAGCTGTTCACCGTTCTTCACTTGCAGGGTGCGGGCCCGTTCGGCCAACCGGGGCATAATCCTGTCCGCAACATCCCCAACCAGTACTGCCACACTGATGGCCATGCAGCGCTCACCGGCGCTGCCGTAGGCGGCACCGATCAGAGCGTCTACGGCTTTGTCCAGATCGGCATCCGGCATTACCACCATGTGGTTCTTGGCGCCGCCCAGGGCCTGGA
>Ga0194138_10000280_pt1 | contig 24497 bp, 22 predicted proteins | sample TARM_MetaG_T2_14_FD_134022 | JGI IMG/M metagenome (GOLD analysis project Ga0194138, IMG submission 134022) | Freshwater microbial communities from Pennsylvania, USA, analyzing microbe dynamics in response to fracking - TARM_MetaG_T2_14 (version 2) | ecosystem: Environmental > Aquatic >...
GCGCGTACGAGGGGATACATTCCGCGGATGCCGGGCGCGCATTCACTTCGGCCGGGGCTATCGCGGCGCCGGCTCAGCGCGGCAGGTCGGGGATCGCGTCGAGGCGGTGGTGCAGACGGTCGAGCGCGCGCTCGACGTCGCGATCCAGGCGTTCGTCGTTCTGGCGCAGCTGCAGCAGCTCGTGGGCAAGGTTGAGCGCGGCCAGCACTGCCAGCCGGTCCAGCGCCACCATGCGGTTGTTGCCGCGGATTTCGCGCATCCGCGCATCGAGCAGGCGCGCGGCGCCCATCAGGTTGTCGCGTTCGTCGGCATCGGCGCCGACCGTGTATTCGCGGTCGAGGATGCGGACGCTGACCGGTTCGGGCGTACCACTCACGTGTGCTGCTCCAGCGACCTGAGGCGGGCGATCATGGCTTCGACGCGCGAGCGGGCCTGTTCGTTCTTGCCGATCAGCTGCGAGCGTTCGCCCAGCAGCTGTTCCTGCTGCTGGCGCAGGCTGCGGTTTTCGTCGGCAAGGCGCTGGCAGCGGTCGGCCAAGGCCTCGACCCGCCGTACCAGCGCATCGAGTCGGGCGAACACGTCGTCGTCGGTTTCCATGAGCCGGCACGATAGGCATGGCCCCCGAGTACGGTCAAGACGCCCATCGGCAGAGGGCCGGCATGCACGGATGTGCGGGCGTGGATTGCTACACTTCGGGCGACTCCACGAATCGAGCGGACGGCCGCGGGCCGGGCCGCGAAATGTTGCCCATGACCCGATTGCCCGGTACCGATGCGGTGCTCAAGGCTGGCCAGCAGGCCGGTCTCGTCGTTTCTCCCGCCGAATTGCACGGCGCATTGGCCGGTTGGCTGGCCGGCGGCGGCGAGGACGTCCGCGGCTGGCCAGCGCGGGTGATGGCCGACGACGCACTGCCCGAGCCGCCCGCAGAGGGCACGCTCGACAAGCTGCGCCAGGCCACTGCCGCCCAGCTCGACGACGGCGAATTCGGCTTCGACCTGTTGCTGGCGCCGGCCGATGCGCCCTTGTCGCAGCGGGCCGAGGCCTTGTTCGAATGGTGCCGGGGCTTCCTCGGCGGGTTCGGCCTGGCCGTCGGTGCCGAACCGCCGCTGTCGGACGATGCCAAGGAAGCACTCAACGACCTGGCCCGGCTGGCGCAGGCGGCCGGTGGCGGCGTCGATGCGGACGAGGAAGGCGAGGACGCCTTGGCCGAGATCGAGGAGTTCGTGCGCGTGGCCGTGCTGTTGTTGCACGGCGACTGCGTGCTCGGCCCGCGCCATCGCCAGCGGCTGAATTGATGAAGCACCTCAGCGGCATTGCCCCTGCGGAGTTTTCGCACCGGCGCCGCCATCTGATGGACATGGCCGGCGAGGACGCGATCCTCGTCCTGCCGGCCGCGCCCGAGCGCGTGCGCAGCCGCGACATCCATTACCCGTACCGGCAGGATTCGGATTTCTGGTACCTGAGCGGCTTTCCCGAGCCGGAGGCGGTGCTGGTGCTGGTGCCGGGCCGCACGCACGGCGAGAGCCTGCTGTTCTGCCGTCCGCGCGATCCCGAGCGGGAGGCGTGGGATGGCCCGCGCTTCGGCCATGAAGGGGCGGTCAACCAGTTCGGCATGGACGATGCGTTCCCGATCGAGGATCTGGACGACATCCTGCCCGGCCTGCTGGAAGGCCGCTCGCGGGTGTACTACCACTTCGGCAGCGATGCCGATTTCGACCTCAAGCTGATCGGCTGGGTGCGCCGCGTGCGTGCCGACGTGCGCCATGGCGCGCAGCCGCTGCATGAATTCCTCGAACTGGGCCATCTGCTGCACGAGTCGCGGCTGTTCAAGTCGCCGGCCGAGATCGCGCTGATGCAGCGCGCGGCCGACATCAGCGTGCAGGCCCACCGTGCCGCGATGCGGGCCGCGCATGCGGGCGTGCCGGAATACGTGCTGCAGGCCGAGATCGAGCGCGTGTTCCGCGCCAACGACGCGTGGCCGGCCTACGGCAGCATCGTCGGCGCAGGTGCCAATGCCTGCGTGATGCATTACGTCGCCAATGCCGCCACCGCCCGCGATGGCGAGCTGGTGCTGATCGACGCCGGCGCCGAATACCGCGGCTACGCGTCCGACATCACCCGTGCGTTCCCGGTCAACGGGCGCTTCACCGCCGAGCAGCGCGCGCTGCACGATCTGGTCTGCGCGGCGCAGGCCGCCGCGTTGGCGCGGGCGCGCCCGGGCGTTCCCTACGAGGCCGGGCACGAGGCGGCGGTCGCCGTTTTGACCGAGGGCCTGCTGCGGCTGGGTCTGCTGCGGGGCACGCTGCAGCGCAATCTGGCCGAGGGCGCATATCGCGCGTTCTACCCGCACAAGACCGGGCACTGGCTCGGGCTGGACGTGCACGACGTGGGCGATTACCGCATCGACGGGCAGTCGCGCATCCTCGAACCGGGCATGGTGTTCACCATCGAGCCGGGCCTGTACGTGCGTCCGGATGCGCCGGTGGAGCCGCGCTGGCGCGGCATCGGCATCCGCATCGAGGACAACGTGTTGATCACCGAAGATGGCTGCCGCGTGCTGACCGACGCGCTGGCGCGCAACGCGGATGTGATCGAGGCGGAGATGGCGTCGGGCTGATCTCGGCCGCCGCCGAGACCTGCGGCGGGGAAGGGGCCAGCCCGCGGAATCAGCGTGATCCGCGGTATTTTTCCGGCCGCTTGCCGACGGCACTCGTCACCGCCAAGACCTGATTGAAGCCGGTGGCATGCAGAACAAGGGCTTCCAACAGGAACCGCCACGGCAGTGCGTCGCGGCCGGTCGCATGGTTCAGCCATCAGCGGATGGCGGTGGTCAACAGGCAGGATGCCCCGGACAGATGGAGCGAGGCGAACGGCCCCCGGCGCCGTCGATGCGCTGGACGGTGGCGCGGATTTCACCGCGGGCGGTCGGTCGCGGCGAACATGGCCAGTGTCGCGATGACGTACCACGTGGGCAGCACAATCCAGGGGCGAACCGAGGAGACATCGGGCAGCTCGGTCGCCAATGCGGGCACACGCGGTTGCGGACGCGCAACCGCGTGCCGGCAGGTCAGCCCGCCCCGATTTCGGCAAAGGCGTCGCGGGTCAGGTTTTCCGGCTCGCCGTCCGTGCAGTGCACGTCGTCTTCGATGCGGATGCCGCCGTAGGGGCGGAATTCGTCGATGCGCGCCCAATCGATGCAGTCGGCATGGCCGGCTTTCTTCACCTCGTCCAGCAGCATGTCGATGAAGTAGATGCCAGGCTCGATCGTCACCACCATGCCCGGTTGCAGCACGCGGGTCATGCGCAGGTACGGATGGCCTTCCGGGCGCGGGAGCTTGCCGCCGCAGTCGCTTTCGGCGAAGCCGGCCACGTCGTGCACCTGCGCGCCGATCGGATGGCCCAGCCCGTGCGGCAGGAACGCGAAGCTGACCCCGTTGGCGACGGCGGCTTCCGGCGACACGCGCAGCACGCCGAATTCGTGCAGTACGCCCATCAGCACGTGGTGCGCGTGCAGGTGCAGGTTGCGGTAGTCGGTGCCGGCGCGCACGCCGGCGGCGAAACCCCGCTGGGCCTTGTCCACCGCATCGATCAGGGCCTGGAATTCGTCCACGCCTTCGTAGCTGTAGGTGCGGGTGATGTCGGCCGCGTAGCCGCAGCAACTGGCGCCGGCATCGATCAGCATCGTGCGCGTCTGCGCCGGCACGGCGGTTTCCATCGCGGTGTAGTGCAGCACGGCGGCGTGTTCGTTGAAGCCGACGATGTTGCCGTAGGGCAGCTCGTTGGCATCCTGGCCGGCAGCCTTGCAATAGGCCATGTGCACGTCGAATTCGCTGGCGCCGTCGAGGAAGGCGCGCTGCGCGGCGACGTGCGCGCGCACGGCCGGGCGCTGCGCGGCACGCATCAGCGCCAGTTCGTAGGGCGTCTTGAACGAGCGCTGGTATTCCAGGTACAGCACCACGGCTTCGGGGTTGTTCGGCACGAACCCGCCGAGCGCGCTCTGCGCCTCGCCGAGGATCGCGCAGCGCGCGGCGGGGGCGGGCAACAGCGGCAGGGCCTCCTCCGGCGTGCGCACGATGTGGATGTCGAAGTGCTCCACCCACCAGCCGTTCGGCGCGGACGGCACCACGTGCCAGTAGTCGCGCGGCTGGCAGTAGATCAGTTGCGGGCGCCTGCCGGGCGTGTACACCAGCCAGCTGTCGGGCGTGCGGGTCAGCGGCAGCCAGTGCTTGAACTGCGGGTTGACCGCGTAGGGGTAGTCGCGGTCGTCGAAGAGCTGGTAATGGAGCGTGCCGCTGGGGACGACGAGGTGGTCGAAACCGCCCCGCGCCAGCGCTTCGTCGGCCCGCCGGCGCAGTTCGGCCAGGTGGGCGGGATAGAGGAGGGCGGCCTGTTCGATGGACATGGGAAACATCCGGGTGTGGCGCAATGCGTCGATCGGCACATTGTGACGCAATGCCTGCAGGCCGGTGCTGCGGATGTGGCCGTGCGCGCGATCAGCGGCGGGGCACGTCGTCGATGTCGCCCACCCAGCCGCGCAGTGCGTTGCGGTCGGCTTCGCCCAGATTGAGGAAGCGGAACCCGCTCCACGACTGCCCCGGCGTGTTCGTGGGCTGCAGCCACAGCAGGTGCACGCCGACCTCGATGTCGATGTCCTGCGCGAGCGGGTTGTCCAAGTGGAATGCGACCTGATACAACGCGCTTTCGGTCAAGGGCGCCGAGGCGATCAGCAGCATGCCGGTTTCGGAAATGTTGCCGAGCCGGCCGATGACCTGGCCGGTCATGGCATCGGTCACCGGCACCATGTCGGGGACCGCGCGGCGAGGCGCGCGGCGGGTATCGTCGGGGGCATTCATGTGCGGGGGTTCCCGGTGGCGGCGACGTCGGCCGTGCCCATGCCGGCCAAGCTGCGCAGCGCCTTCAGCGTGGCCTGCCAGGCGCGGTCGATCAGGCGGCCCTGGTCCTCGGTGACGATGCGGGCCTGGCCCCTGGCCATCAGGCGGGCCAGCTCGTCGAGCGTGGTTTCCCCGATCTTCTGGCCGCGCTGGTTGACGAACAGGGCGTTGCCGGTGGTCAGGCTGAACCAGGACAGGCGCTGGCGCTGCACGTCGCCCTGCTGGTTGCGGACGAACTCGAACCACGTGCCGAAGGGCAGCGTGCGCAACTGCACATGGCAGGCGTCCTCCTCGGGCGTGCGCGGCTGCGGCTCGGGCTTGTGCGCGGTGGCGGCCTCGCCGCCGGGCTTCATCCGCGCCTTCAGGCGGGCGGTCAGTTCGGTGCGCGACGGCGCTGCTTCATCGCCTTGCGTGTGCGCCAGGTGCCGGGCGATCGCGCCGGCCTCGTCCTGGTGATAGCCGATCTGCAGCAGGGCCGATTCGACCTTGCCGGCCAACTGGGTGTCGGCGGGGGCTTCGTCGCCGACATCGGACAACTCGGCGATGCGCCGGGTGATCTCCGTGCGCTCCTTCCATTCTTCCGATTGCGTGCCTTGGCGCAGCAGGGTCAAGGTGAGCACGTCGGACCAGGCTTGTTCGATCAGCGCGCGCTGGAAGCGCGGCGGGTTGTGCTTGGCCAGGCTTGCCCGGATCAGCTGGGCGGCATGCTGCTTGGCGCTGTCCAGACGGTCCTTGCCGCGCGCGGCCTCGACGTGACGGCGCTCGGTCGTCTCGGCCTTGCGGGCCAGTGCGCGGTACTGGTTCTGGATGTCCTGGTTGGCCTCTTCGAAAATCGCGTCGTTGCCGTCGTAGGCGTCGAGCACGCGGTCCACCACCTGGCGCAGCCGTGCCTGCAGTTGCGGGTCGGTTTCGTCGCCGGCCAGCCAGGTGGCCCCGGATTCGGCCACGGAGTTGAGCAGTTCGCGCGCCGGATGCTGCTCGCGCACGAAGAAGCCGCGATCCTGCAGCGCAGCGCGCACCAGCGGCACCTGCAGTCGCGCGAGCAGGTCGGCGGCGGGGGCCTCGGGGCGGACTTCGCGGCGGATTTCGCCGTACAGCAGGTCCAGCAGGTCGAACGTGTCCTGGTCTTGCGGCGACAGCGTCGCGTTCTCGCCGTGCTTCTCGCGGGCGCGGCGCAGCAGGGAACGGCGGATCTCGTGCAGGGATTGCGCGGGATTGTCGCGCGGAGCCGCCGTCACGTCGGCCTGCAGCTGGGCCAGCGTGTCGAGCACGTCGCCGGTCGGCAGCGCAACCGCCGCGGTCGCTGACGAGGACGTGGCGTGGGCCGGACCCGACGGGCCGGAGCCCGTCGCGGCCGGCGCGTACGGCCCCGCTCCGGGAATGCCGGTCATGCCGGTGGCCCCGCCCTGATGGACGCGTCCGAGCATCGCGCGCAATTCCGACATGGCCGGCGGTTCGCCGGCGGTGTCGGTGCCGGCCATGCCGACGTTGCTTCCCGCCGGGGCTGGGACATGGCCGGGGGCGTCGTCGCCGTCGGGGCCAAGGTTTTCGTTCAGCAGCGTGCCCCAGGACAGGGGCGGTGCCGCCTGCCCGGCCCAACGGGTCATCGGCGCGTGTCGGTTGCGCAGGGCGGCGCTGGGGGAGGCGGGGGCATCCTCGGTTGCGACGCCGCGCGTGCGGCGCGACTGCCCTGCGGGGCGCGCGCGATAGGGCGTGTAGACCAGTCCCGGCAGCACGCCTTCGCGTTCGAGATGGAGATTGATGCGTTCGGACAGGTCCGGGTACGTGACCATGACCTGCTGCCCGAAAGCGCGCAGCAGGCCGAGCTGGGTATCCAGAGTGAACGGCAGATCGGTTCCGACATCGGCGACGACCCGGCACAGCGCATAAGGGCCGAGCGGGGTGTCCTCGTCGTCGGGCAGCGGACTGGCCGCCAGTACCGCGAACCGGTGCGCGAGCAGCTGCAGTGCGCTGCGGCTGCGATAGGCCTCGCGCCGGGCGATGTCGCGCATCACGATGTCGCGGTCGATGTCCGCGCCGGTCACCAGCGCGAGGGTGCCTTCGGCTTCCAGCCGGGTGGCCGGTTCGACGCTGCCGCGCTGGCCGCGCAGGGCCGCCAGCGCGGCTTCGATGCCGGCCAGGATGCGGGTCGGCAGCTGGGCGTGCAGATCGCGCAGCTGGCGCAGTTCGGCCAGGACCTCGCTCTGGTGCTGGCTGCTGCCGGCAGTATCGGCACGCTTGAACAACACGCGTTCGAGTTCGACGACGGTGAGGTCGAGCTTGGGGCGCAAGGTCTGCGCCAGCATGTCCATCAGGGATTCGAGGATCTGGCGGACGCGCAACGGCAACGGGGCTTCCGCCAGCGTGTGTGCGACGGAGGGCGATGGCGTTGGCGCGTTCTCTTGCATCCCTGTGATCTGTGTCTTCCCCTGAAGGGGCTATGTAGCACGAACCGTCGGCCGCGGCCACGGTCGCCGGCGATTGGCGCTCAGGTCAGGAAAAGCTCGATCACGTCGTTGGTGAAGCGGCGGCCCAGCTCGGTCGGTACCCAGCGCCCGTTGTCGCGTTCCAGCCAGCCGCGGCGGACGGCTTCGGCGAGCGGCGCGGCGATGGTGGTCTCGTCCAGCCCCGTGCGGGCGTTGAAGTCGGCGATGCGGAACCCGCCGTTTAGGCGCAGCGCGTTGAGCATGAACTCGAACGGCCGCCGTTCCGGGGCGATGCGCTCGTCGCCGCCGATGGCCTCCGGCGTGCCGGCGCGGTCGAGGAAATGCTGCGGGTGCTTGTGCTTCCAGCGGCGCAGGATGGTCTGCTCGCTGCCGAGGCTGATCTTGCCATGGGCGCCAGCGCCCAAGCCGAGGTAGTCGCCGAAGGTCCAATAGTTCAGGTTGTGCGCGCACTGCCGGCCTGGGCGGGCATAGGCGCTGACTTCGTACTGTGCGTAGCCTGCTTCGGCCAGCCGGGCCTGGCAGCGTTCCTGGATGTCCCAGGCCGCATCTTCGTCCGGGATGCCTTGCGGCGGCCGGGCGAAGAACACGGTGTTCGGTTCCAGCGTCAGCTGGTAGTGGCTGACATGCGCCGGTGCCAACGCGAAGGCGCGGTCGAGATCGGCCTCGGCCTGTTCGATGGTCTGGCCGGGCAGGGCGTACATCAGGTCGAGGTTGAGGTTGTCCAGGCCGGCATCCTGAGCCAGCTTGACCGCGCGCTCGGCTTCGCGGCTGTCGTGGATGCGGCCCAGCCGCTTGAGCATCGCGTCGTCGAAGCTCTGGATGCCGAAGCTGATGCGGTTCACGCCGGCGGCGCGATAGCCCTCGAAACGGCCGTGCTCGGCCGTGCCGGGGTTGGTTTCCAGCGTGATCTCGGTGCCGGGCGCGAAACGCAGCCGCGCGCTGGCCGCCTGCAGGAAGCGGTCGATCGCTTCGGGCGGGAACAGGCTCGGCGTGCCGCCGCCGAAGAACACCGAGTGCACGGTGCGGCCCCACACCAGCGGCAGATCGAAGTCGAGGTCGCGAATCAGGGCATCGACGTAGGCATCGAACGGCAGCGCGCCCTTGGCCGCGTGCGAGTTGAAATCGCAATACGGGCATTTGCGCACGCACCACGGCAGGTGCACGTACAGCGCCAGCGGCGGCGGGATCAGGGCGGGCAGCGGCATTGCGGATCAGCCCGCCGGCCGGTCGGCCAGCTTGCGGGCGAGTTCGCGCAGGGCCATGCCGCGATGGCTCAGCGCGTTTTTCAGGCCGGCCGGCATCTGCGCGGCGCTCAGCGCATGCGTCACGTCGAAGAACACCGGGTCGTAGCCGAAGCCGGCTTCGCCGCGCGGCGCATCGAGCACGCGGCCCTCCCAGCTGCCTTCGCAGATCAGCGGTTGCGGGTCTTCGGCATGGCGCAGCAGCACGATCACCGAGTAGAAGCGAGCGGTTCGGCGTTCGGCCGGGACATCGCGCAGCGCGTCGAGCAGTTTGGCGATGTTGGCGGCGGCATTGCTCGGTTCGCCGGCGTAGCGCGCGCTGTGCAAACCCGGCGCGCCGCCGAGGGCATCGACGATCAGGCCCGAGTCGTCGGCCAGAGCCGGCAGGCCGGTGACGCGGCAGGCATGACGGGCCTTGATCAGCGCGTTCTCGACGAAGCTCAGGCCGGTTTCCGGCACGTCCTCCACGCCGAGTTCATGCTGCGGCAGCACCTGCCAGTCCAGCCCGGCCAGCAGTTCGCCCATTTCCTTGAGCTTGCCGGCATTGCCGCTGGCCAACACCACGCGCTTCATCGTGCCGGCTCCAGCAGATCCCAGCGATTGCCGTACGGGTCTTCGAACACGGCGACGCTGCCGTAGACCTCGTGGCGCGGCGGTTCGAGGAAGCGCACGCCCTTGGCAAGCATCGCCGCATGGTCGCGGGCGAAATCGTCGGTGTGCAGGAAATGGCCGACCCGGCCACCGGTCTGGTCGCCGATGTGCGCCCGCTGCGCGGGCGTGTCGGCCAGGGCCAGCAGCAGGGCGGTGCCGGCATCGGCGGAGGTGGCCACGCGCACCCAGCGCTTGCCGTCGCCCAGGTCGGTGTCTTCCAGCAGCACGAAACCGAGCACGCGCACGAACCAGTCGATGGCCGCGTCGTAATCGGGCACCAGGTACGTGACCAGCGCCAGCGTGCGCTTCACCGGCCAAGCGCCTCGCGCTGCGCGGCGAACAGCTCGGCGGTGCCCTTGGCGGCCAGTGCCAGCAGCTGGTCCAGCTCGTCGCGGCGGAAGGCGTGGCCTTCGGCGGTGCCCTGCAGCTCGATGAAGCCGCCGCCGTCGTTCATCACCACGTTCATGTCGGTATCGCAGTCGCTGTCCTCGGCGTAGTCGAGATCGAGCACCGGGGTGCCGCGGTAGATGCCCACCGAGATGGCCGAGATCGCGCCGACGATGGGGTTGCGCTTGATCTCTCGGCGCTTGAGCAGGCCATCCATCGCGTCGGCCAGTGCCACGTAGGCGCCGGTGATGGCCGCAGTGCGGGTGCCGCCGTCGGCTTGCAGCACGTCGCAGTCCAGGGTGATGGTGCGTTCGCCGAGTGCGCCGCGGTCCACGCAGGCGCGCAGCGAGCGGCCGATCAGACGCTGGATTTCCAGCGTGCGCCCGCCCTGCTTGCCGCGCGCGGCCTCGCGGTCGCTGCGGGTGTGGGTGGAGCGGGGCAGCATGCCGTATTCGGCCGTCACCCAGCCCTCGCCCTTGCCGCGCATGAACGCGGGTACCTTGTTTTCCACGCTGGCGGTGCACAGCACGCGGGTGTCGCCGAAGCCGATCAGCACCGAGCCCTCGGCATGGCGGGTGAAGCCGCGCTGGATGGAAACGGAGCGCAGCTGGTCGGCATCGCGACCGCTCGGACGGGAAAAGGACATCGGGGTGGTTCCTGTAACGGAAAGGGGCAAAAAACAGGCATCCAGTTTACCATTCGCCCTTTGCTGACCCGGACTGCCCTTGATGATCCGTAGCATGACCGCCTATGCCGGCGGCGAGCGCGTCACGCCGTGGGGCACCCTCGGCTGCGAACTGCGATCGGTCAACCACCGTTTTCTCGAAGTCGGCACGCGCTTGTCCGACGAGGTGCGCGTGTTCGAACCGCTGCTGCGCGAGCGCATCGCCGCGCGCATCAGCCGCGGCAAGCTGGATCTCAGCCTGCGCCTGCGTGCGCCCGAAGGCGCCGGCGAGCTGGCCGTGGACGAGGCCTTGCTGGCCCGCCTCGGCGAGCTGGCCGCGCGCATTGACGGGTATTTCCCGCGCCTGCAGGTGGGCTTCACCGATTTGCTGCAATGGCCAGGCGTGCTGCGTGCGCAGCATGCCGATCCGGAAGCCTTGCAGGCCGAGGTGCTGGCCCTGCTCGACGAAGTGCTGGACGGATTCGTTGCCGCGCGTGAACGCGAGGGCTGCAAGCTGGCCGGCGTGATCGGCGAGCGCGTGGACGGCGTGGCCCGCATCGCCGCCGAAGTGCGCACGCTGGTGCCGGCCATCCGCGAAGGTCAGCGCGCCAAGCTCGAAGCACGGCTGGCCGAACTGGCCCAGCCGGTCGATCCGGGCCGGTTCGAGCAGGAACTGGTGCTGGGCTTGCAGAAGCTCGATGTGGACGAGGAACTGGACCGCCTTGCCAGTCATGTCGACGAGGCGCGGCGCGTGTTGAAGCAGGGTGGCCCGGCCGGCCGACGGCTGGATTTCCTGCTGCAGGAGTTCAATCGCGAGGCCAACACGCTCGGCTCCAAGTCGGTGGACAGCCGCACCTCGGCCGCGTCGGTCGAGCTGAAGGTGCTGATCGACCAGATCCGCGAGCAAATCCAGAACATCGAGTGAGCACGCCGACAATGAGCATGCGCGGTACCCTCTACATCGTCGCGGCGCCCTCGGGCGCAGGCAAGAGCAGCATCGTCAACGCCACGCTGGCGCGCGATTCGAAGATCAGCCTGTCGATCTCGTTCACTTCGCGCGCGTCGCGGCCGGGCGAGCAGGACGGGCGGCACTACCACTTCGTCGACGAGGCCGAGTTCCTGCGCATGATCGATGCCGGCGATTTCTTCGAATACGCCCGCGTGCACGGCGACTGGAAGGGCACCGCGCGGCAGTCGGTGGAGCCGCAGTTGAACGCCGGGCAGGACGTGCTGCTGGAGATCGACTGGCAGGGCGCGCAGCAGGTGCGGGCCAAGGTGCCGGGGGCGGTCAGCGTGTTCATCCTGCCGCCGTCGCGGCAGGCGCTGGAGGACCGCATGCGCAAGCGCGGGCAGGACAGCGAGGAGGTCATTCGCCGCCGTCTGGCCGCCGCACGCGAGGAGATGTCGCATTACAAGGAATTCGATTTCCTCATCGTCAACGAGGTTTTCGAAACCGCCGTGGACGAGATGTGCGCCATCTTCGCCGCCAGCCGTTTGCGACGACATCGACAGGCGGCTCGTTACGGCGAGCTGATCCACACCCTGTTGAACGGGGCGTGATGTCTGCCCGGCCCCGGTTCGTGGGGGCAATTGCTTGATCGGAAAGGGTTTGCCGGGCATGTCCGGTTGCAAGGGGCGCGGCCGGGCGTCTACAATTCGCTCCCTTTCCGTATTCCGTCCGCGCGGCCGCAAACCGGCTGCAGGGAGACCGCATGGCCCGCATCACCGTTGAAGATTGCCTGGAAGTCGTTGACAACCGTTTCGAGCTGGTCGTGATGGCGGCCAAGCGCGCCCGCCAGCTGGCCAACGGCGTCGAATCGCTGGTGGACAACAGCGAGGACGGGGACAAGCCGACGGTGTTGGCGCTGCGCGAGATCGCGGCCCGCAAGATCGACAACACCCTGATCGACGAGGTCGAGAAGGCCGAGCGCGAGCGTGCCGAGCGCGAAGCGCTGGAGTGGGCCGCCGCCGAGCTGGTGGCCGACGAGGACATGTCCAAGGGCGACGACTGATCCGTCGCTGCCGGGCCACCGGTTCCGGCAACCGCAGTCTTCCTCCGAGACAGCCCGCGCAAGCGGGCTGTTCGCGTTGACGAGTCCCTCCGCGATGCCTGCGTGCCGGTGTTTGCCGCGCAGGCGGGGCTGGCATAGTCTTCCGACATGAATCCAGGCATTTCCGCACAGGTGGCATCCGTTCCCGGGGCCGGCACGGCCGGCGCCGGCAATGGGCCCTTGCCCGATTATTTCCTGCAATTGGAACGTGCCGCCGCGTATCTGCCCAAGGAGCAGCTGCCGCTGTTGCGCAGGGCATGGGAAACGGGCGCCGCCGCGCATGCGGGCCAGACCCGCAAATCCGGCGAGCCCTACATCACCCACCCGGTGGCGGTGGCGGTGGTGCTGGCCGAGCTGGGGCTGGACGCGGAGACGCTGGTCGCGGCAATCCTGCACGACACCATCGAGGACACGCCGCTCACCCGCGAGCAGTTGGCCGCGCAGTTCGGCGAAACCGTGGCCGAGCTCGTCGACGGCGTCACCAAGCTGGACAAGCTGAAGTTCCGCGATCGCCAGGAAGCGGCCGCCGAGAGTTTCCGCAAGATGCTGCTGGCCATGTCGCGCGACCTGCGCGTGATCATGATCAAGCTGGCCGACCGCCTGCACAACATGCGCACGCTGGGGGCGCAGAGCACCGAAGCGCGGATGCGCATCGCCCGCGAGACGCTGGAGATCTACGCACCCATCGCGCAGCGGCTGGGCATGGCGCTGGTGAAGTCCGAGCTGCAGAACCTCGGGTTCCGCGCGCTGTATCCGTGGCGCCATGCCATCCTCGAAAAACACATCCGCAGCCAGCCGGTGCTGCGGCGCGAAGCCTTGGCGCAAGTGGAAGTGCAGCTGTCGCAGCGCCTGGCCAAGGAAGGGCTGGAACACCGTCTGGTGAGCCGCATCAAGACGCCCTGGAGCATCTACAACAAGATGCGCGAGGAGAGCAAAAGCTTCGATCAGGTGATGGACGTGTTCGGGTTCCGTCTGGTCGTGCGCAGCGTGCCGGACTGCTACCACGCGCTGGGCGCGGTGCATGCCACGTTCAAGCCGCTGGACGGGCGTTTCCGCGATTTCATCGCCATCCCCAAGGCCAACGGCTACCAGTCGCTGCACACGGTGCTGTTCGGGCCCTACGGCTCGCCGATCGAGGTGCAGATCCGCACCGAGGAAATGGACCTGATCGCAGAGCGCGGCGTGGCGGCGCACTGGACCTACAAGCTCGGTACCGATGCACCCAACAGTGCGCAGAGTCGCGCCCATGCGTGGATCGTGGAGCTGATAGAAAACCAGCGCGCGGCAGATTCGTCGCTGGAGTTTCTCGACAACGTCAAGGTGGACCTGTTCCCGGACGAGGTCTACCTGTTCTCGCCCAAGGGCAAGATTCTCGCTTTGCCGCGCAACTCGACGGCGCTGGACTTCGCCTACGCCGTGCACACCGACGTGGGCAACAAGGCGGTGGCTTCGCGCGTGGACAAGAAGCTGGTGCCGCTGCGCACCAAGCTGCAAAGCGGGCAGACGGTGGAGATCATCACCGCCAAGTCGGCTGCGCCCAAGCCGCAATGGCTGGAATTCGTGGTCAGCTCCAAGGCGCGTACCGCCATCCGCCACCAGCTCAAGCACCTGGAGCACGAGGACGCGGTGCAGCTTGGGCATCGCATGCTCGACCGCGCGCTGGAAGCGATGGATTCCTCGCTCGAGCGCCTGCCGAAGGGGCGGCTGGATTCGTTCCTTTCCGAGCATCGCTATCCGCGGCTGGAAGCCTTCCTGGCCGATCTCGCGCTCGGCAACTGGATGCCCACCCAGGCCGCGCAGGCGCTGATGGCCCACGCCGATCTGCGCCCGGCCGGGCATTCGCGCCATTCGCTGGAAAAGATCCTGATCAACGGCACCGAGCGCGGGGTGATCAGCTTCGCCAACTGCTGCCAGCCGATTCCCGGCGACGAGATCATGGGCTACCACACCGCCGGCAAGGGCATCGTGGTGCACCGCATGGATTGCCCGAACCTGGCCGAGTTCCGCAAGTCGCCCGATCGTTGGGTGCCGATCGGCTGGGACAGCAGCGTTACCGGCGACTACGACACCGCGTTGATCGTCGATGCGGAAAACCGCCCCGGCGTGCTGGCCCAGCTGGCCGCCGCGGTGGCGCAGAGCCAGTCCAACATCGAGCGCGTGGATTATCTTGACCGCGACGTCAACGCGGCGGTGCTGCGCTTCAACATCCAGGTGCGCGACCGCAACCATCTGGCCGAAGTGATGCGCCGCTTGCGGCGCCTGAACGTGGTGGTCAGCGTGCGCCGCCAGTAGCCGGCTTCATGCGGGTGGCGTGGTGCTTGCGCGCGCCCTGTACGACAATGGCGCATGCGCCCGGCATCGGGCCGGTACGGCACACGAGTATCCGCCCATGATGCGCGTTGCCATCGCAGTCGCGATGCTGCGGGTATCCGGCAGCGTCGTCGCCTCATCCACGGATTCGCAGGTTTCACCTCACGGGAATGCAAAGACCATGACCAAGCAGATCGTCCATACCGACAAGGCCCCCGCCGCCATCGGCCCGTACTCGCAGGCCGTAAAGGCAGGCAACACCGTGTATTTTTCGGGCCAGATCCCGCTCGACCCGGCCACCGGCGCGATCGTCGAGGGCGGCATCGAGGCGCAGGCGCGGCGTGCCTTCGACAACCTCAAGGCGGTGGCCGAAGCGGCCGGTGGTTCGCTCGACAAGGTGGTGCGCACAGGCCTGTTCCTGACCGACCTGTCCGATTTTGCCGTGGTCAATGCGGTGATGCAGGAGTACTTCAGCGCCCCGTACCCGGCGCGTTCGACCATCCAGGTTGCCGCCTTGCCCAAGGGGGCCTCGTTCGAAGTCGAAGCCACCATGGTGCTCGACTGACGCATCGATGTCGCGGCCGAAGCTCCCGGCACCCGCGCTGGCTTCCGCAGGTGCCACCCGCTTGGAGGCATTGCGCGGGGTAGGGGCCCGGGTTGCGGAAAAACTGGCCGCGCGCGGTCTGCTGACCGTGCAGGACCTGTGGCTGCACCTGCCGGTCGGTTACGAGGACCGCACTCGCATCACGCCTGTTGCGGAGTTGCGCGCGGGCGTGCCGGCCCAGGTGGAAGGGCGAGTGCTGGCGGTCGAGCGCGGTTTCCGCTACCGGCCGATGCTGAAGGTGGCCTTGGCCGACGAATCCTTCGGCACGCTGCTGTTGCGGTTTTTCCATTTCCGCGCATCGCAGGTGGCGCAATTGGCGGTCGGCACGCGGGTCCGCTGCTACGGCACGCCGCGGCCCGGCCAATCCGGGTTGGAGATCGTCCATCCGAGTTATCAAGTGGTCGATGACGACGAAGCGGCAGTATTGGGCGGCACGCTCGATCCGGTGTATCCCGAGATCGAGGGCCTGGGGCCGCTCACCCAGCGTCGCCTGATTGCGCAGGCCTTGGCATTGTTGCCGGCTGACGATGCGCTGGAGTTGCTGCCGGCCGACGTGCTGGCCGGGCTCGGCCTGCCCTCGTTGCGCGCATCGCTGCTGACATTGCATCGCCCGTCGCCACAGGACGACTTGCAGGCCTTGGCGACGATGCGGCACCCGGCCCAGTTGCGGCTGGCACTGGAGGAGTTGCTTGCCCACCACCTGAGCCTGCGCCGGCAACGCATCGCGATGCGCCGGCACCGCGCGCCGCCGTTGGCGCCGCCGGGGCAACTGGTCGAGCGCCTGCGGCAGGCCTTGCCGTTCGCGCTGACCGGTGCGCAGCAGCGCGTGTTCGCGCAGGTGCGCCGGGATCTGGCGCGGCCTTCGCCGATGCTGCGGCTGGTGCAAGGCGATGTGGGTTCGGGCAAGACGGTGGTGGCCGCGCTGGCGGCCACATTGGCCGTGGAGGCAGGGCATCAGGCCGCGCTGGTCGCGCCGACCGAGTTGTTGGCCGAACAACACGCCGCCAGCCTGCGCGCGTGGCTGGAGCCGCTGGGCGTGCGGCTGGCTTGGCTGGCCGGCAAGGTCACCGGCAAGGCGCGCAAGGCAACACTGGATGCCATCGCGCGAGGGGAGGCGCAGGTGACGGTGGGGACCCATGCCTTGATGCAGGAAGGCGTGGCATTCCGTGACCTTGCATTGGTCATCGTCGACGAGCAGCACCGCTTCGGCGTGCACCAGCGTCTGGCCTTGCGCGACAAGGGGGCGATGGCCGGACAGGTGCCGCACCAGTTGGTGATGACCGCCACGCCGATCCCGCGCACGCTGGCAATGACGGCCTATGCCGACCTCGACGTGTCGGTGATAGACGAACTGCCCCCGGGACGCACGCCGGTGCAGACGGTGGCGATGGCGGCCGGGCGCCGCGCCGAATTGGTCGAACGCATCCGCGTCGCATGCGCCGAGGGCCGGCAGGCGTATTGGGTGTGCACGTTGATCGAGGAAAACGACGAAATCGAAGCCTCGGCTGCACAGAGCACTTACGAGCAACTGGCGGCGGAGTTGGCCGGGGTCGACGTCGGGCTGGTCCATGGCCGGATGAAACCGGCAGAGAAGCAGGCGGCGATGGAGGCCTTCAAGCGTGGCAGCACCGGCCTGCTGGTGGCGACGACGGTGATCGAGGTCGGCGTGGACGTGCCCAACGCGTCGTTGATGGTGATCGACAATGCCGAGCGTCTCGGGTTGGCGCAGTTGCACCAGCTGCGCGGGCGCGTCGGGCGCGGTGCGGCGGCATCGACCTGCGTGCTGCTGTACCGGCCGCCGCTGTCGGCCATGGCGCGGCAGCGGCTGGACATCCTGCGGCAGAGCAACGACGGTTTCGTCATTGCGGAAAAGGACCTGGAACTGCGTGGCCCCGGCGAGTTGCTGGGGACGCGGCAGACCGGGCTGGCCGGGTTCCGCATCGCCGACCCGATGCGCGATGCGGCCCTGCTGCCGCAGGTGCACGCCTTGGCCGAACGGCTGTTGCACGAACATCCGCAAGTGGCCGATCGGGTGGTCGCACGCTGGGTCGGCGGCGCGGCACGCTTCGCCGCTGCCTGAGGGCGCCGGCTTGTGCGAGACTCGCGCGTCCGAAGAGAAAATGAAGAACGGACACGATGAGCGACCTTCGCAAGATCCCGTTGTTGATCGACACGGACCCGGGCGTCGACGATGCCTTGGCCATCCTGATGGCCTTCAACGACCCGCGCCACGAAGTGGTCGGCCTGACCATTGCCGCCGGCAACGTCGGCCTGCGGCACACCGTGCGCAATGCGCTGAAACTCTGCGAAGTGGCCGGTCGCGACGACGTGCCGGTGTTCGCCGGCACGCCCGAGCCGCTGCTGCACCCCGCGCCGGATGCGGCCGACGTACACGGCAATGACGGCTTCGGCGACATTGGCTACGTGCCGTCCACGCGCAGCGCGGAAGCCGAGCATGCCGCACTGGCAATCCTGCGGCTCTCGCACGTGCACGCAGGCCGGCTGTTGCTGGTCGCGCTGGGGCCGCTGAGCAACCTCGCGCTTGCGCTCAAACTCGATCCGACCTTGCCGCAACGCGTGGCCCGATTGGTGGTGATGGGGGGCGCGGTCACCGCGCACGGCAACATCACGCCCGCGGCCGAATTCAACATCGCCTTCGATCCGGAAGCGGCGCACATCGTGTTCTCCGCATTCGCGCATGTCGACCTGGCCGACTGGGAAGCCACGCTGGCACACGGCCTGCCGCATGCCGACGTGGAGCGCTGGCTGCAGGCCGATTCCCCGCGCGCGGCGTTCTACCGTGCGATCTCGGAGAAAACCCGCCTGTGGTCGGCCGACCGCCGCGGCGATCACTGGCATTCGGCCGATGCCCTGGCGATGGCCTATGCGCTGGAACCGGATGGTGCCCGTGAAACCATCGCCCGTCCGTTGGCGGTGGAACTGACCGGCCGCTTCACCCGCGGCGTCACCGTGATCGACTGGAACCGGCAGGGTGGCGCGGCTGACAATGCGGAAATCCTGCGGCATTACGATCAGGCCCGTTTCCATGCGCTCGTGGCGTCCGCTCTGTCGGCGGTTTGATCGTGCTTGCGTGGACTGCATGGATGGGGCTAGAATGCCGCTCTTGTCCCGCAGCAACCATACGGTGCGAGCCATGAAGGCCGACATCCATCCCGATTACCACGACGTCGTTTTCCACGACGTGACCTCCGACTTCAAGTTCCTGACCCGCTCGACCATGGGCAGCAAGGAAACCATCAAGTGGGAAGACGGCAACGACTATCCGCTGCTGAAGGTTGAAATCTCCTCGGCTTCGCATCCGTTCTACACGGGCAAGCACAAGGTCATCGACACCAGCGGCCGCATCGACAAGTTCCAGAAGCGCTACGCGCGCTGATTCTCTGGCGGTAATCGCTTGACCGGAACGACCGCGCTTGCGCGGTCGTTTTCGCGTGCGCGGGTTTCCGGTGTGATCGTCCGGTAGCCCGGGCCACGATTTGCTGCATTGCGCCATACGACGTTCCGACCGCAGACGCTCCCGTATGGCTATGCGATAATGTTCTGATCTGCGGGGAGCCCCGTGGACGTCCTTCACGCGCCAACCGAGGCATTCCCGGCTGGCGTCTTCCCACTGAGGAGCGCACTGTGTCCGATCTTGACCAGGTCACGCTGAATGCCGGTGACAAAAGCGTCACCCTGCCGGTGCTGAAACCGACACTCGGCAACGACTGCATCGATATTTCCAAGCTCACCAAGGAAACCGGTCTTTTCACCTACGACTCCGGTTTCACTGCCACTGCCAGTTGCAAGTCCGCCGTCACCTTCATCGATGGCGACAAGGGCGTGCTGCTGTACCGCGGTTATCCGATCGAACAGCTCGCCGAGAAGTCGAGCTTCGTGGCGGTGGCCTATCTGCTGTTCAACGGTGAAAAGCCCACGGCCGAGCAGCTCGAGGCTTTCGAAGCCGAACTGGCCAAGGAAGCCGGTGTCGATGCGTCGATCAACACCCTGATCGGCAGCTTCGCCAAGGATGCCCATCCGATGGCCATCCTCGCCGCCGCGCTGGCGCAGCTGTCCGCCAAGTACCACGCCTCGCTGAACCTCGCCGACGAGGCCCAGCGCAAGCAGGCCGCATTGCGTCTGGTCGCCAAGGTGCCGACGCTGGCCGCGCTGATCTACCGTCACGGCAAGGGCCTGCCGGCCAACACCCCGGACACCTCGCTCGATTACGTCAGCCGTTTCCTGAAGCAGACCTTCGAGTCGGCCGACGGCAAGTACGAGGTGAATGCCGACATCGTGCAGGCACTGGATGTGCTGCTGATCCTGCATGCCGACCACGAGCAGAACGCGTCCACTTCCACGGTGCGCGGCGTCGGCTCGACCGGTGCCAACCCGTATGCTTCGGTCGTCGCCGGCGTCACCGCACTGTGGGGCCCGGCCCACGGCGGCGCCAACGAGGCGGTGCTGAAGATGCTGGAAGAGATCGGTTCGGCCGACAAGGTCGAGGAAGCCGTGGCCAAGGCCAAGGACAAGAACTCGCACTTCCGCCTGATGGGCTTCGGCCACCGCGTCTACAAGAACTTCGACCCGCGCGCCAAGGTCATCGGCGAGATGACCAAGAAGGTGCTGGGCCAGCTCGGCGTCACCGATCCGCTGCTCGACGTGGCGGTCAAGCTGGAACAGGCCGCGCTGCAGGACGAGTACTTCGTTGCCCGCAAGCTGTACCCGAACGTGGATTTCTACAGCGGCATCATCTACAAGGCGCTGGGCATCCCGACCGAAATGTTCACGGTGATGTTTGCCCTCGGCCGCACGCCGGGTTGGGTGTCGCACTGGCTGGAACAGCAGGTCGATCCGGAAATGAAGATCGTGCGTCCGCGCCAGATCTACACCGGCTACGCCGTGCGCGATTACTGATTGGGAATACGCGGGCTTCGGCCCGCCGTGCACAATCCCGCCGATCGACGAAACGCCCCGCCTCGCGCGGGGCGTTTCGTTTGGGGCATCCTCAATCCTGCGCGGACAGTGCCCGCATTCCTGCCAGGCCGGCGCGCGACATGGCGGGTGCGCCCGCATGCGGCCGGGGCGCATGGCGCAGCATCGCCTCGGGCAATACCAGCAGTTCGAAGTCGATGCCTTCGACGGTCACGTGCCAGACCGGCACGTCGCGTGCAATGTCGCGATGGTCGAACACGCGTCGAAAGCCCGGTCTGGCCGCGATGCGATGATCGGCCAGGTGGCGTTGGACCGACTCCGCATCATCGGCATGCAAATGCAGCTCCGCGACGGGGGTATTGGTCATGAGGCCATCGATGGCGGCGCCGGCGGCTCGGGGCGAGAAGGGGGCAAAAAACCGCATGGCTTCCATTGCCGCAGCCCGCATGGCATGGAGCATGTCGTCGCGCTCGGAGTCCACGGGATGGAACATGCGGCGGCGTTCCCCCAGTGCCTGCGCGATGTCCGCCTGATCGGGCCACTCGGACGGGCGGGCTTGCGCGGCAAGCCGGGCAACGGCCTTGCGCAATGCAAGCTGCGGATCGCGGAAACCGGATTCGTCCATCAGGCGGGCGGCTTCAAGGGACAGCAAGCGGCGCAGACGCCGTCGGTCGTTCATGACGCGCGATGCGCTCTCACGCGCTTGGCGGAGGCATTGCGGAGGCCACCGATCCGCCCGGCTTCAGAAGATGTCGAAGGCCGCATCGTCGGACGTGTTGGTCTGCGGGCTGTCGTAGGCATCGTCGTGGATGCGGTCCAGGTCCTCGGTCTTGACCCATTCGGTCGCGCCGTTGAGCGTGGCTTGCACCATGCCCTCGGGCGGGGTGTTCTCGCGGATTGGCTTGTCCTTCAAGGCCACTCGCATGTAGTCGATCCAGATCGGCAGCGCGGCCTTGCCGCCGTATTCGCGGTAGCCAAGCGAACTGAAGTCGTCGCGCCCCACCCATACCGTCGTCGCGTAGGGGCCGCCGAAACCGGAGAACCACGCGTCGCGATGGTTGTTGGTGGAGCCGGTCTTGCCGCCGATGTCTTCGCGTCCCAGCACTTTGGCTGCGGTGCCGGTGCCGCGCAGGACGACGTCGCGCATCATCGATACCAGTTGGTACATCGTGCGCGGGTCCGCCACGAGAGGGGCGCGACGTGCTGCCGGGGCCTGTGTGGTTGCCGGCATCGCGTTCGGTTTCGCCTCTGTCGCGGGCTTGGCTTGCGCGGTGGCCGATGGCGCAGCCACTGCACCGAAGTTGAAGCCGTCGACCACGTCGCTGGCCGATGCGGTGGCATCGGCATTGCTGCTGGCGCTGCCGCAGCCACGGCAGGCCGTGGCCGGAACCTCTTTGAATAACACCTTGCCGTCGCGGTCCTTGACGGTATCGATGAACCACGGCGTCACCAGCGAGCCGCCGTTGGCGAACACGGCATAACCGCGCGCGATGGACAGTGGCGTCAACGACGCGGCACCGAGGGACATCGAAAGATTCGGCGGCAGGTCGGCCTCGGTGAAGCCGAAGTGGCTGCTGATGTATTTGCGCGCATAGTCAACGCCGATGCTGTCGAGCAGCCTGACGGAGACCAGATTGCGCGATTGCACCAGCGCTTCGCGCAGGCGCATCGGGCCGCGGAATTCGCCATCGTCGTTTTGCGGCTGCCAGGTATGGCCGACGCGGTCGCGGAACATCACCGGCGCATCGAGCACGATCGACGCGGGATTGAAGCCCTTGTCGAACGAGGCCGCATACACGAAGGGCTTGAAGCTGGAACCCGGCTGCCGCCGCGCCTGCGTGGCACGGTTGAACTTGTTGCCGGCATAGTTGTACCCGCCGACCAGGGCGCGCAGCGCACCGGTGTCGGCATCGATGGAAACCAGCGCGGCTTGCGCGCGCGGCACCTGGTCCAGGACGAAACGGCCTGCTTCGCCGGCTCTGACCCGAATGATGTCGCCGCGTGCCAGAAGCGCCGCCGGCGATTTGCTCAGCCAATCCGCATCGCGCGGTTTGAGCGTGATTTCGGACCCGTTGGCGAGCACGGCATGGGCGTTGCCATCGGATGCCGTGTCGGCAACGATGGCCGGCAGCAGCGCGCCCTGTGCGGGAATGCCGGCCAGATGGCGGGCCAGTTCGGTGGTCCCCGCATCGCCGGGGATTTCCACGTGTCGCTCCACGCCATGCCAGCCGTGACGATGGTCGTAGACCGACAAGCCGTCGATGATCGCGCGGTCGGCAGCAGCCTGGGCATCGGCATCGATCGTGGTGTACACGTGATAGCCGCGGTTGAACACGTCCTCGCCGTAACGGGACAGCATTTCCTGCCGGACCATTTCCGCAACGTACGGAGCATAGAACTCGACCGGCGGCTCGTGCGGCGCCGCATGCGGTGGCTCGGCGCGTGCCTGTTGCGCCTGCGCGGGGGTGATGTAGCCGTCCTCGAGCATGCGGTCGACCACGTACATGCTGCGCTGGCGGTTGCGCTCCGGGTTGCTGATCGGGTTGCCGCTGGACGGGAACTTGAGCGAGCTGACCAGCGTTGCCGTTTCCAGCAGGCTCAGCTCCTTCACCGGTTTGCCGTAGTAGTACTCGGCGGCGGCGGCGATGCCGTAGGCGCGGTTGCCGAAAAAGCTCTTGTTGAGATACAGCTCGAGGATCTGGTCCTTGGTCAGCATCTTCTCGATGCGCATGGCCAGCAGCATTTCGCGCGCCTTGCGCACGTAGCTGTAGTCGTTGCTCAGGAAAAACTGGCGCGCCACCTGCTGGGTGATCGTGCTGCCGCCGGCGACACGGCCTTCGCGCTTTGTCAGGACCTGCCACACGGCACGGGAAATGCCCTTCGGGTCGATGCCGCCGTGCTTGTAGAAGTCCGAATCCTCGGCGGCGACGAAGGCATGTTTCACCTGCTCGGGGAGGTCTGCGATGTCCACCGGGTAGCGCCGGGTCTCGCCGAACACCGCCATCAGCTTGCCGTCGGCGGCGTGGACGTACAGCGGCTCCTGCATTTCGACCTGGCGCAGCGATGCGATGTCGGGCAGTCCGGAGGACAACGAACGGTAGACGCCGAAGGCGGCGGCCAGCCCCAGCAGGCCAAGGCCGAGGATCGCGATCAGCATCCAGCGGATGAAACGACGGAAGCGGAGGGCCAAGACGGTTACCGGTTTGCGGATTTCTCGGGCGGGCAGTATAGATGAGCCTTGCGGGGGCACGCGGCAAGGCCGGGGAAGGCCGCTTGCAGTCGGCAGGGGGTATTGCCAAATGGAAAAGCTTCGTTATCTAATGCGGCGGCACACGTATTTCACGTAAGTGCCTGTCGGTAGGGGAGAAACCGTGGGGCTCATCCCGAAAAGCCAGTCGGCGCTGGTCGGCGTCGACATCAGCTCGACTGCGGTCAAGTTGCTGCAGTTGTCGCGTAGTGGCGACCGTTATCGCGTCGAACACTATGCCGTTGAACCCCTGCCGCCGAATGCGGTGGTGGAAAAGAACATCGTCGAAGTCGAGGCCGTGGGCGAGGCGATCCGTCGCGCCGTGGCGCGGTCGGGCACCAAGGCCAAGCATGCGGCGGCAGCCGTGGCCGGCTCTGCGGTGATCACCAAGACGATCCCGATGCCTGCCGATCTTGACGAGGCGGATCTGGAGGCACAGGTCGAGCTCGAGGCGGGCAATTACATCCCGTATCCGATCGAGGAAGTGAATCTCGATTTCGAGGTGCTTGGCCCCATGCCCGGCAACCCCGACATGGTGCAGGTACTGCTTGCCGCCTCGCGGGCCGAAAACGTCGAACTGCGACAGTCGGCTCTCGAATTGGGCGGGCTGACGGCCAAGGTGATGGACGTGGAGGCCTTCGCGGTCGAAAACGCCTTCGAACTGGTCGCGAAGGATCTGGCCATCTCCGGCGACAGCGTGGTGGCACTGGTGGACATCGGCGCCACGATGACCACGTTGATCGTGCTGCGCAACGGGCGCAGCCTGTACAGCCGCGAGCAGGTATTCGGCGGCAAGCAGCTGACCGACGAGATCATGCGCCGCTTCGGCCTGAGCTACGAGGAAGCCGGCATGGCCAAGCGTCAGGGTGGGCTGCCCGACACTTACGAAATCGAAGTGCTCGAGCCGTTCAAGGAGGCGATCGTGCAGCAGATCAGCCGACTGCTGCAGTTCTTCTATGCGGGCAGCGAGTGCAACCGCGTCGATCGCATCGTGCTGGCAGGCGGTACCGCCTGCCAGCACGATGCGATCGACGCGGTTGCACTCGCTGCCCGCATAGAAGAACTGCA
>Ga0194138_10000282_pt1 | contig 24426 bp, 21 predicted proteins | sample TARM_MetaG_T2_14_FD_134022 | JGI IMG/M metagenome (GOLD analysis project Ga0194138, IMG submission 134022) | Freshwater microbial communities from Pennsylvania, USA, analyzing microbe dynamics in response to fracking - TARM_MetaG_T2_14 (version 2) | ecosystem: Environmental > Aquatic >...
GTGCAAAAATCCGAACTGCGCGAAGACGAGGAAATACACGTACGTCGCCGCGATCAGCCCGATGGCCGACCAGCGCGTCCGCCCCATCTGGAAGACCTTAGTCATCTTGCGGCACCCAACCTTTCCAAAGCACCCAAACTTGCACAACGGCCAACAAGCCGTCCGTCACCGGCACGCTCCACCAGCCCGGGCTCAACGCACCGGTGGCGATCGCGATCGTCGTGAAGACACAAATCACCGCGCGCACCCATGCGGTCGCCGACAGCACACCCGCGACCCGGCTCCAGGCATTCGCCGCGACAACGGGCGGCAAAGCACACAAGTAGAGACAACCCACACTGAATACGAAAGCCCCGATAAAGCGGATGAAGACCCACGATTCCGTAGCCACGGCAGGCACCGCCATCAGTTTCAGCGCCAGTTCCGGAAGGAGCATCAGCAGAGAACCGCTGGTGGCGTCCATGACCCCGGCGAACAAGCAGAGGGCGACGAGGAGACGTTTTTTCGATTTATATCTCATGATTGATCGGAGTCCGTAGCGGTCTTCAGCCACCGTCCTTCCATGGCGACTGAAGTCGCCACTACGCTTGAATTCGCTCCCATCCGTGGATTCAGCTCTGCGTGGAGTCGCGGCCCACCACACCGCACCCGCTCCAGTAGCCGGAGCCAGCGCAGGTTGGCGGCCAGCATCAAAGCCCCCGCGAAAAGACGGATGCCGTAGAGCAGCGAAGTCCCCGCATTATCGCCGAACAGCACGGTCGGATCGAGGCCCTCGCGCACCCCTTGCGCGGACATCGCGATGACATAGACAAAGACGCCGGCCTGCCAAAGCCAGAAGGCGGCACGATCCGACCAAGGGTCGCGCGACTTCGCCTCTCCGAGCGAACCGAGCACCAGCATGTTGAGCGCCCCGAACATGCCCGCCATGGCCAGATGCGCATGGGCGACGAGCCCGTTGGTGAATTTCATCAGATCGAGCACACCCGGCAGAAAGGTGATGAAGCCGCTCAGCGTGAGAAAGCCCCACCAGAAAAGGAAGGCCCCGAGCCAGCGACGCAGCGGCGCCGGCCACTCGTGGGCGCGGAAGTATTGCCAAAGCAGCGGCACCCAGAGCAGCAGCACGCCCAGCCCGAGGATCTGCCCGGGCTGCGTGTTGGCCGCGTTGCCGTGGTCGAGCAAGAGCCAGACGACGGTCGAGAGCGCCATGCCGCCCCAATAGACCCACCGCCAACGCGCAGCCCCGAAACGTAGGGGCTTCACTTGTGAAGCCCGCCGATCCTTCGCGACCGGCACAGTGCGGTCTTCACGAGTGAAGCCCCTACGCTCAAGCACTGTGCGGTCTTCACGAGTGAAGCCCCTACGCTCAAGCACCGCGCCGTCACGGAGTGGCACCCGCAACATGTAAGGCAACAGCCCGAAAATCGCCAAGATGCCCAAGCTCGACGCCAGCAGACTGTGCCCCGTCGCACCCCCGCTCTCCGGATCGATCGGCGGATAGACCGCCGCCCCGGTCGACCAGAACAGCGAAAACGGGGAAGCCAGCAAGAGCGCCAGCAGGGCGAGTTGCAGGATTTGCTTCGTATCCGTTTTTCCGATACGCCGCCAACGCGCCACGCTCGCCCGCAGCAGGATCGCCCAGAGCACGAGCTGCGCCACGGGAAAAGCCACACGCCCCAGGCCCGACCAGTTCAAAAACAGTTTCCCGCTGACGACTCCGTGCAGACTCAAGACACCGGCCAAGCCCATCGCCGCCGACCAGAGGACGAAGCCGAGCTGCGCGTCCGCCGCATCGTCTTCGCGCAGGAAGTAGCCCATCAAAAGCCCGACCAGCGGCAGCGCGCACCAGCCGTAGAGCTGCCAGTCCATGTGCAGCGGCATCCAGCGCCCGTAGGTGAACTCGCCCGCCAGTTTGCCGAGCTCCGGCCAGAGCAGAACCGCCGCCAGCCAAAGGCCGACTAGATTGGCCGCCAGCAGCCAGAGCAGGCTGTACATCGCCGTCACACACTGGAGGCGGCGCCGCCAGGCGCTCGTGCGCCGAATCGGCCCAGCCGACTCCGCACATAAAGGAGCGGACATACGTACGCGGCCTCCTTCAGGTGGCCGCCCACCGCGCAATTCAGGCTTCCCAAGGGCCACGGCACTCACCGGCTCACCTCCTCCACGTGGCCGGAGTGGACGCGGAAGATGCGGTCGCAGGCCTCCGCGAAGCGGCGCTCGTGCGTGGCGATCACCACGGTCACGCCGATGTCCTCGGCGAGACCGCGCAGGAGCTCGAAGACGACGTCGCCCGTCGCCTCGTCGAGCGCGCCGGTCGGCTCGTCGGCGAGCAGGACTTTCGGCCGGTTGATCAACGCGCGGCCGATTGCCGTGCGCTGGCGCTCGCCGCCGGAAAGATCCTGCATGCGGTGGTCGATGCGGTGGGACATTTGGAGAATCTCCAGAGTCTCCTTGAGCCGCGCCTCCGCCTCGGCGCGGGGCACGCCCAGCGCGACGGCAGGGATCAGGATGTTTTCTTTGACCGTCAGATACGGGATCAAATTATGCAACTGGAAGACGAAGCCGACGACCTCGCGGCGCAGCCGCAGGCGGTGCGCCTCCAGCGCGGGATTGAGCCCGAAGGTGTCGAGCCGCCCCGAGTCGGGCAGGTCGAGGCCGCCCATCAGGTTGAGCAGCGTGGTCTTCCCCGAACCGGAAGCGCCCCAAAGCGCGACGCGCTCGCCGTGGCGTATCTTCAGATCCACATGCTTCAGAACCGGGATGCGCCCGCCGTCGAAGCTTTTGCAGACGTTTTCCACTGAGATGGAATGCTCACTCATAACCTCACTCATACCTTAGTGCCTCCGCGGGTTGGATACGGCTGGCGAACCAGGCCGGATAGATCGAGCCGGCCAGACTGGTCAGCACGGCGGTGGCGGAAATACCGACAATCATGAAGGGCGAGACCGAGGCCTGGATGTAGCCCTGCAACTGCGGCACGTGCTGCAAAACCAGCAGCAGACCGAAGCCGGAGAGCAGGCCGAGGCCGACGCCCAGCACCGCGATGATCCCCCCTTCCCCGAGGATGAGCATGGCCGCCTGCCGCCTCGAAAAGCCGCAGACGCGGAGAATCGCGATTTCCCGGATGCGGGTGAAGACCGACATCGTCATCGTGTTCGCCACGCTCATCCCGCCGAGCAGGAAGGCGCACAGCCCCACCGCCCAGGCCGTGGCGGTGAGTATTTTGAACTGGCTGTAGTTGCTCGCGAACTCTTCGTTGGCCAGCACCACGAGGTCGGGGAAGGCGGCCTCCACCCGCGCTTTGAAGGCCTCGCCCTCGGAGAGATCTTTGAGGTTCACCGAAATGATCGAGGCCAGCCCCTCGCGGTGGAAATACTCCTGCGCCAAGTCGAGCGGGAAAAAGACGCCCCCGTCCTCGAAACCGTTCTGCGTCTGCAAAATGCCGCCGACACGGAACATGCCTTTGCCGATTGCCACGCGGTCGCCCAGGCCCGCCTCCATGAACTCCGCCGCGCGCAGGCCGAGATAGACGGTGTCCGGCTCACGCCCGAAGTCCGCGCGCTCGCCCGCGAGCCAAGTCGCACCGTCGACCCGCGCGTTGTCCGATTCCACACCGAAACAGGTGACGACGGGATGCCCCGGCGAATTGACGATTCCGAAAAGCACCGGCTGCGCCGAGGCCACCTCCGGCATCCCGGCCACCGCCTGCCAACTGGCCTCCGGCACGCTGCTGAAGAACAAGTCCGAGACATTGCGCTCGAAGACCATGTATTGACTGTCCGTCTCCAGAATGTTGCGGAACATCCCGATCGCCCCGAGCACCACCGCCAGCACGGTGAGCATCGCGGCCACGCCGAAGGCGATCCCCGCCACCCCGAACAAGGCGCGCACCCGGTGGCGGCGCAGGTTCGTCAGGATCAATTTGCAAAAGCTCATGGCTAAGCGACTTCCAGCGCCCGCAGGAGCGCGGTTTCTTTGCCCGCGAGGGCAGCGTGGAAGCCGGAAAGGAATGCCCACTTCGAGTCGCCCGCCACCAAGGCCTCGATTTGGCGCCGGGCCGTCGCCATGTAACGATGCAACTCGTCGGCCGCTCCGGCCCGACCGAGCGCGACGACCAGATTCGGCCGATCCTGATGCAGGTCGCGGAAGGGCGTCTTCCCCGTCGGCAGGAGACTCGGCAACAAGTCGCTGAAATCATCCATGGCCTGGTAGGCGATGCCCCATGCGCGCGCCATGCGGGAGAGCCGGAGGATCTCGCCGAAGGACGCCCCCCCGAGAATAGCCGGCAGTAAGAGTGTCAGCTGAAGCAACGCGCCCGTCTTACCGGCGGCGATGGCCTTGACCTCTTTCGCACCGAGTGAAGGACGGAAGCAAAGGTCGCGGTCTTGCCCGTCGAGGATGCCCAGCTCTCCGATGCAGCGCTCGACCGCGCGGGCGGCCCTTTCGCTCTGGCGCGGATAGCGCGACGCGGCTTTCCAAGCGAGCGTGTAGGCGCGGTTGACTAAGGCCAGGGCGGAAAGGATCGCCTTGCTCTCGCCCGCCACCCGGTGCAGGCAGCGGCGGCCGCGGCGCTCCTGCGCATCGTCCATGCACGGCAGGTCGTCGAAGATCAACGAGGCGTGGTGGAAATATTCGATCCCCTCGGCCAGTTGAGCCGTCGAGCGAGCGTCGAGCCCGCAGGCCGCACCCGCGGCTCGGGCCAGTTTCAAACGGAAACCGCCCCCCTTGCCCTCCAAGGCGTAGTCGATCGATTCGCGGAGCGTCAGGGAAACGGCGTCCACCGTCCGGAAACGGACAGTCTGCGCGGGCACCGCACTGAGTGGTAAAGCTGAATGCATAAATTTTCGGTTATCGTGTATTGATGCAGCACAGCCTACCCTCCCGCGATGAGAGCCAGATGAACGCTCTATGAATTTTTTTTCATCCGAAGGGCGCTTCTGCACAGGGCTCTTTCATCTGTCGGTTTTTGTTGGAGTTCGGCATTTATGCCGCCCCACCGAGTGCCAAAAACTGCCTGAAGGCAGGACTCCAACAGGGATTTCGCTCCACCCGAAGGCAGATGAAAGAGCCCTGGCTTCTGCAAACAATCGAGCGGAAACTCTTGCGAAATATGCATTCCACATGGATTTTCAAACAAGCCGCCGCCTTTTTAACCGGCTTCATCCACTTATAAAGACCAGACAATGCAACGACAGCGCATGAAAATCCTGCTCGAACCCGACCCCACGCGGGTGGTGATTCGACCGTTCCAACCCTCGAACCGGGAGCGCACGACAAAAATCATCGCCCGCCTGCTCTCCCTGAGCGAGAGCAAGACGGCCAGAGAGACAAACCGTCTGCTCAAGGATTTCGGAAACCGGCACAGCGCCGCCAGCGACCTCTTTTTGAAACGTTTCAGCGAAGTCCGCGAGTTTCTGCTTTCGGATGTGCCCCTGAGCGATGCGCGCAAGATTCTCATCGGGGCTTATTTCACGCAGGAATACGCGCTTGAAGCGGCCGCGCTCTTCAATCCTTCGATCATGCCCCATCCCGACCAGAGCGGATTGGAGCCGGGTGAGTTGCGCTTCATCCTCAGCCTACGGGCCACCGGCGAAGGCCATATCTCCTCGATCACATTCCGCAGCGGCCAAATCGGCGCCAATGGCGGAGTGCGGCTCGACCCCGCCCGCCCCTTTGTCAACAGCGGCACCATCGCGGCGAACCCCGTCTACGAGTTGGAACTTTTCCAGCGCAAACTCCACGAACTCGGACTCGACACGCCCTGGACCCGCCGGATATTCGAGGAACTCGAACCGAATTTCACCTGGAATCAACTGGAGACCAGCGTGAATCACGCGCTTTTGCGCAACCGCTTCTCCCTGCAATCCGAACACGAGAATGCGGAAGCCCTGCTCGCCCTCGCCCGCGCGAATTACGAGCTTTTCTTCGACCCGCAAACGGACATCAGCGAGCGGGTGATCTTCCCCCACTCCCCGACCGAGATGAAGGGCATCGAGGACGCCCGTTTCGTGCGCTTCCGCGAAGACAACGGCGAGGAGACGTATTACGCCATTTACACCGCTTTCGACGGGCACGTCTTTTTGCCGCAACTGCTCGAGACCGGGGATTTCACCCGCTTCCGGATCAGCACCTTGAACGGACCCGAAGTCCAGAACAAAGGGATGGCGCTCTTCCCCCGGAAGATCAACGGGCACTATGCCATGATCTCCCGCCAGGACAACGAAAACATCTTTCTGATGTACTCCGACATGCTGCACTTCTGGTACGAGAGGGAACCGATCCTGAGGCCGACCTACCCCTGGGAATTCGTCCAACTGGGAAACTGCGGCGCGCCGATCGAAACAGCCGAAGGCTGGCTGCTGCTCACCCATGGCGTCGGCTACATGCGCAAGTATTCCATCGGCGCCGCCCTGCTCGACCTGGAAAACCCGGGGCGTGTGATCGGCCGCCTGAAAAGACCACTGCTCAGCGCCGACGAGAAGGAGCGGGAGGGCTACGTGCCCAACGTCGTCTACAGCTGCGGCGGCCTGATCCATGCGGACCGTCTGATTCTCCCCTACGCGTTGAGCGACCAATGCAGCAGTTTCGCCAGCTTCGATCTGGCCGAATTGCTGGCCGAACTGAAGGAAAAGCCCGGCCTGCCCCATTGAAGAATGTTCGAGCACTTGAAAAACATTGAAGACAAATGAAGTCCATCGCGAATATCAATCGAATCGCATTCATCGGCGATTACTATCCGAGAAAATGCGGCATCGCCACCTTCACCCACGACCTGAGGCAGGCGGTCGCCGCACAGTTCCCGCAGCTCGAGTGTCCGGTCGTCGCCGTATCCGATTTGGCGGGGCAGTACAAGTACCCGCCGGAAGTCGTTTTTGAAATCAGCGAGCAGAATCTGAAAGACTACCGGCAGGCCGCCGAGTTTCTCCTCTTTCACAACATCGAAGCCGTCTGCGTGCAGCACGAGTTCGGGATTTACGGAGGCACCGAGGGCGGGCATTTGCTGACTTTCCTGCGCGAAGTCAACCTGCCGGTGGTCAGCACCCTCCATACGATCCTGACGGAACCCAATCCGAATCAGAGAAAAATACTTCAGGAGCTGGCCCGGCTCTCGCGGCGACTCGTCACCATGTCGGAGCGCGGTGTCCGGATTTTACAGGAAACCTATGCGATCCCGGAAGAGAAAATCACCATGATCCCGCATGGCATCCCGGATCTGCCTTTCGTCGATCCCGCTTTCTACAAAGATCATTTCGGGGTGGACGGGAAAAAAGTGCTGCTCAGCTTCGGGCTCCTGTCGCCCGGGAAAGGACTCGATTACGCGATCGAGGCCATGCCTCGAATCGTCGCCGCTCATCCGGACACCGTTTACATCATCCTCGGCGCCACCCACCCGAACCTCGTCAGGAAAGAAGGCGAAGCCTACCGGCACAAACTGCTGCGCCGCGTCCATGATCTCGGGATGGAAGAGCATGTCCTGTTTTTCAACCGCTTCGTCGAACTCGAGGAATTGAAAGAGTTCATCGGCGCCTGCGACATCTACCTGACGCCCTACCTCAATCCCGACCAGATCACCTCCGGAACGCTCGCCTATACCTTCGGTTCGGGTAAGGCGGTCGTCTCCACGCCTTACTGGCACGCCGAGGAGCTTCTGTCCGGCGGCCGCGGCGTCCTCGTCCCCTTCAAGGACAGCGGCGCCATTGCGGAGGCGATCAACGGCCTGCTGGAGGACGACGCCAGGCTGAATGCCATGCGCAAGAACGCTTATCTGGAAGGCCGCAAAATGGTCTGGAGCCACATCGCCCGGCGCTATGGCGAAGTCTTCGGGGAAGCCCGGCTCAACGCCGGAACCCGGCATATCTTCCCCCTCCGGAAAAGCGCAAAGAACGGCGAAAGCGCGCGCGACTTCGAGTTGCCCGACATTAAGTTGAATCACTTGCAACTCATGACGGATTCCACCGGACTGTTTCAGCACGCGATTTTTTCCTTTCCGAATTTCCACGAGGGGTATTGCGTCGATGACAATGCCCGGGCGCTTTTACTGACCTCCCTGCTGGAGGATTTGCGTTCCGGCAGCTCCCCGCTCGTCCACCAACTCGCCCGCACCTACGCCGCTTTCGTCCACGCCGCCTTCAACCCCGGCAACGGCCGCTTCCGCAATTTCATGGGCTTTGACCGCCACTGGCTGGAAGAAGCCGGTTCGGAGGACTCCCACGGGCGCGTCTTATGGGCTTTGGGCGCCTGCGTCGCCCACTCGCATGACCGCGGTTTGCAGAGCTGGGCCTCGCGCCTGTTTGAAGAAGCGCTTCCGCCCATCCTCAAGACCCGCTCCCCGCGGACATGGGCCTTTGCCCTGATCGGTCTCCACGAGTATCGGAGCCGGCTTTCCGGAGCGCTCGTGATCTCCAAAACCATCCACGAACTCTCCCGCCGTTTGTCCGACCTCTATCGGCAACAATCGGATGAAGACTGGCCCTGGTTCGAGCCCATCCTCGCCTATGCCAACGCCAAGCTCCCCCACGCCTTGATTGTCTCCGGGCGGCGGCTGGAAAACCAAGCCATGCGGGACATCGGCTTGAAGTCCCTGCGCTGGCTGATGCGCCAGCAAACCGACGAACAGGGCTATTTCGCCCCCATCGGAAACGACGGGTTTTACCCGAAAAACGGGACGCGGGCATGGTTCGACCAACAGCCAATCGAAGCACAAAGCAGCGTTTCCGCCTGCCTCGAAGCCTACCTCACCACCCGGGACAGCTTCTGGCTGGACGAGGCCTTGCGCGCCTTCCATTGGTTCCTCGGGTCCAACAAGCTCGGCCTCCCGGTTTACGACGCCACCACCGGAGGCTGCGGCGACGGCATCCACATCGATCACATCAACAAGAATCAGGGAGCGGAATCCACCCTCGCGTTTCTCCTCTCGCTGGTCGAATTAAAGGCGCAGGAACATACGCTCAGCGCGTTCAACGAACCGATGGAACCCGAGGCCGACCGATCCCCTTTGATTTCCGTCCAATCAGGACTCCAACAGGGATTTCGCTCCAATCACAGAGAAAAACCTGATGCGTCCTGTACGCTTGAGTGCACGGACAACCTGGGAAAAACAACCTTCATTGACTAGCGGATGCGTTTCTGCATGCGCAGGGCGTCGCTGTGGTCTTCGTAGTAGTCGGGCAGCTCGCCGAAGGCGCTGTATCCGAGACGCTGATACAACTGGATGGCCGGGCGGTTCTGCTTGGCCACTTCGAGCCGCATGAAGAGGCGGTCTTCGGCCACCGCCGCCGCTTCCAGCGCCAGCATCAAGTTGCTGGCGTAGCCGCGCCCGCGCGTATCCGGATGCAGCGCGATCGAGTAAAGGCGCGCGAGGCGCGTGCCCGCATGCAGGAGCACGAGTCCGTAGCCCATCACGCGCCCCTCGATTTCGAGGACGAGCAAAATGCTGCGATCGCCCTTGATCCACCGCTGGAAGGAGCGTCGGCTCAGACGGTCGCTCTCGAAGCAGAGCGCTTCGAGCTCAAGCAGCGCTTCGAGATCGTCGGCCCGGACCTCGCGGAATGCGGATGTGCTTGCCATGGTGTGAGTGGATGTCGAACTTGAAAATGCGGCCATTCGTGGCGTGTCCGCTTGCGGACGCCCCGGTGCCGTTGTGATTCTCGGCAAGGTTCGGGCGTCCGCAAGCGGACACGCCACGAAGGATCACCCCCGCCCGCGCCGCTCCAGGCGGTTCACGAACTCCTGCATGATCATCATGTAAAGCTCGTCGCCGAGGTAGGCGTCCTCCACTTCGTGGTCGATGCTCGGGTTGTCGTTCACTTCGATGACGAAGACCCGGTCTTCCTTCTGCTTGATGTCCACGCCATAAAGGCCGTTGCCGATAATGGCGCTGGCTTTGAGCGCGGCGTCGAGCACGACCTTGGGCGCCTCGAAGGTGGGGATGGTCTCGAAACCGCCCGATTTGCCCGACTTGCGGCGGGAGGCGTGGTTGTAAATCTGCCAGTGGCCGCGCGCCATGAAGTATTTGCAGGCGTAGATGGCGCGTCCGTTGAGCACGCCGACGCGCCAGTCGAAGTCGGTGTAGATGTACTCCTGCACCAAGGCGAGCGCCGACTCCTTGAGCATGAGCGCGAGCTTCTCTTTCAACTGCCCGCGGTCGCCCACCTTGTAAACGCCGATGGAAAAGGAGCTCTCGGGCATCTTGAGGACGACGGGGTATTGGAAGGCGGCCTCGATACGGTCCAGTTCGGAGTCCTGCCCGCCGGAAACGACCAGGGTGCGCGGGGCGCAGACCTTGTTGTAGCTGAAGGCGTCGTGCAGGAAGATCTTGTTGCAGCAGCGCATGATCGAGGTGGGGTCGTCGATCACCACGAGGCCATCGATCTCGCCCTTGCGCGAGAGGCGGTAGGTCGGGTGGTCGATGCTCGTGGTCTCGCGGATGAAGAGCGCGTCGTACTGCGAGAGCTGTTTGACCAAATCCGAGCGCAGCACCTCGGCCTCGATGCCGACTTTGGCGGCGGCTTTGACGAAGCGTTTGACCGCCTCCGGACAGCTCGGGGCGTTGGACTCGTCGGGATCGCACAGGATGGCCATGTCCCAGCGCTGGGTGTTCGTGCGGCGCGGGTTGCGCCAGACTTGCTCGGTGAAGATGCGCAGGCGCTCGTAGAAGAGCGCGCGCTCCGCCTCGTCCAAGGCCGAGAGGCTCCCGCGCTCGACGGAAAGCTCAACCCCGTCGGCGCCCTTCGAGAGTTCGGCGCGGAGCAAGGGCGAGGGGTAGCGCTCGAAAAGCGCCCGCGCGATGCGCTTCCAGGGTTCCCGCGCGCACCATCCGAAGTGGATGTCGAGGGTGACGGGCAGCTCCAGCTCCGCGCCGAGCTTGGGCAGCAGGGGCTGGAGGCGGTCGTCGTCGTCCGCGTCGTCCAGGTAGCGGAGGTCGTTGATCGTATTGACGCTCGGCAGCACGCGGTGCTGGCGCGACTCCGCCAGCAGCGAACAGTAGTAGCCGCGGCTCAGGTACTGCTCCGTGTCGCAGAGATTGATGATCCGCGTGCGCGGCTCGCCCAGCTTCGGGTAATCCTCCAGATACTGGTCGAAGGTGATCACGTTGAGATCCAACGGAGGCGTCTCCGTCTGATCGGTCACAACTAGGGTATTATACATCGGTCAAAACCGCATACGGCCGCATCGGATCCGTCGTCTTGGTGCGTGGGGGTATGAGACTTTTTTTCGAAAAGTCACTCTTAAACGCGACTCCTTACTTCTTGCCGCGCTTATTGTGCGCGGCTCTTTGCTGGACGATCTTCTTGCGGCGCTCGGGGTGTTTGGTGTCGAGCTTGGCGGCGTCGGGTCCCATTTTTTTGACGCGGGCTTTGTTCTGGAGGGTGTCGCTGTGGCGGGGGGCGAATTCGCCCTCCCCGGCTTCGTAGCGGCGCTCTTTGCCGACGAGGTCGAAGCGCACGGGGCAGCCGCCGAGGCGGAACTCGTGGATGATGGCCTTTTCCAGATAGCGGCGGTAGCCGGGGTCGAGGCGCTCGACGCGGTTGCAGAAAAAACGGATGCGCAGGGGGCGGGAGCCGGTCTGCACGGCGTAGAAAACCTTGAAGCGCTTGGTGCCGACGACTTTGGGCGCGCGGGCCTCGAAGAGTTTCTCGATGAGGTTGTTGAGGCGGCCGGTGGGCAGCTTCATGTCGAGCGTGGCCTGCACGGAGGCGGCGGTCTCAAGCATGGACTCGATCTCGAATCCGGTCACGGCGGAAACGAAAAGCACGGGCGGATCGGGCAGGAAGAACATCTCCTTGCGCAGCGACTCTTCGTAACTCTTGAGGAAGTGCTTGAGATTTTTGAACCCGTCGATCGGGTCTTGCTCCCAGCGCTCGATGATCAAGTCCCACTTGTTGACCACCACGACGAGGGCGCGGCCTGCGTCGAGGATCTCGCCGGCGAGGGCCTGGTCCTGCTTGGTCACGCCGTCGACGGCGTCGATGACGAGGAAGACGACGTCGGAGCGCTCCATCGCGGCCTGGGTGCGGACGCTGGAGAAATATTCGACGGGGCTGTCGACCTTGCGCTTCATGCGCAGGCCGGCGGTGTCGGCGAGGCGGAACTTGAGCCGCTCGCCGTCGCGGTGCGGGTAGTCGAGGTCGATCTCGACGGAGTCGCGGGTGGTGCCGGGCACGTCGCTGACGATGAGGCGGGTGGACTTGAGCAGGCGGTTGCCGATGGAGGACTTGCCCACGTTGGGGCGGCCGAGGAGGGAAATGCGGATGCGCTCGGACTTGTCGCCCTCGCTCTCGGGCGGCTTGGGGCCGAGGTGTTCGTCGATCGCTTGCTCAAGATCCGTAATGCCGCGGCCGTGCTCGGCGGAGACGCGGAAGGGCTCGCCGAGGCCGAGGTTGAGGAATTCGTCGGCGGCGGCCTCGTTGCCTTCGAGATCGACCTTGTTGGTCACGAGGAGCACGCGTTTGCCGTAGCGGCGGAGCTTTTGCGCGACGATCTCGTCGAGCGCGGTGATGCCGGCGCGGACATCGACGACGAAGAGGATGACGGAAGCGGCCCGGATGGCGAACTCGACCTGCTCTTCGGCGGCGGCGGCGATCTTCTTGGGCGTCATTTCCAGCTCCATACCGATGCCCCCGGTGTCGAGCAGCACGTAGTCGTCGCGCACCTCGGTGGAGATGAGGTCGCGGGTGACACCGGGCATATCGTGCACGATGGACATGCGTTTCCCGCAAAGCCGATTGAAGAGACGGCTTTTCCCGACATTAGGGCGCCCGACGAGGGCGACGGTTCTGGATGGATCGATCACGTTTGAATTAAGAATTAGGAGAGAGGAATTTGGAGGCGTAGGGGCGGCACTTGTGACGTCCGTGGTGTTTTGGCTCAGCCTCGTCGGGCGTCACAAGTGGCGCCCCTACTTCAGATTGTTCACATAGCGCTCGATGCGGTCGGTGGCTTCGAGGATGCGTTCGTAGCTGGTGGAAAAGCTGGCGCGGGCGAATCCGGCTCCGCTGGGACCGAAGGCGGTGCCGGGGACGACGGCGACTTCTTCTTGCTGGAGCAGCCCCCGGCAGAACTCCATCGAGCCGAGCCCGGTGGGCTGGACCGAGGGGAAGGCGTAGAAGGAACCCTTGGGCGAGTGGCAGTCGAGGCCGGCCTCGTTGAAGCGGCGCACGATGAGGTCGCGGCGGCGGTGGTAGGCCTCCTTCATCCTGGCCACGGCGGGCGCGCCGTTTTTGAGGGCCTCGATGGCGGCTTCCTGTGAGAGGATCGGCGCACAGAGCATGCTGTATTGGTGCACCTTCATCATGGCCTCGATGAGCGGCTTGGGGCCGCAGGCGTAGCCGATGCGGAAGCCGGTCATGGCGAAAGCCTTGGAGAAACCGTGGAGGAAGATGGTGCGTTCCCGCATGCCGGGGAGCGAGGCGATGCTGGTGTGCTCGCCCTCGAAAGTGAGCTCGGAGTAGATCTCGTCGCTGATCACGAGGAGGTCTTTTTCGATCGCGAACTTGGCGAGGCGCTCCAGCTTGGCGCGCTCGGTCACCCCGCCGGTCGGGTTGGTCGGGAAGTTGAGCATGAGCACCTTGCAGCCCGGCTCCCAAGCGGCTTCGACCTTGTCCGGGTCGATGGCGAACTGGTCGTCCGCCGAGGTGCCGACGGCGATGGGCTCGGCGTGAGCGAGCTTGACGCCGGGGCTGTAGGAGACGTAGCAGGGCTCGTGGTAGAGCACCTTGTCGCCCGGGTTGAGCACGGCGCGGAGGGCGATGTCGAGTGCTTCGGAGACGCCGACCGCCACGAGCACGTCGCTCTCGGGGTGGTAGCTGATGCCGAAATTGTCCTCCACGTAGGTGCTGATCTCGCGGCGCAGGCGGATCAGGCCGAGGTTGTCGGTGTAGCTCGTCTTTCCCTTTTCCAGGGCGAAAATGGCCGCCTCGCGGATGTGCCAGGGCGTGACGAAGTCCGGCTCGCCGATGCCGAGCGAGATGGCCTGGGGCATGGCCGCCACGATGGCGAAGAAATCGCGAATGCCGGAGCGGGGCAAACCCTTCACATGGTCTGCCACGAATTGTTGACCTTGTGCGCTCATTACGGGCTGACTGCGGGTTTGTCGTTACCGTCGGCCGGGCCGAGGAGGAGGTGCCCCTGCTCTTTGTAGGCGCGCAGGCGGAAATGGGTGGCGGTCGAGAGCACGCCCTCGATACTGGCGAGGCGCTCGGAGACGAAGGTGGCGACTTCGCGGAGGTCGTTGCCGATGGCGAAGACGAGCAAATCGTAAGAGCCGGACATGAGGTAGCAGGACTCGACCGCGTCGAAGCGGGCGATGCGGGTGGCCAGGCGGTCGAAGCCGCCGTCGCGCTCGGGGCTGATCTTGACCTCGATCACGGCGCGCACGGCGTTTTCCCGGGCGCGCTCCGGGTTGAGCACGGGGCGCCAGCCGAGGAGGATCTCCTCGGACTCAAGGCGTGAGAATTCGGATTCGATCTCGGACTCGGGCAGGCCGAGCACCTGCGCCATTTGCGCAGTGTCGAGACGCTCACCTTCAAGGAGCAGTTGCAGGACGGAACTCATAGGCGCCGGAGTAAAGGAGGAAACTTTCCAAAAAGCAATTGTGCAAACAGGAGTTTTTCAGGGAGAGCCAGGGCGCTTTCATCTGCCTTCAGGTGAAGCGAAATCCCTGTTGGAGTCCTGCCTCTGGACGGCCATAGCTCGGAGAGCGACGGCTGTTCAGGCAGTTTTTGGCACTCGGTGGGGCGGCATAAATGCCGAACTCCAACAAAAACCGCCGGATGAAAGAGCCCTGAGCCGCACAGGCCTTGCCAGCGGGCGGGAAAGCCTCCATGGTGCGCGCCATGGCAGAACCGACCGAACCCACCCGCAGGCTGCGGCGCAATCTCGCGCTGCTCTGCATCCCCGCCGCCGTCTCGGCCTTGGCGGTCTTCCTGCTCTGGCAAAGCCAACCCGAAGTGGGCTACTGGATCGGACTCTTGGAAGACGGGCGCGTGTTTTTGGAGGCACACCCTTGGGCGCTCATCGCGGTGCTGGCCACACTGCCGGGGCTGGGTTTCCCGATCAGCCCGGTGCTGGTGTTCTTCGGCGTGGTGCTCGCCCCCCGCTACGGCATGCCCGCCACCCTCGCCCTGGCGATCGCCGCGCAGGGTCTTTGCACGATCTGGACCTACGCGCTCGCCGCCGGCCCCTTGCGCGGACTGCTGCGGAGCTACGTGCTGCGCCACCGCGAACTCCCGGAGCTGACCGAGGGCAACACGATCCGGCTCGGCCTCATCCTGCGCCTCACACCGGGCATCCCCTACGCCCTCCAAAACATCGTGCTCGGCATCCTCGGGATGCGGCTGCGCCCCTACCTGCTCGTTTCCCTGCCCACCACGAGCCTGTGGACCGTCGGCTTCGTCATCACCGGCGGGGCGATTCTCAAAGGCCAGATCGGCTGGGCGCTGACCGGCGTGGTCATTTTAATCGTGCTCGTGCTTGCTACGCGGATGTGGAGCCGGAAGAATGCCGCCGATGTTGGATAGTTTGATGACACCCCCGCCCGAGCAGGTGCTCAAAGTCACCGCGCTGACCCGCCTGATCAAGGGGCAGCTCGAGGAAAATTTCGCCCGCGTCTGGGTGCGGGGCGAGGTCTCCAACCTGCGCAAGCAGAGTTCCGGGCATGTCTATTTCTCGCTCAAAGACGCCGGCAGCCAACTGCCCTGCGCCCTCTTCGCCCGCGACGCCGCCCGCCAGAGCTTCGAGTTGGAGGACGGCATGGAGGTGCTGCTGCTCGGCGACATCACGGTCTTCGAACCGCACGGTCGCTACCAGTTGATCGCCAAAGTCGCCATCCAGAGCGGCGAGGGACGCCTCCAGATGGAATTCGAGCGCCTCAAGCGCAAACTCGCCGCCGAGGGGCTCTTCGAGGCCGAGCGGAAACGCCCGCTACCCGTCCTCCCCCGCAAAATCGCCGTCGTCACTTCGCCCACGGGGGCGGCCGTGCGCGACTTCCTCCGCATCCTCCGCCGCCGCGACTACCGCGGCGAGGTCGTCATCTTCCCGGCGAAGGTGCAAGGCAAGGGCGCGGCCGAAGAAGTCGCCGCGATGCTGCAGCACGCCGGCGCCAGCGACGGCTTCGACTTGATCGTGCTGACCCGTGGCGGCGGCGGCATCGAAGACCTCTGGGCCTTCAACGAGGAGTCCCTCGCCCGCGCCGTCGCGGCCTGCCCCCTGCCGGTCATTTCCGCCATCGGGCACGAGATCGACACGGTGCTCACCGATTATGCCGCCGACAAACGCGCCGAAACGCCCTCCGGCGCCGCTGAACTCATCTCCTCACTCTACCTGGAAGCCCTCGCCCGCTACGAAGACGCCGCGCAGGATCTGCATGCCTCGATCGACAGCCACCTTTCCGACAGCCGAACCCGGCTCCGCGATTTCGACGCCCGACTGCGCATCATCGCGCCCGAACGCAGGGTGCGGCACTTCGGCATGCAGCTCGACGAGCTCGAGAACCGCCTCGGCCGCAACCTCACGCGCCGCATCTCGGACGGGCGGCAGACCCTCGCCCGCTGCGCGCAGCGGATGGCCGAGCAGCACCCCAAGACACGGATCGGGATGGCCGGCCAACACCTCGGCGATTTTGAACGGCGCTTGGAACGTGCGGTCGCCCTGGCGCGCCGCCGGAAGCAGGACAAGATCCAAACCCTCGAAAAGCGCCTCGGCAACGGCAGCCTCCAGGCCACCCTCCGGCGCGGCTTCGCCGTGATCCGGAACGCCGAGGACAAGGTGATCGACCGTGCCGCCTCAGCCGCGAAGGAAACGACCCTGAGAGCCCGTTTCCATGACGGCGAGATACGCCTGAAGCACGAGGACAAGTGAACTAAAGCAGTAAAATTTGGGAACATTGCCCCGTGCGGCGTGTTCTTAACAAATACTGAGATTTTTTTCAGTGAGTTAGTTAGGGTTAATAAGGTTAGTGAAGGGCTCGCTTCCGGGAAACCGGGGGCGGGCCCAAAACTTTTTCGGGAGCGATCAGAATAGTCTTTGCCTGAATGGCAAAACTTGCAGACTAGCGGCAGTAACTATGAGCGACGACCCCAAGGACAATCCACCCGCCAAGCTCAAACTCTCGCGCGACCTCAAAGCCCGGGACGAACCGAAGACAGGCGAGACGCCGCCTTCGATGAAGCTCAAGCGCAAGGAACCCGCACCGGCAACTGCGGACGCAGCAAAGGCTCCGCCCCCCGCCGAACCGAAAAAAGACCCGGCCCCAACCACCCCAAGCTCAACCTCCGCTGGCGGTGCGGCGGAAAAGCCCGGCTACGATCCGGACAACCCTTTCGGCGGTACGGTCCAGCAAGGCGAAATCAAAAAAAACAGCAGACCTCCCCCCGAACTGCCGAGCGAACCGGCGCCCAAGATCGAGGAAGGCTCCGGAGCCAAAGTCGAAGCGGCGATTGATTCCCTCAGCCAAAAAGGCCCAAAAGGCCAGGAAGGCCAGAAAGAGGGGGAGGCCGCCCGTAAAAGCCACCTGCTCCCAAGCATTATCGTATTGCTCGTCTTGCTGCTCGTCCTCGCCGGCGCCGGCTACGGCCTTTGGAAAGTGCTCCAGTCCCCGGCCGACTCCGGCGCAAGCGGAACCGCGGCGGCTCCAGCGCCCGAGTCCGAACCCCCAAAGAAAGGACCGATCCAAAAGGCCAAAGACGCCATCGCAAAAGTGCCCCTGGCCGACGTCGATGCGATCACGGCTCAAGAAGCGCCCGAACCGCCCGCCGAAAAAGCGCAGACCGGCTCCGGGCCGGTCGAAGAAAGCGCCCCCCCCGCACCGCCCGCCACCACGAATTCCATCGAGGCGAACAAGCAGAGCGTCGCCCAATACCTCTCCGGCATCCATATCGGCGGCGTGCGCAAGGGCGGGCGCCCCATGATCCTCATCGGGGGCCGGAGCTTTCAAGTCGGCGATCTCGTGCAGACCGAAACCGGACTCAAATTCGACGGATTGCGCGACGGCAAGCTTGCCTTCCGCGACAGCCACGGAATCATATATCTTAAAAGCTTCTGATTGCACTCTGCGTGAAATCCCTTACAACCGTCCTATAATTATGAAAGCAACACTCATCACACTCCTTACAATTTGTGCCTTGATCGTCTCGGGTTGCAGCACACCGGTCGCCATCGACCCCATGACCGGGCAAGAACAGACCGCCGTTTACCGCGGGGGCTACTTCTACGCTCCGCTCGACGCTCCGATCGGCCAGATCTTCAAAACCTCCATCCGCGAGTTGGACGAAATGGGCTACTTCCGCACCGGCGAACTGCACAAGGAGAACGCCATCACCATCTACGCCCGCAAGATCGGCGACGAAAAGGTCACCGTCCGCGCCAGCGTGGCGACCGACAAAGACGCCACCGCCCAGTCCGAGCTCCGCATCCGCGTCGGCAGGCTCGGCAACCTCGCCGAGTCGCAAACCATCTACGCCCGCATCCGCGACGCACTTTAATCGCGCTCCGGCCCGATCCGGCCCGCTTCGAGCGCGACCAACAGACCGCCCCTCCACCCGGAGCGGCGGTTTTTTTTCTTTAACCGCATCCCGCATCCCGTAACTTGCCCTGCGTAGCTCGAAGAGCGAAGCGGGGTCTCCCAACCCACCATGCAAACCACCACCCCCACCCTCATCGGAATCGGCAGTCCCATCGTCGATGCCATCGCCCAAGTTGACGAAGCCTTCGTCGCCCAGATCGCCGGAGACAAAGGCGGCATGGTGCTCGTCGATGCGCCCACCATCTCCGCGCTGATCGAAAGCCTGCCGCTCGCGGCGGTGGCCACGCCCGGCGGCTCCGCCGGCAACACGCTCTTCGCCCTCGCACGCATGGGCGCCGCCACCCGTTTCCTCGGCAAGACCGGCAACTGCGCCGACGGCGGCTTCTACCGCGACCGCTTCGCCCAACTCGGCGGCGACGCCTCCCGTTTCAAAATCGGCACCGTGCCCAACGGCCGCTGCCTCTCGCTCGTCACCCCCGACGGCGAGCGCACCATGCGCACCGACCTCGGCGCCGCCATGACCCTCGCCCCCGATGAAATTTCGGCGGCCGACTTCGCGGGCTGCACGCACGCCCACATCGAGGGCTACCTCCTCTTCAACGAAGCACTCATGCGCCGCGTGCTCGAATCCGCCAAAGAGGCCGGCTGCACAATCAGCCTCGATCTCGCCAGCTTCGAGGTGGTCAACGCCACCAAACCCATACTCCCCGGCCTCCTGCGCGACTATGTCGACATCGTCTTCGCCAACGAAGAGGAGGGCGAGGCTTTCACCGGCATCGCCGACGACCACGCCGCGGTCGCCCTCCAACTCGCCGAACTCTGCGACATCGCCGTCGTCAAAGTCGGCGCCCGCGGCTCCTACGTCGCCCAAGCCGACAAAGTCGAAAAAATCGAGCCCATGCACGCCGCCCGAGTCGTCGACACCACCGGTGCGGGCGACCTCTGGGCGGCCGGATTCCTCTACGGCTGGTCGCAGGGACGCTCCCTCGCCGAGAGCGCCAAGATCGGCTCCATCCTGGGCGCCGCCGTCGTCCAGGAACAAGGCACCGTCCTCCCCGAACACGTCTGGCAGGATATATTGGATACTATCACGAAATGACCACCGACCAAATCTCCGAACTCGTCGTCGACATCGCCCAACGCGCCCGCACCGCCTCGCTGGAGCTGGCCACGCTGAGCACCGAGACGAAGAACCGCTTCCTCGACGAGCTCGCCGGGCGTCTCGTCGCAGAGACGGACGCCATCCTCGCGGCCAACGCCCGGGATCTGGAAGTCGCCGAATCGCTCGAGCTCTCCGCCCCCATGACCGAGCGCCTCACCTTCACGCCCGGGCGGATCGCCGCCATGGCCGAAGGCGTGCGCCAAGTCGCCGCCCTCCCCGACCCCGTCGGCGTCGAAATCGATCGCCTCGCGCCCCCCAGGGGCTTCGACCTGCGCAAAATCCGCGTGCCCATGGGTGTGATCGGCATCATCTACGAGTCGCGCCCCAACGTGACGATCGACTGCGCCATCCTCTGCCTCAAGTCGGGCAACGCCTGCATCCTTCGCGGCGGCAAGGAGGCCTTCCACAGCAATATGAAGCTGGCCGAAATCATCCGGGAAACACTCCGCGCCAACGGCATCCACGCAGACGCCGTCCAGTTCATCCCCACGACCGACCGTTGGGCGCTCAACGTCCTCCTCAAGCAGGACGACACCATCCACTGCATCATCCCCCGCGGCGGCGAGAGCCTCATCCGCTTCACCGTCGAGAACAGCCGCATCCCCGTGATCAAGCACTACACCGGCGTCTGCTCCGTCTATATCGACGCCGCCGCCGACGCCGACATGGCCGAGCGCATCGTCGTCAACTCCAAGTGCCAGCGCCCCAGCGTCTGCAACGCGGCCGAGAACCTCATCGTCCACCAGGACGCCGCCGCGCAACTCCCCCGCCTCGCCAAGGCCCTGCACGACGAGGGCGTCGAACTCCGCGTCGACGCCCACGCCAGGGCCTTGCTCGACGGCAGCGGCCTGCCCCTCGTCGACGCCACCGCCGAGGACTTCGCCACCGAATACACCGACCTCATCATCGCCATCGCCGTCGTCCCCGACCTCCGGGCCGCGATCGACTGGATCAACGCCCACAGCTCCGGCCACACCGAAAGCATCGTGACCGAGGACGCCGCCGCCGCGCAGCGTTTCCTCTCCGCCGTCGATTCCGCCGCCGTCTTCCACAACGCCTCGACCCGATTCTCCGACGGTTTCGAGTTCGGGCTCGGCGCCGAGATCGGAATCTCGACCGACCGCTTGCACGCCCGCGGCCCGATGGGCTTGAACGAACTCTGCACGTACAAGTATGTCATCCACGGCACCGGCGAGACCCGCTGAGCATATGCAATGAGCACCCGCGCATTCCTCCCCGGCCCACTCCGGCTGATCCTGGCCGTCACGCTCGTGCACGCCGTGGCCTGGTTCGCTTATTACAGCCAGATTCCCGCCGGTCAAATCCCGGGCGAAGAGGCCAAACACACGCTCGAAGCCGCACTGAACCTGGCCGCCGGTTCGCCCACCGACGCCGAGGGCCACTCGCTCTACACCTATGCGCTCTCCGTGCCGGCACGCTTTTTCGACGATGCCGACAGCCTGACCTCCGCCGCTCGCGCGCTCAACGCCTTCGCCCTGCTCACCGCGGTCGGCTTCGGCGCATCCGCCGCCGGCCATTACTGGCGGCGCAACCGGGCGGTCTGGGTCGCCGGTTGGCTCATCGGTTTGAACCCCGTGCTCGTCTTCTGGTCGGGCGAAGTCAGCTCCAGCCTCCTCGCCACCGCATGCACGAGCGTGGCGTTGTGGAGCGGCCTGCGTTGGCTCCGCCACCCCGGGAGCCGAGACAACCTCATAACCGGCATCTGCCTGGCGGCCGCCGCCCTGCTCGAAACCACACTTTTGCCCATCGCCCTGTTTTGGCCGCTTCCGGCCTTCCTCAACCCGCACAAGGAACGCATCCCACAATTGATCCTCGCACTGGCGCCCCCACTCGCCGCCGCTGCGCTGCTGCTCGTATCCGACCTGCAACTACAATCCCCCTTTTCTTGGGATGCGCACCAGCTCGGCCCGGGCATCTACCAAGCGCTGGGCAACGCCGAGGGCTACGACGGCAAAAGCTACGGCCTCTACCGCCAGCTGCACCTCATCCTCTTCCTCAACCCCATCCACTGGGGTCTCCTTTTCATCCTCGCCACCGGCGGCGCCTATGCGCGCCTCAAAGACGGCCATCACGGCCGCAGTGTCTTGCTCGCCGTATCCGTCCTCGCCCTGTTCGCACTCAGCGCCGCGCTCAACGGGAGCGGCAGCGCCGCCCGCGCGAGCCTGATCCCGCTGCTCGCCATATTCGCGGGCGGCGTCACACGGCTGCCCAAGATCTGGCGCCACGCCGGCAAGCGGACACGACGCAAGCTCGTGGCTGGCGGCCTCGCGGCCGGACTCTTCGTTTACGCCGGCTTCCTCTTCGGCTCGGCGGCGCCGGAAATCGCCCGGGAGCGCGACTACGTCGATCTGGCCGAAGCCAACATCGCGCTCGGCCACAACAACCGAGCGAGCACCTGGGCGGAGAAGGCGCTCGAACTGAACCCCGCCCGCGACGATATGCGGGAAGTGCTCATCCTCGCGCAGTTCAACGACTGGGCGCTCGGCAGCCAGCCCCGAACCCTACCCTCGGAAGAAACCAAAGCCTTGCTCGAGAGCAGCCGCCAAATCAAAGGCACACCCGCGACCCGCGCCATCCAAGGCGTTTACCTTTACAAACTGCGCGAAGCCGACGCCGCCCGCACCCTCTGGCAAGCGGAACGCGAGCAAAGCGCCCTCGCCCTCCTCTGCTTGTATTGGACAGGCGCGGTGCGGGAATTGAGCCGCAGCGAAATCAACGCCTATGCCGGACAACCCTATTTCGAACTGCTCGAAACCGCCCGGCCAGCCGACCGCAACGCCCTCGCCTATGGCGAAACCGAAAAGCTCCTCGATAACATTTTCTCTTTCGCCTACTGAGTAGGGTGCCGGCGAAATAACATAATAGAGCGGTTCCAGTATGCACGGTAAGGCTGCGGGCCGAAGCACCGCGTCACCGCGTCACCGCAATTTCAACGTGGCCAGCCCGGCCATGGCGAAGATGAGCGAGAGTATCCAGAAGCGGATGACGACCTTGTTCTCGTGCCAGCCTTTGAGCTCGAAGTGGTGGTGGATGGGCGACATGCGGAAGATGCGCTTTTTGCGCGTCTTGAAAGAGGCGACCTGGAGGATGACGGATCCGGCCTCCATGACGAAGATACCGCCGACAATGATCAAAGTGAGCGGCTGGTGCACCATGAAAGCGATCATCCCGATGAGGCCGCCGAGGGCGAGCGAGCCGGTGTCGCCCATAAAGACTTCGGCGGGGTGCGAATTGTACCAGAGGAAGGCGAGGCTCGCCCCGAGCAGCGCGGCGCAGACCACGGCCAGTTCCCCCGCCCCGGGGATGAAGCTGATGAAGAGGTAGTCCGATATGATGGCATTACCCGCCGCGTAGGCCATGATGGCGTAGGCCAGCGCCACGGTCACGGTGCAGCCGATGGCGAGGCCGTCGACGCCGTCGGTCAGGTTGATCGCGTTGCTCGAACCGGAGAGGATGAGGAATAGGAAGGGTGCGAGGAGGAAGAGCGACATTTCCGAAAGGAGCATCTCCTTGTAAAAGGGCACCCAGAGTTCGCGCATTTTACCCGCCGACTCGGGGAAGCTGAGGAGGAGGAGCAAGGCGATGGCGGTGAGCGCCGCCTGCCCGAGCAGTTTCCAACGGCCGGACAAGCCCTTGCTGTCGGCCTTGGCGACTTTCAGGTAGTCGTCGAGGAAACCGATCACCGTCAACCCGAGGTAAATGACGAGCGCGGTGTAAACATAGACGTTGGGCGCGCCCAGAGCACCGCGCTGCCGACCACGGACACGCAGATCATGAGGCCGCCCATGGTGGGGGTCTGCGCCTTGCTGGCGTGGAGTTCGGCCAGCTCGCCGACTTCGTCCTTGCCGCGGAAGGCCTGGCGCGCGCGCAGCTCGCGCAGCTTGGCGAAAAGCCAGGGGCCGATGAGGAAGCCGATGCCCATCGCCGTCATACCGGCGAAGGCCGCGCGCAGGGTGAGGTAGCGGAAAAGACGGAGGGGCCCGAAGATGTTTTCGAAGTCGGCTAGGTAAGAGAGCATAATTGTTCCGGAACGAGCAGCTCAAGTCGGTAATTGCGGCTGCCTTTGAGAAAGATGGCTCCGGCGAAGGGGGCAACGGTGGATTTGATTTTTTCGATATTTTCGGCACGCTGGAGTTGCGCCGGGTCGGCTCCGGCGGCCAAGGCGCCGGATTCGTAGGCCTCGGTCAGCGGGGCGGGGCCGACGAAGGCCGCGCGGTCCTCCGGGCGCAAGTCGAGGAGACCGCCGACGGCGGCGTGCTTTTGCGCGCCGGTTTCCCCGAGTTCGTTCATGGCGCCGAGTATATAGTAGCGTGCGACGGCTTGCGGCGCACTGCGGACGAAGGCGTCGAGCGCGTCGGCCATGGAGGAGGGGTTGGCGTTGTAGCAGTCGATGTAGAAGGTCTGCGCGCCCTGAGTGGCGATGCGCCCGCGGTCGCCGGACGGCCGCCAAGCTTCGATGCCTGCGCGGATATCGGCCCCGGCGACGCCGAGTTCGCGCGCGGCGACGATGGCGAGCGCGGCGTTGACCGCGATGCCGCGGCTGGAGCTGGCGATGGTGTAGCTATGCCCGTCGATCCGGAGACTCTGCACCCGCGGCACAATCCCTGCCTGTGACACGGGTTCGATGCGATAGCGGATTGTCCGGCGGACTTCATCGAACGGCGACTCCCGCCCCTCCTCAAGCAAAACAATGGCGCGGTCGGCCAACGCGGCGTAGGCCGGGTAA